>Ga0209742_10000083_pt1 | contig 51306 bp, 46 predicted proteins | sample DeeMarSeWOR38_10_FD_187462 | JGI IMG/M metagenome (GOLD analysis project Ga0209742, IMG submission 187462) | Marine sediment microbial communities from White Oak River estuary, North Carolina - WOR-3-8_10 (SPAdes) (version 2) | ecosystem: Environmental > Aquatic > Marine > Intertidal zone >...
GGATACCCAATTGATCGATAACCATCTGAATATCTTGAGCCATCGAGTCAATAGCGTAATCACCATTTTCAGGCGGTAACGACTGACCGTGTCCCCGAAAGTCAAGGGCGACAGCTCGCCGTGTTGTTCGAACGTGGCTGAGTTGTGCGGACCACTGCTGTGTATTTCCGGCCAGTGCGTGAACAAAAACCAGCGGTACAGATCCGGCCCCGCCATCATCAACAAAAATACCTGATACTTTCTCTGACATAATTTGTTCTCCTTTGTTTATCACAATTCTAATCTCTAAATAAATGCCCTCATTGTAGCAGCAATGACTGCCATCTAGTGTCAGTCATTATTCATATATACATATATAATTCAACGATAGCCTTTGAATTTGGAGTAATAATGCGCGCAGACCGACTTTTGTCATTAATGATGTTGTTACAAACGCGAAGACAAATGACGGCGGAAGAACTAGCCGGGGTTAGCCCGCACAATATTCTCTAAAAACCTTAGATTCATCAATAGTAATCTTCAATCCCATAGCCAAATTGTTTGTCTTTCGCGGTCTTCTGGATAAAATTCTGGAGCCGCTTCTCATATTCTCCAGGTCTTTTTCTGCCCTCATCAATGTAAGCAATCCGAATCCGTCGATATGATTCGGAATACTTTTGTAGGTTAACCCAGGCCAGTTTGTTCTCTCGAATAGAAGTCATGATATCAACTGGGTAATCGAACTTATCCAGATCAACATCAGCCAAACTCTCCAATACTTCTGGGATTACCTTTCCCTGTTTGATGAGTCTTTTTAGCCTTTCTTTATTGGTTTGAGAATAATTACTTTTTGGCTTTCTGGGACTAAATCTTTGAACATTCTGCTCTTCACCCAATTTTTTGATAATGCTGTCTATCCATCCAAAACAAAGTGCTTCTTCCACGGCAACATTATATGGAATGCGTGATTTCTGTGCACCTTTCTTATAGTAAATCAACCAGATTTCTTGCTCACTTCTGTAATGCTCTTGCAACCAATTCCGCCAATCTTCTCGCTGGGTGACATACAGAGTTTTGGTTATTTCCATTACAGGTCCTTTGCAATTCTGTCTTTTCGGACTGATAACGTGCGGGCTAACTGGTTGATAACCCAACATCTTAATGCGCGAAATCCGCCAAAATCATCTTATCTGAATCAAAATCGACAACTCATTTGGATAAAGTTTTTTTATAGGGACATTATCAACACAAATACCGGGTATAAAGTGAAATACTGAAGCTTATCCGTTAAACCTTCACGATAATTGATTATATCAATATTTCAGAATCAATATTTCAGAACCACTTTTTCAACAGCCTGGTTAGTTTTGCGTAATATTTTCTCTTTCCGCTATCAAAGTTGCACTTGGTAGTTGAAACTGCGCGATAAATAAACGAATAGAAACGAATAAGTACAGGATCCCGATTATCCGTTAACAGATCCTCCCCAAGGTGCGCCGGTACGCGGGCTGGCGTCTCGTTCCCCCGGCAAAGCCGACGGGATAGCAGAGCTAAATGGGCACAGCCCGAAACAAGAGCTCCGATGCCAGTATCATAAGAATTTATTTGCTCTTATTTCTTGAGCAAACGATTGTAAAACTTGTGGAGATGGCGGTAATTGGTCGGTGTCCAAAAAGGTCTGGCGACGTATAGATCGAATTCAGACCACAGGTATATATATCACCTTTTCAACATACAGGGGTTAGGCTAGGAATAAGAGGTGCCACACGACCGGGACATCTTTCGCTAATCAGCTTCAGGTCAATGATCCCATCTGAGCCAAGACTCCATTCGTATTCGCCTTCGAATCCCATACATACGTTATCAAGCCCATCATCCAGTTTCAAAATGTTCCCTTCAATGGTATAGGGAGCATTTTTACCTACTAAATCCCTCCTGTGCTCATGAATGTGTAAGAACCATCTGGAAAAAAAGAGATTAACCGGCCACTTACACCCGTATACTCACCTATTGGAAAGCCTTCAGCTGGACTTGCACAAGCCTAAAGAAAGATACCCTGCAGAAAGTATGGGCCAGGCTCTATGTTGGTCTCAAGACAGGCCTCGAAAAGGATGCAGGGTAAACCCTTACCCCTGCCAAATGACTATTGAAACTTAACGCTGTGTTGCGTGTTAATCACAAGTATAAGAACGGTAGATTGAAAGTTGTGAGCGCCGGCGAATATGCTGTTACGTATGAATTGGACATTGTGAGCGAGGAGTATTATGACAAACCAAAATCTGGATCAGGTAACCGATGAGGTCGAGGACTTGTTGGCCGACCTAGAGCTGGCTGAATACCACGCAGTGCTTAAAGATTTAGCCTACCGGCGGCCTTGGCGACCGGCGCACACCGGCTGGCACAACGTGAAGGACCAGGCGCTACATATGCTCTATGCAGCAGCCGTCTTTCTCCCAATCATCTTTTGGCCCACAATCTGGGGGGCGGCGCTGAGCGGCTTCCTGCTGGGTGCGCTGCGCGAATGGGAGCAATACACAGGCCAGGACCTGCGCATCCCTATGCTGCTCGATCGCCTGATGGACGCTGCCTTCTTTGCGGTAGGCGCGGCGCTGTTGTTTGCAGTCGCGAGCGCGTTTGCTGGGTGACCCCCTACTTGTATTTCGGAAACACTCGGGAACCAGGTCTGGATTCTGGGGTCGATTAATATATAATTTACTTAATTTCCGGGATATTTGCTCTTGCTTCATGGGAGGATAAGTTCATGCCAGGCAATATGGATGAAGACATTGAGAACTCCTAGACTTAATCAAGTTCATATGACCATCACTGGTTCAAACACATACACACTGACCAAGATGAGAGAGTACACCTATGGCTGAAGAACGAGAAATCAAAACTGGCGGCGGCAGCTATATCGGCGGTGATGTCGAAAGTGGGCGTGACGTAATCGGCCGTGATCAGATCATCCAGAACATATTGGTGGTCAGGCAGTTTCTTGATTTCGCCAAGTTAAGCGATTTGCTACCCAAACTGGATCTCCCGATCGATTATGAGCAAGTCAGCGTGGCATTCGAAGATGCATTTGGCGATGAGGCCGGCCAGGAGCTGGCTTATGCCACCTCTTTCGCTGGAGAAATTCTTCGCGACCTGGTCTTGGAATTGAGGCCTAAAGATCAGTTTGCTGCTTTTCCTTACTCAAAAATGCTCGACGATCTGGCTCCCGCAGTAATTGATAGACTACACCAGTGGGGCCATTGGGATGTCAACAGCACGCCTCTGGATGACGAGCTGGCAAAATTGCTGCGCTTCACAATTTCCAGTAAACCGAGGATATTGTGGCTGACTTCAACCGAGCAACTGTGGGAGAACAGGTTTTCGTATGAGTCCCGCTTTGGGTTACTCGAGGGGAAGGAGTATTATTCCAGCAAGGATTCTCAGGCACTGGTGTTTTTTGGCCCAGAAAACTCTGGGAAGATAGAAGATCATGATTGGGGACAGGATTATCTGCACACTATCTTTGCGGGAGTGGTGATCGACCTGGTTCGGATCGGTTCGCTGCATTTATCCGATAAACAATTTTGGGAGCGATTAGTTGAATTTCTGGGAAGATAGGATAGCAAGTAAAAATTCCGCGCATTAAAGCGCGCACAATATCCCCTAATCTCTCCGGCAATCCAGCATAGGATCTCCCGCTATTCGGAGGAGTATAATCAGATCAATCAGCGGGAGTAGTGCTCTGTCTCATAATTGACTGTAGAAATATTCGAGATGGAGATTGTCCCCTCCTTTCGGTCGAGGACAGGCTCACAACTCGGGAAAAACACCCGAGTTTCGCAATGACATTAATCATAGTTTCTTGTGAGACAGATCAATTAGTAAAACGAGATCAACATCCGATGGTGATGAAGTGTGCGATATGAGAAGGTTTATTATCGATTCACCCGAAATATGTTTAATATAAGCAGGTCAAATTCGGTTGAAAGGTGAGCTAACATTGCTGTTTATCCACCCGCCAACCACCTATGTTTCAAACACACGAACATACTTAACTTGAACAATTAAAATATTTCTTATATAATCAAATCACGCAAGGTGGGTTAACATCAATCCTAGCGCGCAAGCCACCAAGAAATTTTCCGGTGGCTTTTTTTGTTAAATGAATTTCCCATGTGCGAAGTCGTTGGATTAAGAAAACTACGAAAGGAGTAAATAAAATGACCAGCATAAAGTCATCAATAACTATCAATGCTCCAGTGGAAAAGGTGTTCGAATATTCGAAACCAGAAAACCTACCAGAATTCTGGCCCAGCTTAGTCGAAGTGAAGAACATCAAAGAATTACCCAACGGAGGTTATAGCTGGGATTGGGTGTACAAGATGGCAGGGATGAATTTTAACGGATCCAGCGAACATGTTGAGTTCGTCGAAAATGAGCGCACTGTCGCGCAATCAACTGGCATTGAAAGCACAATAACATGGACGTATGAACCTGTCGGTGGCGGGACTAAGATGACCGCACTGACCGAGTACAAAATACCGGTCCCGCTTTTGGGGAAGGTGGCTGAGGCGTTTATTGTCAAAATGAACGAGAACGAGAGCGAAACGATCCTGGCAAATCTAAAAGCCAGATTGGAAGCATGAAGTATGAATCAGAATTAGTATTGACTTCAGCACATGATAAATTATGGGACGCAGTTATCAGAACTGTGTCCCATTTATCATTTCGCAGAATCGATCGGGGTGGGTATAGAGAATCATGATTACCAAGTTGCCAATTCAAAATCCAAATGATGGTATGTGACTTTCCACAGGGGGGAGAAATGACAAATCCAACTTAAAAATTTCTTCACCTCAAGATAATATCTAACTATATTTTGTCAGCTGAATTTTGCTGATTGATTATGATACACATAGGTGATTGCGATGAAAAACTCAGCGCTGACTTTAGAAAAAGCAAACCTTGAAAAAAACAGGGTTGCCCTGATTTCCGTGCTGGCAGCAATTCTGCTTACAGCTACCAAGCTGGTCGTTGGATTAGCAACGGGCAGCCTGGGTATCCTGTCGGAGGCTGCCCATTCAGGATTGGACCTGGTGGCTGCAATTATCACGCTCTTTGCCGTTCGCTGGTCTGGCAAACCTGCTGATGAGCAACACACCTACGGGCACGGAAAAATTGAAAACCTCTCAGCGATGATTGAGACCGGTTTGTTATTATTGACCTGTGGATGGATCATTTATGAAGCCATCCAACGCCTATTTTTTAAGAGTGTTCACGTAGAAGCGAGTGTTTGGGCTTTTGGCATCATGATCCTTTCGATCGTGGTGGACTACAATCGTTCTCGGGCACTCTATGGCGTAGCGCGCAAATACAACAGCCAGGCATTGGAGGCTGATGCGCTGCATTTCTCCACTGATATCTGGTCATCCGCAGTGGTGATCTTGGGCTTGGTGCTGGTCCGCTTAGCGGATACTTTTAACATACCCTCCCTGGCACAGGCAGATGCGGTCGCGGCTTTGGTTGTGGCTGGGATTGTTGTGTTTGTCAGCTTACAGCTTGGGCGCCGGACGATAGCAGGGTTGCTTGATGAGATCCCAGTCGGGTTGCGTGACGAGGTGGTAGATATCGTTAAGCAAGTGCCTGGCGTTCGGAAAGTGAAGCACGTTCGTTTACGCTGGAGTGGGGCAGAAGCATTTGTTGACGTTGTAATCACCGCCCGGAAAGACGTGTCCTTCAAACGCTCGCACGAGATCGCGACTCACGCTGAAAAAGCCATCCAGGAATATTTGCCGGAAGCTGAGGTCACCGTTCACATAGAACCTACTTAATTTTGCTAATTGTGCGATTCCAAAGCTTATCTCCGAATGTCGCACATGAATGTGTTGACATATGAACACACTTCCTATATCATGAACTTACTGCTCGCAAAAAAATTCAAAAGGAGGAGGAAATTATGAAGATAAAAGTTCTGTTTGCAACGTTAGTTGCCCTGTTCGTAATTGTTGGCTCAGCACTCGCTTCGCCGAAGGCTGAATATTCAGAAGAAATTGTGACCGGTGATTCTAACGGCAACCACGCCTTGGATTGCACAATCATCAGGCCGTGGGCGGCTTCCGAAGGTCCCAGCAACACCCAATATCCAGTTATCGTGTGGGCGAACGGATGGGGGGGAGGGAGCGACGATAAGGACGCTACCATCGATGGCTACAAAAAAATCCTGAGAGAATGGGTTCTGGATGGTCCCTACATCGTGATCGCTGCCAATCAATGGTCGGTGCAAGAAAGTGATGTGCTCGCCTGCTTGCAGTGGATCGTTGACCAGAATGTAACTCCTGACAGCGAATACGAAGGCGTGGTCAACACGGAAAAACTCGCACTTGCCGGGCACAGCCAGGGGGGTGGCGCAGTTGTCAAAGCTGGTGATGGTGAGCCAAATGGTTTTGAGATCACTTCGGTTGTGGCGATGAATCCTTACGGACCAGGCTGGGTCGATCCAGGCAACCAGGACGGCCCGGTGATGGTTGTCACTGGCTCAGAAGATACGGCCACCCCGTACTCGTGGACCTACCCAGTTTTTGAAGGTGTACAAACCAACGACCAGGGAGGTCTTTATGCTGTTCTTCAAGGCGCAGGTCATAATGATTGGGAAGACTACCAGACTGTTGTCATGCTGTGGTGGCAATTCACATTAAACGATAAGGTTGGCGCAGGTAAGGCAATGAAGCGCATCTTGGATATAGATCCCTGGGATACCCAATATGCCTTCACAGATAATTTTGATCTGTGATCCCTGTTGACCGTTATTGATAAAGGATATTTTTGAAATATTTAGATCCAGGCTTTTTCTAAAAATACATACATAATTAGCGCGAGAAACCCGGATACCAGAGTATATCGTTTTCATCCAATAGCTACTGGCTTGATTTCGATACAAAAACAGGTATCCGGGTAAGTCTTTTAATGGTTCATGAGCTGGCGCGCGATGGTAAACCTGATTCGGTCACCACACTGGGGAAAGCATCTTCAGCAATAAAACCAAATCCAGATCCGCAATTTCCTTCAAATCTATTGCCGGGGAATTTAGTACCGGAGTACCATTATCATCTTGCAAAAGGAGTACCAAGGTAACCTAGTAGAGCATCCACGGATCGATTAACATATGGTGCAATTGATGCTCAATTAGGCTTCAGAATCGTTGCTCTGCACGAGATGGGAGGGTAATTCCATGCCAGAGAACATGGATGAAAGCTTACTCTCAGCGATCGAAAGGTACAAAAATGGCCAGGAGACACCAAATGATCGTAAGATCATTGGCAAGGCCCTGGTCTCGAAACAGATCACAATAGCTCCTATTGAAGATTCAAAGACCACCAGGCAAGCCGGAGGGGCGAACTTCGGGGAGTCAAACGAGATTCGCGTATCAGGATCGGTCATCGGAACTCAAAGCATCAGCGGGTTCACAGCAGAGCAAGTCATTGAATTGTTACGACTTTATGACTCATATAAAGAATCTGGCAATGATCCTGCGACTGAAGAACCAAAAAAGGTGAAACGGGGGAATACCAGAAAGAGAATATTATTTACCCTAAATGGATTACTCGCTATCTTTGCGGCTTTTTTAGCCGGACTTTACTGGGCAGACTTGATACCTCGGATCGATACACAATCCCCTGTATTAACAACAGCCCTGGCTTTCATCCCTTCCACAGGACGAACTCCCACAGCGACATCAGGAATACCGACATGGACAGCTACGCTGATCCCAACTTCAACTCATACCTCAACTCTGACTACGACAAATCCCCCCACTGCCACACTCACATCCACCCAGACCTACACACCATTTCCAACGAACACCCTGACTTCCACACCCTCCCCAACGAACACCCCCACCCTAACGCCGGAGGTGTTGTTTACGGACACCTTTGATGATTATGAATACTCCACCCATATTGGCTGGACCTTATTTACCGAAGAAGAGGGAAAGATTTATCATCGCAGGATCACGCGCAACAAAATTGATAATAAGTTTGAACATTATGTTGACTGTCTATCTCAACAGTGTGTTGGGCGCAATGAAATTCCCCCTATCGCAGAATTTCAAAATTTTGTCCTTAGATTTGATGTTGAGTATGTAAATATCCCGCCTCCGTACACCGGTTTATCCAGGCCAATCATCTGCCTTAACTTCCGGCGGTATGGTCCCAAAACATTCTATTCGCTATGCATGAAGAGCGATGGCCAATATAGAATGGTTCGCTATTTGAATGGTGAACTTGAAATCATCAGCGATTGGGAATATACACCTGTGCTTCAAGGAGGACAGGAGAAGAACAGGATCAGCTTGACAGCGGATCGTGGAAATTATTTATTCGGGGCGAATGGTTTAACAATTGCAGAATTTGAGGATGATCATCTATCGCAGCCGGGTGGAATTGAAATTGCGATATTCACTTTTCAGAATAATCCAGAGATTATTAGTAAAGTCGAGATTGAAATCGATAATATCGAAATCATAAACATCCCTTAAGTAAATCAACTCTCAATCGGGCAGCAGCTCTTGCAAATAAGCTTCAGCACCGTCAGACATTAGGTCTTCCTGCAGTCGAGTGGGATCACCGAATAAATCAATGGATGCTCTTTGATCAACAATATGGCGCGCCAGCAATTCCAGAGCTGCCTGGGGATCATTAATATGCTCGGCATAAACCACCCGATCTTCGTGTTTGGCTGAAAATCCTTCTCTTTCATAAAGAAGCCGTTGGAAGTACTGTAAAGTCGTTTCTCGATAGCGTCCCTGGTGAGCCGCGCAGATAACCACATGGATATTCTCCCAATTATCATCGCCGACCCGATCTATCCAATTCATGACTGTATCATGAAGTGTATCTATCTCTAATTTGGCACCAATCTGAGCACCTTCCAGGTATAAGGGAGCGCTTTTCTGGCAAAAATCAAGCAGCACATCCTCCACAACCTCACCTGCAGCTAAGACCTTGCCGATCAAATTACTGGCGCTCTCCAACATCGTTCGATGGGTGGCTGCATATTCCAACGGCAGCGGATTATATTCCAGGTACTTCAATGCTTGATCGATTAAATCTATCTTGTGTTCCAGGTCTTCTTTTATATCCGGTCTCAATGGCTTATAACCGTTGTTCGCCAGCGTTACATAGACCCCAAAAGACATGTGGCCGATGCCTTTAATCTGGTGATATTCCTTCGGGATTACATTCACTTTTTCTTCTTTTCCATCATGGAAGAGGATCACATCCTCATGGATCATAACGATCACGGGTGACTTCCTTGCTCCTAAATTTTCAAAAGTGCGGTGGATTAAATTATTATAACTTTCATGAAAAGACCGGTTTAGAGCAGTTATAGCGTCTTCGTATTGATCGTAGGTCTCGATCGCTTCAAACTTCTGCCTGGTTACCGGATTACAGTTTTCGGGGATTTGTATATCCATTATTGCCTCCATATTAAATCATCCGCAATAGATGATCTAGCACTCAATTAAATAAAAAGACGAACCACCTGATTTATTGGTCTTCCTTTTTATGGTGAGACCTGGATTTCTTCAAGGCCCCCAATGAATTTGTTCCATTGATATGAATTACATCTCGATCTTGCATTGGGTCGTAGTGCTATTATACCTCATAACTATACTTTTCTTATCCTTTTTGTAAACTAGAATGCTTTGTTTGCGTTCCTGACTTTGATCTACCTCAAATTCTGGTGATTACCAGCATTTGGCACCTTAGCATCAAGCTTCCCATTAGAATTTCACAACAGCAGATGATCTTCTTTCAATCGTATATAATGAACCTACTCGGACTCAATCGCAAGGCGAACCAAGTTAAGGGATATCAATATGAAATATCAACTACCTTATTACAATTGGAGCATGGCCTCGGTGCTGATCAATGAAGTCGGCAAGAAATTGCAGGCAGACCACGGTGATCACCCATTAACGAAAGGCGAAATTGACACAGAAATATTAAACTATGGAATCTATAAGCCGCAAAGCATTTTTCCATCCGATTATTGCTACAATCTGATTAATCGCGGCAGTGATTCCTTCCGTTTTCCCCTTTTCATCTGGTTGAAACGCGGGGTCTACCTTCACGTTGGTCCCTATTTTCCCTACACTGGTCCGATCTATTGGAAAGGCAATCCGGTCGGAGAATGGAAGAATGGCGAATATGTTTTATGGGAAGATCCCCGAAAATAGGTTATTCCCAGCACATTGAGTTTCCAAAACAAATTAGGGAATCATGATCCTGCCAATAAATTCTCCCTATGCCACACTGGAAAATGCCGGGGGAAAAGGAACTAACCTCAGCAAGCTGAGCAGAGCCGGTCTCCCGATCCCGGATGGATTTATTATCACCACAGACGCCTACCACAATTTCATTGCAGAAAATGATTTGATGGGCAAAATCTTAGATCGGGTATCTACGATTCCATCGAGGAACCCATCTGCTCTCGAAGACGCTGCGAGAGAAATTCGCAGCTGGTTCACAAATGCCACCATACCTCTTTATTTAACCAGCCAGGTTCTTGATGCTTACAAAATGTTGGGAGGCACCCCCGTCGCTGTGCGCTCCTCAGCCACAGCAGAAGACCTGCCCGATCTATCATTCGCTGGTCAGCAAGACACATTCCTCAACGTCATCGGCAAGGAGTCCCTACTGACTGCAGTTGTGGATTGCTGGTCCAGCCTATGGACTGCACGCGCCATCGGCTACCGCGCCAGGAACGGCATCTCTCATGATGAAGTATCTATAGCCGTCCTTATCCAGAAAATGGTGCCTGCCGAGGTTTCTGGCATCATGTTCAACGCCAATCCGCTGACCGGTTTGCGGAGTGAAACGGTTATCGATGCTGCCTTTGGATTGGGCGAAGCGCTGGTTGGCGGTCATGTCGAACCCGATCACTATGTCGTGGATATCGTGAAGCAAGAGATCCTCACCAAAAAGATCGGCACCAAGGAGATCACCATCCTTGGGAAACCGGGTGGTGGTGTTCAGCGCACCAAAAGTGCTTCTGCCCAAGCACAGGCATTGTCTGACGAGCACATCCTAAAATTAGCCAGGTTGGGTGATCGTATTGAAGCGATCTATGGATTCCCACAGGATATCGAATGGGCCTGGGCGGATGGAGAATTCCAATTGCTGCAAGCTCGCCCAATCACCTCCTTATACCCGGTGCCAGAGAGTATGGGCAGCGATCCGCTGCGGGTGATGCTCTCCTTCGCCACAATACAGGGTATCCTGGAACCGATCACGCCTCTCGGCCAGGATGCGATCCGGCTGATCTTTGCCGGTGGAGCGAGCTTATTCGATGTCCAGGTTACCCATGAAACACTGGGCTTAATCAAAATTTCCGGCCAGCGATTATGGGTGGATATCACCGCTGGGCTCCACCATCCTTTGGGAGCGAGGGCGATACCCAGATTCTTCTCTGTTGTCGATCCCACGACCGTACCTGTCTTTGTTAAATTAAAAGATGAGCCAAATTTAGGAATGGGGAAGGGGCGTATTCGCCTCAGCACAATTCGCAAGCTGGCTTTTTTTGCTCTACCAATGATAAGGAACATCCTTCGCATTACAAGGTCTCCGGAAGGTAAAGCTGAGCAGATCCAGCAGAACAGCCAGGAAAAAATCGCTGAATTAAGAGTGAAAAGTGAACTTTCCCAAGGGGATAGGTCAACTCTCACCCATTGGGTTCGGGTATTCCGTGAACTCTATGATGCTTTCCCTTACGCGGTCCCTAATATCTTTTCAGGTGCCGGTGCGGGGCTCATCCCTTTCTTCCTGCTCAACAGGTTAGCAAATCACCTGACAGGCTCCACTGATCTGGCATTGACTATCACGCGGAGCCTGCCGCACAATGTAACTCTCGAGATGGACCTGCTCTTGTGGGAGACTGCATGTGCCATTCGATCTGATGTCGAGGCATACCAGCACTTCCAAAGCAGCTCCGCTGAGCAGCTGTCTGCCGAATATTTGGAGGGCAAACTCCCTGAATCTGCGCAGAAGGTGATCGCAAGATTCCTGGGTAAATACGGTATGCGGGGAATTGGCGAGATCGATATCGGCCGCCCTCGCTGGCGCGAGGATCCACAAGAAATCATGCAAACCATTCAAAGTTACTTGCAGATCAAAGATTGTTCTCAGACGCCAGATGCCATCTTCAAACGCGGCGAGAAAGCTGCAGAAGCCGCCATTCTTGAGTTGGAAGCTGCTGCGCAAAAAACGTTCGCTGGAAAGCTGAAATCCAGGATCATCCGCGGTACTGCGCGCCTGGTGCGAAACCTGGCTGGTCTACGAGAAAGCCCTAAATTCCACATTATCCAGATGATGGGCATCATTCGCCAGGGATTTCTGGAATGCGGTAAGGATTTGGTCTCAAAGGAGATTTTTGCTCAAGTCGATGACCTGTTTTTCTTATATCTCACTGAGCTGGATGCGCTTGCAAGAGGTGAACAAAGAAACTGGAAAGCAATAATCGCAGACAGACGAGAAATATATGCCAGAGAAATGTTCCGAGCCCGAATTCCACACCTGCTGTTGAGTGATGGGCGTGTGTTCTATGCAGGGATCACATCGACAGATGGTGTTAAAAGCGATCTTCAAGGACACCCGGTTTCTCCCGGTGCAGTGGAGGGAGTGGTGAGAGTAGTGCTGGATCCACATGATGCGCAGCTGACTCCTGGCGAAATTCTGGTCTGTCCGGCGACCGATCCAGCCTGGACACCATTATTCCTTGCTGCAAGCGGATTGATCATGGAGACCGGTGGGATGATGACCCACGGTGCCATCGTCGCCCGTGAGTATGGCATCCCAGCCGTGGTAGGTGTGGACAGAGCCACGACTCTACTGTGTACCGGGCAACGGATTCGATTGGATGGTTCAACTGGAGAGATTTTCTTTGGAAATAATTGAAATTAATAGTATAGTTTACCCGGCTTAGGCTACCTTAAGCGGCTAAAATAGTTTCGATACCAATCAATATTTGAGGAGTTCTGATGCACAACCAATCAATTGCCAAATGGCAGCATGACCATACCTTCGAACAGGATAAGATCAAGGTTGGTGAGAAAAAGACCTTAATTGTGATCGGAATTACAGCTGCAATGATGATCGTGGAAATCATCACTGGTATATATTATGGTTCGATGGCTCTCCTGGCAGACGGCATCCACATGGGCACCCACGCAGCAGCATTGGGGATTTCAGCAGGAGCTTACCTGTATGCCCGAAAACGGGCAGCGGATCATCGATTTAACTTCGGTACCGGAAAAGTCAATGCCCTTGCCGGGTATACCAGCGCAATTCTTTTAGCCTTGTTTGCTGTCTTGATGATTTGGGAAAGCATCGAAAGATTCTTAAAACCGGTTGATATCGCATTTAATCAAGCCATTTGGGTGGCTGTCGTTGGGCTGGTTGTGAATATCGTCAGTGTATGGATATTGAATGATAATTCTCATTCTCATGAACCAGATCAGCATCCTGCCCATCATCACCATTCACACGCTCACCCTGATCACAATTTACGGTCTGCATATCTGCATGTCCTGGCAGATGCTTTGACATCTTTACTCGCCATCTTCGCATTACTGGGGGGGAAGTTCCTCGGATTTACCTGGATGGATCCATTCATGGGAATTGTTGGCGGAGTCTTGGTCGCACGCTGGTCCATCGATCTGATCAGGGTGGCGAGCAGCGTCTTGCTGGATCACCACGGTCCAGAAGCGATCCGAAATAAGGTGATTAACACCATTGAGAGTTTTGATGGTGATCGGGTGACAGATTTCCACATGTGGTCGATTGGTTCAGGGATATACGCTGCCTCACTTTCTGTTGTCACGAACCAAGACAAGACTGCCGAGGATATCCGGAAATTGATCACAAGGTATACTGGTATCGTTCACACCACGATTGAATTACAGAAATGCAGCAGCCTATCCAATTGAGAGACAGGTAGAACTGTGGATTAGAACAGGGATCAATTAGAAAGTGCAATACTAATAGATAGAATGTTCGATTTGAAGTTTGGTTTGATTAACGGAAAACTTGATAAATTGACGTTAAGTAAATCTAAGCTATATTAATGCGTCGCACAAGCGATGCAGGGATCGAAAGCACGTACAACCCTGCCCACTGCTTTTTCCAGCTCCATATCTACCTTCCCCGGGGTGATGTATCGTTCTGCAGCCACACGTAAAGCATGCTCAATTGCCATCACATTATGCACGGTGGGGATAATAAATTCAGCCTCGGTGACAAGTCCATTTTCGATGTGGTAATGGTGGATCAGGGGTCCGCGAGGCGCTTCAACTAAACCATAACCATCCCCATCGCGTGGTGAATATGGCACATCCGTGTCCTCATTGTCTAAAGGTTCATGCAGGATTCTAATCGTTCGTTCGATGGCATAGACCAATTCAATGCTGCGCGCCAGATCGTACAGCAATATAGCGTGAGCTGGCTTTCCAAATGCATCCCAAAAGCGGATTAAATAACGATCAGTATGCTCTAAACCGCTCTCTTCTCCCATATTGACTCGCGCCAGACTGTTAGCGCGCATCATTTTCCCCTGATAGCTGGTACGTGCAGCATAGCTGTAATCAGTTTCTTCGAAATCTAAATGGTCATGAAATTCACGTGCCGGGAAGCTGTCACAAATCAGACCTTCTGGAGCCATCACCATAATTTGGTCGCTATAGAAATTATCCTCACGACCTCCAATGGAGGCGATGTAATAACCCGGCTCATCATCTCCCCAAGTGCCTATTCGCTCCCTTAGCTGATAAGACTTCTCCCAATAAATATCAATAAGTTCACATGCTAACGGCAAAATCTCTTCAAGCTGGTTCCGCATACTAGCTGCTTCGTCTGGCTTTATACCACTCGTCACGCCTCCAACAACAGCTTTTATAGGATGGATGAATTGCCCACCGGCAAGCGAGATTAGGTCGGTTCCAGCCTTACGAACCTGCAATGCCCTACCTGTGATCTGCCCTCTTACTTTTTCTGCAGAATCACTAGCAGCCTCCTCAAACATACTGGTGAGTCCCATTCGATCCGGCAAAGTGAATACAAAAAGAGAGGTAGCTTGGTTTTGGATCAGTTGACCAAGGATCATTAATTCCCTGATTTTTCCTGCCAATGGCGGTATCGTAACCTCGTAAGCATCTTCCAAAGCCTCAACCGCTGCGAGGTGATGTGCCGTTGAGCAAACTCCGCAAATGCGAGGTACTATCACTGGCATTTGTTCTGCAGGTGTCCCCTGAACCAAGTACTCAAATCCCCGCAGCTCCATCGCCTGAAAGTGAGCTGAATTTATTTCGCCATTTCGCGTCTCAATAACAACCTGGGCATGTCCTTCGATGCGGCTTAAGGGAAAGGTTATAGTCGTCATCCTAAACCATCTGTTCCTTATATCGAGGTGCTTGTCCCTCACCAGCGTAATCCGCAAATTGGAAGAGGAAAAGTGATAGCTGTGGAGAGCGAAGCGCTGAATCTAACTCCTCATCCGGGATATCCGTCATGTGGGAAAAAACACGGTGGATGCTGTCAAACCAAGATTGTGATTCTTTCTCAATAAAAGCATCCGATGGACCCCGACAACCCACACAAGGATAACCAGCCAACGTGCACATCGCCCGGCAACCTCCGCGAGTTGATGATCCAATACATAGATACCCCTGATTGATCAAACAAACATCAGGTAAGACCTCACCCTGTTGAAATCCCAGCAGATGAGTAGGACGCATCTCTCTAGCTTTCTTAAGACCGCATTCCTGGCAGACACTTCTGGCGATCTTCATCTCAGGCGACCGGTGAAGCACAGCCATAAATAATTCCGGTGTCGGTGGACACCCAGGCAGGTAAAGATCAACATTAACTTCTATATCTATGGGTCGACATGATGGGAGTAGATCTGGCAAGTGGAGACGTTCCGCATTGGTAAGAAAGACATCATTCACTTCCGCACGTTCACCAAGGTTGGCGATACCGCCGGAAATGGCACACGTTCCGACTGCAATAACTTGGTCAGCTTTTCGCACCGCACGGCGTAATTTGTAGAGATCGTACTCAGTACGCACACCACCTGAGACCAACAGCACTTCCACCTCAGGCACATCATAGGCTGACATGACGAGGGTCATGTATTCAAGATCGAACTGATCGATCCACTCTTCTGCGTTGAGAAGAGCTATTTCGCAACCGGAACATCCAGAGAGCTGCAGCACAGCAAATCGCTTCATGATGATCCTCCAAAATCTTAATTCGCAACTACACCGCTGAACATTGAATAGGTGTAAAAGGCGTAGTAATCCGGCTGATCAAGGATGAAATCAGGTGACTCTGGTAAGCAGTGACGCTGATACTCTTTCCAATCCTCCGGAGATAGTTCCGCTTCCACATCTGGCCAGCGCATCTGCAATAACGCTGTCAACGCGTTTCTAGTATCATCGCTTAATGGAGCCTGAGCATCGCCTGCGAAAGTTCTTACCCTGGTTTCCTTCAATCCAATCTCCTGGAACCAGCCAAGAGCTCGCAGGAAATGCAAATTCGGATTTTTCCCTTCCACGAACGGCGCTATTCCTGAAGTTGTCGAGCTAAGCCTAGCTTCCAGGAGTGGATAACCAGGCAGGAATCGTTCAGAAGACCAAGCCAGGATGGCGATCAGACCTCCCGGTCTTACAACCCTTATTAGTTCCTGTATCAACGGCAATGGCTCAAGAGGTGCATATCCTATAAGGTCGGCACTCCATGCCCAATCAAATGAATCATCATTGAAAGGAAGTAACCTTACATCTCCCTCTTTGAAAGAGAACTGTTCAACTAGACCAGCTGCATTTGCCTCTTCTTTCGCGAGATCTAACAGCTCTGCTGATAAATCCAGAATGGTTACATGACCCGCAGGTCCCACTGCCTCGGCCAGCAACAAGGCTTGAAAGCCAGTTCCGCCTCCAGCATCTAAACCATGACTTCCTTGGGGGAGCTGCAAGGCTTGGATTGCAGTACGGGTCACCGGTTCCTTTAATCGATTAACTGATGCATTCATCTGTGAATAGGCTTCCACGTCGAAACCCATTTCAGGGTTACTCTTCTTCATGTCTACCATATCAGGCTCCATTTTTATACTTGGAATCCTTTAGTATTAAATGTCATCAGTCTAAATGCTAGCCAGGTCTTCCAGTCACCTCCGCACAGTCTGGCTGATCCTGCTGATCCTTACGATGGATGAAATGCTGGATGGTTAGTGTTACCCCTAACCAAACCATCTTAAGCCAGGTCGAAATTCTTCGCCGTTCGTGATAATCCTGCCGCAGAATGTACTCATCGTGCTCGATCGTATCCAAGACAACCTCGAAGCGAGCGCTATACCAATGTCCAACGATCTTGCAGCGTAAAACATCTAATTCGTCAAGATAGGCCTTTCCTTCACAAAAGTATTTGCGGGCTATCTCCACCCGCTCCTGAACCCATTTTTGGTATAAGGGATGCTCATGATCCTGATGACTTATTTTATTTTGGTCCAAGTATTCTCGAGGGATGTTAATGAACCCGTCAGCAATATCCTGGTGCATATCGCGCAATAAATGCGTAATGTGGGCTGCTGTACCCGCAAGATACTTTCTGCTCTCATCCGGGTACGGATGTCCATTACCAACAAAATATAGCAGACCATCTGTCACCGACTTGGCGAGCGTATCAATGTACCAGTTCAACTCAGATTGGCTGATCAGTCGACCCTTCCGCAAGGCATCGAATTCGATCATGGCAAACATGTTGTAAATGAAGGACTGAAGTCCGCTGTCTTCTCCGCGGTCGTTATGAATCAAATCCGCCAGGATTTGTTCTTGCAGGGCTAAGTCATCAGGTCGATAGTTCCCGTAAAGGTGATCAATAAGCTCTTTTTGGCGTTTGATAAAAGCACTCCGCTCCTCATCGGAACGAGATGAAATGTCTATGACATCATCTATCCAGCGGAAATATGCATATGCCCGATAGAAATCATCCACCAAATCCCTGTCGACAAGCAATTTGGCGGTGTAATAAGTTTGTTTACTGCCAGCCCAGGTGATTGACTCGGCCAGTTCTGCAGTGTTATCTTTTTTTACGGTTGTCATCGTATGATCTTAACAGAAATTACTAAGGTCATTATCAATATTTTTCCTGTCGGAAATATACATATCCGACAGGAATTACTGGCACTATTTACAACTTAGCATGGAGATCAATTACTCGACTAAGGCAAAGTTCACGACTGTCTGGGTGAGAGATTTACCCTTTATCTATTCTGGCTAATCGCGCCGTATTATCTCCTGCTTACTTCTCTCACTCACGATTATATCCCCTTTTGCTCCGCGTCGCTTGTTTGCCAGCGCGAAGTGCTGAAAATCCCAGGGTGGTACCGCTTCATGATATGGCGGATAAACAGGACTATGGTCAACCGAACCATTTTAAACGCAGTGGAAAGTTTACGCTGTTCCTTGTACTCTGCGCGCAGGATGTAGCCATCTCGTTCAATGATATCCAGAATACCCTCGAAACGTGCGCAATACCAATACCCTGCAATCTTGCATCGCAAAACCTGCAGCTCATCCAAATACCACTTACCCTCACGGAAGTACTCCCTGGCCAGTTTCACCCTTTCCTGAACCCAAGCGCGAAACGGGGGACTTTCCATGTCATCCGGATCGATGCCGTGAGCTTCCAGATATTCATCTGGAATATTGATATATCCCTCAGCAATGTCCGAGACCATATCGCGCAGCATGTGGGTGATGTGCGCAGCATTTGCAGCCAGGTAATGACTCTCACTGTGCGGATATGGATGTCCATTTCGAATGAAATATTGGATGGCATCCGTGACCGACTTCGCCAAGCAGTTCGAATACCACGTAAGTTCGCTCTGGCTGATGAGGCATCCTTTGCGCTGAGCATCAAACTCAAGGATGGCGAAAAAATTGCAGATAAAGGATTGCAGGCCGCTGTTCTCCTCGCGGTCGTGATGGATCAGATCAGCAATCATTTGCTCTTCAGGCTTCAGATCGCCTGGATATTCTTGGTTGTACAGGCGGTTTATCAATCCTTTTTGACGCTTGACGAAGGAGATGCGCTCTTTATGGGACTGAGACGATATGTCAATGATGTCGTCAGCCCAGCGAAAATATGCGTATGCCCGCAAGCAATCCTCGACTAAATCCTTATCCACCAACAGAAGAGCTGTAAAGTAGGATTGTTTGCTGTTCTTTTTTGTGATCGATCGAGCCAGGGATGTAGTCAGGGTAGTCATAGCGGCCCTTTCTTCATTATTTGATTTTCTGTAAAGGCAATATGTCTCTTGCCAAAGATCGAAATACTTCCTAGGTTGGTGCAGCTGTCACCTGGAGAGCTGTTCTTTCAGGGATCCCAACTTCATTTAAGATGCGTTCAGCCGTCAGACGAGCAGATACCAATACAGTTGGCAGTCCGGTTCCAGGGTGAGTACTAGCTCCGACAAAGTAAATATTATGGTAGCGTTTATGGCGGTTATGGGGCCGTAAATAACCCATTTGAGTGAGATTATGACTTAAACCATGAGTCGAGCCCTTCGTCAGGTTATACCGTTGCTGCCAATCGCGTGGAGTATAGCTGACCTCAAATTTGATGTGTTCCTCCAGGTCGATTATGCCGATCTGCCGAAGGCGATTCAGCACAACCTTGCGAACTCGATCTCCGACGGCGATCCAATCTTGAGGTTTAGCCTCGTTAATGTGACCGACAGGTATGGCTACCATCAGTGTATCTTCTCCTGAAGGAGCCAGTGAAAGATCCACACGTGATGGTGCATGAATGTAAAAGTTCGGGTCTTCAGGGATCGTCTGATCTGCAAAGATGGGGTCAAAACTTTGACGGTTATCTCCAGCCATAAATAGATTATGTGCCGCCAATTGAGGATACTGTCTATCTAAACCCCAGTAAAATACAATTGCTGAGCAACCATGCTTTTTCTTCTCAAATTGGTTACGCACGTTGGAGCCAGGTAATAGACATCGGTATACATAAGGCAGATCGGCATTGGCAACTACAAGATCAGCTTTGAATTGGCGACCATCAGTCAGGGTAGCACCAGTAGCTTTGTCGTCCTGAACATTGATCTGTTCAACGGGAGCGTTGTACAGAAACCGCACTCCCCATTTCTCTGCGATCCCAGTCAGCGCCTCAATGATGCTATACATACCGCCCATCGGGAACCAGATACCTTCAGCGAACTCGGTATATTGGAGAAGTGAATATATGGCAGGTGCTTCGTATGGATTAAGACCCATATACATATTCTGGAAGGTGAAGGCGATCTTCAAGCGGGGATCCTCAAAGTAGTTCGCCATATTATCCATATGATTTACCAGCGCCTTTACTCTAAAAAGCAACAAGAAATTTTGGGGAGTGCAGAACTCCGATAAACTGCGAAAGTCCCGCTCCACCAAATGCTCAAGGGAAAGCTTGTAATGTCGATACCCCTCTTCCATGTAACGTAAAAAACCATCAAAGCTTCCAGCCTGAATAGATTCCAATTGTTCCCGCATGGCAACCAAATCGGAGGTCAGAGATAGTTGGGTGCCATCATCAAATTGGATGTGGTAGGTAGGGTCAACTCGTCGCAGGTCCAGATGATCTTCAAGACGTTCACCCAAGTCTGTGAAGGTTTGGGAATAGAGACCAGGCATCAAATATAAAGTTGGACCAGTGTCAAAGCGGTGACCATCTCTAACCAATCCACCACAACGCCCGCCAGCCTGCTCATTTTTTTCAACCACAGTGACTTGATAGCCATGCCGCGCCAGCCGGGCAGCGGCAGCAATACCACCTATACCTGCACCAATTACCAAGACGGTTTTCATTATTTTTATTCCATGTACACAACTGTCACAAAAATGGTCCTCTATCTACTTCCAGTCGCTCAATATATCCGTTCACCTTGTTTAAGATCACCAAACCTGCGCATAAATGTGGGATTATAAAGAGCCTGAAGAAATGGATCGGCGAACCGCCAGTTAACCTCAAATGCCCTTTGAGGACAGCCAGTCAAGCAGCGATAACAGCGTATGCACCTATCTCCAAGGTGAGGATATGAATGGAGGGTGATATTGTCAATAGGACATTCCTCCACACACCAGCGACATTGATCACATTTGATCGGGTCAACCACCGGTTCTGGCATCAGTAACCGCAACGTTCTATCGGTGCTTATTAATCCCACTAGGTTATAGAAACCCCAATCCGGCTTTAGTGCATCTGTCCTGCTTTGAGGCATTGGTCCAGAATGACCAGATGATACATGTTCCGCTACAGCTGTTATGAATCGTCGGGTTTGCTCCAAATCATTCCCGTTAGGACGACCTGGAAATTGACCAACCATATGGGGGGCTGGATGGTGCACCTCACCACGGGTTAAAAAACCACCAATCACATGCGCGCCTTTGCTGCGTAATAGACCTGCCAGATCAGATAAAACTTTGCCGGGCGCACCACCTGAGGTGGCAAATACAAACGCAGGTTGATCATTCAGGGGTGGCAAGGAACGTAAAAATTCCTTAATTGGTGTAGGAGCCTGACTTGAGAAACAGGGAGAACCTACGCCGATCAAATCGCCAGTGAGTGCATCCCTGGAAGTTGCCTCCTGCAGAGATATCAATCTGGCCGAGTGCCCTGCCTCAATCAATGTACCTCCCAGGACTAGAGCGACCTGATGCGTATTGCCGGTTTGAGAGAAATAAATCAATGTGACTTCCATATTCAAGGAAGAAGTTCTATCAATCAGTTTTGATTTTGCTCCCGAATGATCATGAATAATGAGGATAATAAATTCAAGGCAAACAAATATGTAGGAGGGTGATCCCATTACTTAAACTAATCCTCATTATTGGAATCATCAGGCACTGTAAAGCCTTATGATTCAAGCACGTCCTTCAGGTTTTCAAAGCTGGCTTCCCACTGTCTCTGAGCCATGCGTTCGATAATCGGATCAGCTAAACTGAAGAGACCACTTACATCAGCTTCTCCTCGGACAGTGACCTTTGTTTGACCATCATTCACACTTTCAAAGCTATAATCGGCGACAACGGATACTGGGCCCTTGATGGTTTTGACCTCGATCATTTTCGGAGGATCGTATCCTGTAACCTCCCAGTCAACCGTCACTGATACCCCCGAAAAGCGAAGCGTCGACTGTGAAGTAGAACCGACCCCGGCTGGCTCTCCAGGTGTATGGTCCCTCGATTCAACCCCGATATACCACTGAGAATCATTCTCCGGTGTGGTCACAAACTCAAACACCTTCTCGATGGGTTGGTTGACCAACACACTTGTTTCGACTTTTACCATTTCAGGATCTCCTTTCAGCAATTTTTTTGGGATCACCCTCCCGCCTTCAAATCTCACTTCTATACGTCGTAAAAGACAATCTGACGTATTAAGAACCGAATAATCGCTCCACAATCAATTGAATAAACCATAATCCAAGGGGTAAAGCCAATGCGGTAACCAAGATTTGTAACGTTTCCGGCTCCCAAGGCCATGTTCGAATTCTTTTAATCGTATTGATCTCTGTCTCCAAGCTGCCAATGGCAAAATTTAGCTCTTCCATATCTTGAAGTTCGCCTTTATCTAATTGTCCGTGCAGCTTTGCTATAATAGACTCAAGGCGGATATAAACCTCATCCAGCAATTGTTCCTGTTCTGCAACCTGAATACGATGCATACCCATCTGCGGCCAGACAAAGGTAACTAACGCCGCTATGATGAAGATTATTATCCAGACCAGAAGCACCGGATCGCTTAACTGAAAACTTGGATTAACTAAAACCCAGCCATAAATGATCACCGCCAAGCTGCCAGCCGTGAATGCAGATAGGTTTGAAAATGCATACAAGGGTCTCATGCGAAAAAGATTGACATCTGTATGCCTGGTGTAGATAAGGTTGATGGATCGCAACTGATGGATCGTATGGTACAGATAAGCACCCATAAATAACCAACAAACTAAGTAAATGATGCGAGATATGTTCGCCGAATTCGGAAATGCTGCCAATGTTTGAGGCAGGTAAGGATCGCCAGTGATCAATTCTGTGAGAAAACTGAGTCCCAAAAAAACCAAACTGGCAATTATTGTCCTCCCCATCGGCAACGTTGTAATTTGGAAATGTAATTCCTGGTACTTCTCTTCGTTGACCGTTAAATCTTGACGAAGTTTCGCCAACGCCGATCCAGCCCATTCATCCAAATAATGGAACATGGCCAAGATGAATGGTATTATCCCGGCTAAGAAAACATGGACAGGATGGAAGGTGCCGATTGGACCGGCACCTTCCATCCAAAAGACTATGGATTGGAACAGAAGCAATACCACGTATAACCCAAAATAGTACAACCAGCTCGACCCGGGCCGCCGGGCTACCCAATCAGTCAACTTGTCGATCCAGCTGGGGGGATAAACCTCTGTGCTACTTAAATGATTAGATATTGTCCTACTGTTCTTTGTTTCATGTTCCATATTTGGTAGCTCTTTTTAAGATCAAACTGATACTGGATTCGATAAATACTCCTGGTGTTGAATGTGAACTTTTTCAAAATGAACTTTCAGAACACAAGAAGCATGTCATGATCATAACCATACCACGATGATACCCTTGCTAAACTGGTCAATCGCGCCGCAGCAGCGCACTACCCAGAATGACCACGCCGATCAGGATCAGAAATAGCCACCAAGGGATGGCGACGGACAAAAAACCCGCAGCACCAATGACCAGAAAGATTATCGCCCAGAGCCAATCCCAAGCGGTAGCATCCGATAAGCTTGCAGAGACCAAGCGAGCAAAATTCAACAACAGACCATAAACGCCAACGCCCAAGAATATCCAGCTCCATACCTCGGCTTCTCCGATTTGCGGCAGGTAAGCGAACGTTTCGAGTCCAAAAACGACCCCTGCCCAAAGCAGCGCGCCTCCCCAGAATATCGCGTCAATGTATTTCTTTTCTGCTTTCTGATCCAATAATTCTTGTTCTGTTGTCATTTGATCTTCTCCTTTCGATTAGATAAAAAATACAGGTTCAATAATTTAATTCGTTACCTCTCCAAATTGCCCTCCTTTCCGAATTCTTCTTCATCACACTCAATTGAATTCACGGATATCAAACCAATATTCATATTGCGAATCTTAAACAAAACACTATGCAGAGCGGTCTGGTCGGTCAAAGGACCATAGATAGTCGTGGTGCCATCATCTTCTCTGGTGATGGTCAACCCGTCAAACCACATTGCGTACTTATCGGGAAGGTGCCCACGAATGCGTATTTCATACACCTCGGCCATAAGGTATTTCCCTTTCGTAGTTAACTGAAGATCGCATCTGTGTTGACTCTCTTGGGTGTAATCTTAAAAATCACCCTGGTTTCTTTCTCGCGTTGTTCAACTGGATAGATATCACCGTAGTAGTGTTTCTGTTTATGGTTGGAATAGGCTTGCGTTTGTTTATCCACATGTTGGATAGCACCATCTTCTGTGTAGCCAGCGACCTCTCCGCGAATTTCCAGGTATCGAGATCCATTGTTTGGATCGATCAGCAGCACATTTACCATTGGATTCGCCCGCATATTCTTGCCCTTTTGGCGTTCCAGAGTGGTGTTGATCAATACATGTTGACCATCGTAATCCGCCCAAACAATACTCATCTGAGGTTGACCATCCGGCATCACCGTCGTTAAAATACCATTCACGGGGTTAAGCAATAAATCCATATGAGAATCAGGGATCTTAATAGTCATTTACTTCCCTCCACTCGTACCCGAATCGGTTCTATCCTGACCTTGAGCGGGGTAAATTTATGGATTAATTCAGCGTCGATCGAGTCCCCAAAGAAATTGGGTTTCCCGGTATACAGCATGTTTAGCTCATTCAGGTGGTCCAAAGCCCCTTCTTCTGTGATCTCGATAACTTTCCCGCGCACCTCAATATTGAACAGGGGTCGTTTAAGACGGTATGCTAACAATGTGACTTTTGGATTAGACTGCATATTCTTCGCTTTGCGAAACTGCTGCATCGTATTAATAAGCACGTAATCCCCATCCATATTGCACCAAATCGGTGTAGTTTGTGGCTGACCATCCGGCATCAACGTCGTCAGCACCACATTAACTGGTCCAGCAATTAACTCTTTATGCGATTCTGGAATTATTACACCCATCCTGAGTTCCCTTCTAACTTACAGGTGAAGATAAGTTGATCCTGACTGAAGATACAGCGAAAGAGCATAAGTGAGATGTTAATCTACTTTTCTGCTGATAACTGCTATTTACTTTTTTAGCAAATTATCTCAAAGATGTCCCCCACAGATGTGCTAGTTAATGTGATTGATTATTCAAGAGATCAAAAAATCCCAAAAAATAAATTTATATGTCTTGGTTTCAGAGGTTGTTTAGGGAGAGATACGTGGTTTACAGGAGATCTAGTTCATTTGCCCGGAGTACAGCCTGCCGGCGGTTATGAACTGATAATTTTCCGTAGATATTGTTGGTATGGTAGCGCACAGTGCTCAATGCCACGCTGAGTTCACGGGCAATTTCTGGACCACTCAGGTCACTAGCCAGCATCTTGAGCACTTCGAGTTCACGTTTGCTGAGCGGTTCAACTAAAGTGGAGACCAATACATCCTTTTTCTCTTTTTTTTGTATCTGCCGCTCAGACTCAAGAATCCTGAGCAATCTCCTTGAATAGCTTGGTGAAATCTCTTTAGGTGTAACCAGTTGCAACAACTCCGCCATCGGTTGACCCTGATCGACGAATGTTCGTATGAATCCCTCTGGCTCAGCCAGGAGCAAAGCTGTTTCCAAAGCATCCAATGCCTCATGGATATCACCATTTGCATGTAATGCCAGCGCCTGGAGAACCAGGATTTCGATCGTCTTGCCATTCCATTTGGCAGTTTCCGCCAGCTGATAAAGATTTGACGTCAGTATTAAGGCATCATCAAGATAGGATCTTGCAGGATATTGAATTCCCAAGGCTACAAGCGCCCTGGCCAGGATAATGTGATCAATTTCGCGCTTGAAGTCGGGGACATCTTCAATCCTAAGGTCACTTGTCCGTACCCAGGTAAGTAGCGCATCATAATTGCCTTGAGCCATCCACAGCCTGACCTGGCAATCCTCTACCCAACGCCGCACATACACATAATCCACCATCAGCTGGCTTAATTCCTTAGCATCTTGGCAGACATCCTGTGCAGTGGAAAGATCACCATCAGCGAGGTATATCCTGGATAAATAAACCAAGCCAACCACTTGATCCATGATGTAGCCGACCCGTTTACATAGCTGAATTCCCTCTAAAGCGTATCGTCTGGCAGCCTTGAGATCATTCCATTCATGATAAATTCCACTAAGATATACATATGCATAACCAGCAACGGGGTATTGTCTTGATCCCTCAATTGAAGCGATTTCTAACGCCTCAAGGAAACTCTGTTCTGCTTGATGTAATTTTCCCATTAAAACTTGGCCATATGCTGCACGGCAAAAAGTGGATACAGCCATGTAGATATTCCCAGATTCTTTGCTGATCTCAGATGCTTCAACAAATGCTTGAAAAGCAGAATCAAGGTTACCAGAAAATCGATAAGCCCATCCAAGGGCAAAATTAAGACTACTCCACACAAACTTCTCATCTGGCTGGTAGGATTTTGATTTTTCAACCATTTTGAAAACTTGTGGAAAATTTTCACTATATACACCCTGGAATGCACGCAAGCCATAAAGGTGCGCTTTCAAATTTCGGATTTCATCCTTTGGTTGAGCATATAGTTCCCCAAATTTCAATTGAGAATGTGTTGTCGATTCCTCATTTAGCGCCTTGGTTATCTCCCCGATTTGTGACTCTACAACATTAAACTTACTCCCACTGAGGCGTAATGCCCAGGTGTGGTAGATCCATAAACGGGGGCGTTGGTGAACGTACTCTTCTGGTAATGCCGCCACCCACTTCATCAGCTTTGCTAATTCACTGCGCTCTAGAGTTCCTTTTGCGTTGCTTTCAATCACACGGGCAGCATTCGCATAATCCTCTGCAGCAATGAAATGGGAAATCGCTTCAGCAACTAATCCCTTTTGTTCAAACCAATCAGCAGCCCTGAGGTGAAGTTCGGGAATCTGATCGCAATGTTCATCATGTAAACACATTGAAAGGAAATCGGCGAATAAATGGTGATAGCGGTACCAATTGCGATCATCATCCAAGGGGATCAAGAACAGGTTTGTATCTTCAAGTCTTTGAAGGATTCGCTTGCTAAAAGAAATTCCTAGCGTTGCATCACAAAGGTCTGAATTGAGCCGATCGAGAATTGATGAACGACATAAAAAATTCCTGATCTCGCTTGGTTGAAGCGCTAAAACTTCTTCAACCAGGTAGTCGATCAGAAAGTGATGGATACCTGAGAACTTCTCTATGAACTCATGTTTATCTTCATGTCCGAGCAACGACAGAGCTGCAAGCTGTAACCCAGCCACCCAACCCTCGGTCCGCTCATCCAGGGAGACAATGTCTTCCATTGATAAATCAAGGTTCATTAAGCCGTTTAAAAATGCCGTTGTTTCCTTCTTTGTAAACCTTAAATCACTTGAGCGGATTTCCGTCAATTGTCCTCCAACCCTTAGGCGGGAAAGCGATATCAGCGGATCGACACGCCCAATAATCACCAAATGCAGTTCTGGAGGTTGGTGAGTGATCAAATAATCAAGTGCATCATAAATTTCCTGATTTATGATCAGGTGGCAGTCATCAAGTACAAGGGATACTTGGTTTCCGCTAGTTGAAATATCGTTAATTAATAATGTCAGTAACATCTCAGGCTGAGGCAACTGTGGGGCATCCAATGCAGCAAGAACATCTCCTCCAATGTTTTCTTCGACCTGTCTTAAGGCTGTTACAAAATAGATCAGAAAGCGAGCCAAATCATTGTCATTTTCATCAAGGGACAGCCAAGCAACAGGTATATCAGTTTGTTGAATCCACTCACTTGCCAAGGTTGTTTTCCCGTAACCTGCTGGAGCAGAGATGAGGGTTAGTTTACTTTTTGAGCCATTATTTATCTGTTCAATCAATCTCGGACGCGGGACGATACCAGTTCGAGGCTGTGGAACATAGAGTTTTGTAAAAAGCAGTAGATCAGCCTTGGTCATCTAATTATGAAGGTAAAAAGGGAACAGATAATGACTCCCAGAAGTAATTGAGTAAAATCTTAATACCACTTTTAATATTTGTTTACAATCAACATTATCCATTCTGATATGTCAGGGGAAATTAAAGAAAATCTCTTGAGAGCTCGTCCAAGCGTGCCATCTCCTCTTCAGACAGGCTGATTTTCATCGCTCCAGCGTTCTGCTCAGCCTGGTACACCTTCGACGCGCCTGGAATGGCAACAACTATTTCACCATTGAAGTTCACCAGCCAGTTCAGCGCAACCTGACCTGGAGTGAGATCATATTTCTCTGCCATGTCTTGCAATGCATCGATAACTGGTCCGCTGCGCTCGATGTGACGACGCATCATCATTCGCCAGCCAACTCGCTTGCTATTGATCAGGTCCGGATTTTTCCGGTACATCCCGGTCAGAATTCCTCGCGCCAGCGGTGACCAAGCGACGATCGTGATCCCCATATCTTTTGCTGCTTCCATCACCCCATTGGACTCTATCTCCCGATGGAGCAGGCTGTACTGGACTTGATTGACTGCCAGGGACAGACCTCTCTGATTCAACGCGGTTTGAGCGCGCTCCATCTGCTGCGCACTGAAATTGCTAACGCCGATAGTACGAATCTTACCTGCTTCTACCAAGTCAGCCATTGCGTTCATCTCGGCTTCCGGTGAAGAAAAACTCCACGGTTGGTGAACCATATACAAATCAATGGTATATCCATTCAAGTAATGGATGCGATCTTGAATCGTTTTGGGGATGTTACTTGCTGTTCTGAAGATGGGGAACCACTTGGTACCAATAACAACCTCGCCATCCTTTACCTCTGCAGCTTTTAATGCCTCGGCTAATCCTTGCTCTGAATTTCCGCGACCATACATTTCTGCGGTGTCAAACCAGTTTATCCCACCGTCCAAAGCAGCTTTTACAATCGCATTCTTTTGCTCCTGCGGGATCGCTGGAAAAACCATCCCCATCATTCCGCTGCCGCCGGAAAACTGCATCACACCTAAACCGATTGGGGTTACTTCTAATTCTGTCTGACCAAGACGACGTCTTGATAATGTGTTTAAATCTGTCATTTTGTCTCCTTTAGACACCATTAATTTCGACACTTAATGCCTTTAACTAGCTATTATCAGCTCTGCTTACTTTGACTTACACGAATGCGGCCGAAATACACCGCCAGAATGATCGACATCAGGATAAATCCCAAACATATGACAAGAGTATCCACAGTCAACCCACCCTGAAACTCTCCAAAACCTGTTAAGAGTAGGTAACCAATGATGAAATTGACCAATCCCCAGATCACATTTGTCAGCGGGGATGACTCTCCTCTCCCAGGAGGAGACGCAAAAGGGCTCTGAAATCTGCGCCCCGAAATGCCGTTGACGAAATGTGGTACCCCATTGGCGAGTAGAAGGCTTGCAACAAAGTAAGCGAGGTAAATCATAGGATACTCCAATTATTGTCTCTGATGATTAACTTGAAACAGGACTCCATTCTGCGAAGGATCCCGCACGAGTAGCCCTTTCTCTCCATTTTCATAGGGTGCCTCAGCTCGATCTAAGCGTTCGATCAATCGCTCCACTTCAGTCTGGCTAGTGAGTTGGACGGAAAAATAACGCAAACCAATCGAGTCTGGAGGCGGCGGAGGTACTCCCGCACCATTCCAGGTGTTGATGCCAATGTGATGGTGGTACCCACCAGCTGACAGAAAAGCAGCTGATGCACCGTAATACAGTTGGAGATCAAAACCGAGTACTTTCTCGTAGAAATCAGCCGCTTCCCGCAGATCAGCAACATGCAAATGCATATGCCCCAACCTGGTTTCCGGATTCAGACCAATCCAGGATGCACTATCACCATCTGGCTCCGCAAGAATGCCCTTGAAATCCAGGGGATCGGTCCCCATTATTAACGTTCCATTATCATATTCCCATTCCTGGCGGGGGCGATCACGATAAATCTCGATGCCGTTCCCATCCGGGTCAGCAAGATAAATCGCCTCGCTTACAAGATGATCAGCCCCACCCTGTAATGGTGTTTCCGTCTCGATCAGGTTGTGAAGGACATGTCCCAATTCCTTCCGGGAAGGAGTCAAGATAGCGAAGTGATACAAACCTGTTGTACGGGGAAATTTCACCGCGCCTGGGTGTTCTGTTACGATAAGCAGATCCCTTCCACCAGTTCCAAGATATGCTGTAACTCCATCTTTCCCGTGGAGTTTAAACCCAAGCGATCTTTGATAAAACTCCACTGAAAGTCGCAGATCGGACACTGTCAGGGATACAAATCCCAATTCTGTCAGTGGATCAAGCTTTGGTTCTTCCATACCTTTTCCTTAGATCAAAAAATTTTTCCATTGAGATATTCACCCGTAAAATCCTGGCATGCTCCAGAAACTGGGATCAATCTAATAATTATATAGACGACCCGTGAAAGTCAATTATTATAGGCTTATTACATCTTATCGGCGTAACCATACGATCACAGGTACCTGTTTCGCGTCCAAACCGGGCTCAATGCTATATGCACTCCGGCCGTTCGATCCTGGAAACCACCATTATAATCCGCAAAATCTTGTGCACATCAGTATGTTCTATTTATCAATATCCAAGCGTTTGAAGCTTATAATTGAATAGATTGCAGTTCCCAATGGAGATAAAAGTGAATTCTTGGAAAAATACATATCTCATTATCTTTGCAGCTCTGCATGTAATATTTCTTAGCGCTTGTGGTACCCAGGGAGAAAGAGCCCAGAAAGAACCACAAAATATTCATTTTGTGGGAGATAGTTTTACTGTTTACCACAAGGCAGATTTACCGGAAATGTTCTCCCGTTTAGCGGAAACAGGTGGTCATGAGGTTAATGTTTCAAGAACTACCCGTAATGCCACCTCCTTGGCATTTCATTCGAGAAATAAGAATTTGATCTCGAAGGTAGAAGAGGGAGAGCTCAACTATGTCATTCTCCAGGAAACCGAGAAGATTCCCTCCATCCCCAGTGATCGAGACGATTATTTTTTTCCCATCGTCCGTTCCTTAAATGCCATGATTGAACAATATGGAGCCCAGACCATCCTTTATATGACCTGGGGGTATCGGGATGGATACCCAGAAGGAGGTCATCCCACTTATGCCTCGATGCAAAACGCGATCGCAGAAAGCAACCTTATGATCGCAGATGAGCTGGATTTACCTGTTGCACCTGTGGGGATCGCATGGCAGACTGCTTTGGAGCGAAACTCTGAATTGGAACTCTGGGTAGAGGATGGAGGGCATCCAACGCCAATTGGTATGTTCCTGGCTGCCAGTGTATTTTACGCGGTCATATTTAATGAAGATCCCACTCAATTGCCATATTCAGACGAGTTTGGCATCGATGAAGAGACGATAAATTTCCTCCACAGTATCGCCTCCGAGGTAGTTCTTCAAGATAAAGATAATTGGAATCTCCAATAACAGTATTCGATATTAGGAAATAGAAATTCCTGCTTGTGAACCCATGCGAACCAAGTAACGCCAGGAGAGCCAGCCTGCAATTATCAATACAGATAAGACCAAAACCAACACCAAAGGCTCACTAGACAGGTACGCTGGAACCACAATTCCAGTTCCCACTGCATCGAGAAAAAAATGAGCTAACATGGCACATTCAATGCCTTGCGTCCAGTACATCCAACCAAGGATGATCCCGAAGAATGAGGTTGCGATCATAATAACCAGAAGCATAGAAACAGGGATTTCTGGATTTGACAACTTATCGTCAATGTGACTCCAGCCGAAGAGTACCCCTGAAAATATGATCGCTATCCAGAATACCACTCTGGTGGGACGCCCATCTGGCTCACGCCAGACCAAACTACCCAGCCAGACAAACAGGGTCACCAACAACAGCCGACTGAAGATCTCTTCTTGTACACCAGCATCCACTGAAGCCAGGATGGGTTTCCAAATGGCCGGATAACTGCCCAACTCCAAGCGCAGATTCACAAAAATGATATATGGAACAGCAATGACTGCGAACAACAATGACAGGGCAAATACTCTATAAATCCACAGCGACAATTTGCCTCCCTTGAGAAATCCTTCCAGAAACGGAGCTCCCAGACCGGTACGCCTACCGAGGAAAAGAGCAATTCCGATCATAATTCCGGAGGCGGCAGTCGCCACAACCCAGACATAAACAGGTTCTATTGAATTTTTCTCGAAACGCAACATTGGAATTGAAACAAGGTTTCCCAGGAGCTGCAGAGCTACCAGAATCACCAATGCCCTCCAGCTGAATGGTCTACCGAGCGGTAGACGGACTATATCGATTCCAAATATTTTTCTGATCAATTTACAATGACTTTCTAACAGGTTTTTTTGCTGTAATATAACATCCCGCTGATAATCTTTCTACGCTATAGATACATCCTAAAACATAAAAATGGTTCGAATCTGCAGTAAAAAGAAGAATTCACTCTTCTGATACAATGGTCAAATCATTCCTAGAACTGGAATGCCATCCTACCAAGATCATCTGTAAAACGAGGAATTCAAGGACAAGTAATGCAACTTGAGCAGAATAACCAGCTTTTATTCATAGGGGATTCGATCACTGATTGTGGGCGTAAACGCCCCATTGGCGAAGGAGGCTTCGATCAAGCACTCGGCAACGGTTATGTAAGCCTGGTAAATGCGGCCATTACTGCTATTTACCCGGACTTCGCCATCAAGGTGATCAACATGGGGGTTTCTGGAAATACAGTTTTGGACCTGGATTCCCGCTGGAAACGCGACGTAATTGAATTAAATCCTGATTGGCTATCGATCCTGATCGGCATTAACGATGTCTGGTGGTTGTTCAATCAGGGTTGGCGACCAGGAAACCAACCTAATATCAACGACTATACGCAAACACTTGATGACCTTATCCACCAAGTGAGACCAAACTTACATGGTTTGATCTTAATGACACCTTATTACCTTGAGCCAGACCTTAATGATCCCTTACGAATGATGATGGATCGCTACGGTGAAGTAGTCAAGGAGCTGGCTTCAAAGCATAATGCCATCCTCGTTGACTCCCAAGCCTATTTTGATCGCATTTTAAGTTGGATGGATCCTTTCGACCTGGCACCAGACCGGGTTCACATAAATTTGACCGGGCACATGATCCTGACCCGCGCCTTCTTAAGTTCAATTGAATTTTCGTGGGAAAGAAATTGGGAATAATCACATGTCGTCACTGCCAAGTCTCAACATAACTCACAATAATTGAAATCAATCGAGCTAAATCGATCAATTCAGATCATAACGATGTTTGAATTTCTCGATTGCCTCGGCAGCTTGCTGAACCCCCCCGCCAGCCAAAAAAGATTGCCTGATCCGTTCGAGCCCGGTTCTAAAAGCTGGATCAGCGATCATCTTATCAGCGGTTATTTGCAACTGCTCAACCGTCAGCTTGTGTGATTCTAAATAAACCCCTCCCAGGAGCTGCTCTACCCGAGCCGCATTGAGCGCCTGCTCGACTGTGTTGGGCACCACGATCATGGGCACGCCATACATCACCGCTTCGCTGATACTATTCATCCCGCCATGTGTGATGAATACATCAGCATCTTTGAGCACCGACAGCTGAGGTACAAACTGAGCCACCGAAAAATTTTCCGGAATCGGTTCTAATGAACTAGGCTCTACAGCTCTTCCCACTGACATGATTACTACATATCGCTGATCATTAAATGCCTGCAGGCACTTCTCAAAAAAATCTAATTTTGCCTGGTAGACCGTACCGACGGCAATATAGATCAGCTTCTGCTCTTTATGCTTGGATATCTTGAATGGTTCATCTTGGCGTTTGAGATCGATCTCCGGTCCAACATACAGGTATGAATCATCAAAGTGATTTTCATACGGTTGGAAATATCGAGAAGAATAGACGATATTCAACTCCGCCGAGCTGGACAGCACATTGATATCCTGCGGATCCCGCAGCTTATAATGCTTAACGATTCTTGCTGTCTGCCGTTGTAACTGGCGCCAATAACCATATCCAGGCCGAATGCTCTGCAGTCCTTTGCGGATAACTCGCCAATCATCGAGTATAGTCCGCCAGTAGAATGGCAGGTGGGGAAAACTGGCTACCGCTGGAATGTTGAAGCGGCGGCTGGCGATCTCTCCCCAGGGAGCGCTCATATCGAATATCATGTAATCCGGTCGCTCCTGCTCTACTGCTGAAAGCACTTGGGGCAGTAAAGCATATGTCGCTTCTGCGACCAGACTGGCGTGATGAACAATATGAGAGACCTTCCGGGATCCTTCAAATGTGTATAGATGTTCATAGCCGCGATAATCGGCACCTGTAGCTCGAATCCTTTCTTCGAAAGCGCCGGTTGAGAAATAATTTACTTCATCACCACGCTTTACAAGTTCCTGGATCAACGGCAATGTTGGGTTGACATGTCCATGAAAGGGGATGTTAAAGAACCACGCACGAGCCATAGTTTCTCCGTTCAGTTATTCAGAATCGTAATCGATTAAGGCTGTGCCAACGACTGATATAACAATTAAATTGTTTGAATTTTTCTTTAATCGCTTAACTTCTACCGTAAACCGGAATAGCCGCGCCATGAATATCGCTGGCGGCTTCAGATGCCAGGAACAAGATCACACCGGCCAATGATTCCGGCGAAACCCAGGTGCTGAAATCTGCTTCTGGCATGGCCTCTCTGTTTGCCGAAGTATCTATAGTCCCTGGAATAATACAATTAACATTGATCCCCTGATCTTTGAGCTCCGCGGCCATGCTCTCAGTGAAGCGAAACACCGCGCTTTTTGATGCGGCGTAAGCTGCCATCCCAGCCTTACCCTCCAATCCCGGTCTTGCAGCAATGTTGATGATCTTTCCCGAGCCGCCTTCAAGCATTCTTGGGATTACTTTCTGGCAGGCGATGAAAACTGCCTTGGAATTTAAATCAAGCATAAACTCTAACGTCTCGACTGGTGTCTCGTGCAACATCTTCCCCGCCTTAAAACCTCCCACCGTATTGACCAGTACATCGATGCGCTCGAAATGTTGGTATGCTCCAACCACAGACGCTTCGACAGCGTTTGCATTCATCAAATCAGCGCAGTTAATTAATAAATAATCCGGTGAACCAACCAGGTCTGCAAAAGTCTGCTTGAGCCGATCTTCCCCGCGATCGATGAGCGCCAGCTTGGCATGCGAAGCCTGAAAAGTCCGCGCCAGGACGGTTCCAAGATTACCGATCGCGCCCGTTATCATGACGACTTTATTTGTGAAATCAAACACCTTCTAACCTCCTTTTCATTGGTGTGATACAGCAATTCAATTATAAGTGTACTTACTCAGAAAAGATCAATTTTGCTGATAAATTGAAGATGATTAAAATTTGGCTTCACTTCCCGACCACTATTCCCAAAACAGTATCAGCGTTTCCATCTGCGTTCTCTCAACCGATCGATGTCTTTTTGGTCTCCGTTTCTTCAAAAACAAAAGGCACACCTCGTTCTGCCATCCCCTGGAAGAATCTCGCCGGATCCAAAGAATCTGGAACGATCACCCCAAAGTCTGTTTCTCCTCTCAGGCACATTTTAGCCCCTACCACAGCAGGTAAAGCCACATAAATCATCGTGGTCCCATAAGTTTCGTACAACTGCTGCTGGATTTCTTTATCCGTTCCGCTTGCGAATTCATAGCTGAGCGATTTAGTAACGCTTTCCCCATCTCGTTCTCCATCCACATTTATCACCAGGTAGCCGGTTAATTCCGATTTTAAGATGGTCAGTGAATTTTCATCCAAAAAAGTGTTTGCTGGTCTCCTAACGAGCTTCATTAACACATCACGCGGTACCACCTTGACGCCGTTTACGTCAATCGCCTCATCATCAGCAAATCCCATCTTCACAAATGCTCCAGCCAGAATATCGACAGGATATTTAAAATCAACCTCCTGGAGGCCTTTACCCCGGTAGTGTTTGGGGATTAGATATGGCTCTTCATGATTATGGGATGAGAGTAAGACCTCCCCAACCGGTTCGGGAAAGGCATAGGTTTCAGGATCGCTGAATATGGGGACTTCTGTAAATTTTCCGCCTCTGAAGATTATTGGGGGATCGGCATAATCCTCCAGCAGGATTTCCGGCGACCAGGTCGGCTTCCATTCGCTGACCACCTGGTCTGAATCCTTGCCATCTTTTCTCGCTACCCGGATGATGATCCTTTCAACCCTGTCCATTCGATCGCACGCATAACGCGTCAACACATTAGCGATCCCAGGAGAAAAACCGCACCCGACAAGAGCAGTTTTACCAATGCCCTTAAACTCTTGATGATACTTTGGTTCTTGATCAGTTATCCAGCGATTTAAAAAGGCGAGACTGCAAGCGGTATCGACATAATGCGTATGACAAGCAAGGGCAGCTTGCATGATGAGATCATTAAACTCGATCAATGTGAAGTTTAAAATCACATCCACTCCTTCTGCAGCGGTGATCAATTCATCTATGTTGCTTGCATCTAAAGCGATGGGTTTTATTTTTTCGCTGTTAATCCTTTGAGCCACTTCTCGGGATAGATCGAAATTAATATCCCCCAAGCGGATTTCGACTATACTCTCCTCCCCTGCCAGGATAGCTGCGCAGGGACCGCCCTGGGCACCAGCACCAACGATTAATACTTTCTCCATTTTCTTACTCCCTATAGATTGCTGGTTATTGAAATTTTGTTCTCAGGTAAAGTCTATATCCTTTTTCCTCACTCCATTAGGCGTGAAATCCATATCTATTCTGGCATACGAATGAATCAAACCACTTCATAGTACCACAGGTGATTTCTGAGTATTCAAATCTAAAGCATTCTTTCCCACAAACTTTTCCCACTGCCTACATCAAAATAACCAGGTTTTTTGCAGGCTGTCAGAGCATGTCGCTGCGATCGCGGATGTATTTAGTTATCTAATCAGCGAAGAACAAGCCCAGCTTGCTCGGCTATATCGCAGGCGAGGATTGAATCTATCAGAGCCCTTTGGAATCAACAACCCCCTCCCAACTGGCAGGAGGGGGCGTGTGATAGATTTATACTTAAGCGAAGCTTAACAACACTCGAAGAATTCGCTTATTCAACAAATTCTTCTACCTGCTGTCTCATTGCTGCAAATTCGCGGTAGGCCAGAGTCCAGGTCGCCGAGGTGAAAACGGTCACCAGGGTGCGAATCAAAGCGAAAATTAGCGCACTCAGTAGCCCTCCGAAGCAGAATGGTCCAAACAACCACAAACCTGGTTCATCAACGGCGAATAAGCCCAGCAGAGGCGCGGCCAATGCAAACAGGATGACGAATGAAATACCAAATATAACTATCCCAATGGCAAAGAAAATCAACCACAACAAGATCGTTGCACCCAGATTCTCCTTGAGCACCTGCCATCCGCGACTGAAAGCATCAATCCAGCCCAGGTCTTCCAGAATTGCAGCTCGTTCGCCATAAATTCGGATCTGCTCCAGGACTATCACTACGAGGAAAAATCCACAACATAGAAAACCACCACATGTGATCACAAAAAACAGGATAGTAGAAATCCCAGCAGGTTCAGACACCTCGAGCAAGCCGACGCCGCTAGCGATGCCTACTCCGAGAACCACCATGCCAATTATCACCAGGACAATTAGGGGCAGCGCAGCCAAAACTGCCAAACCAAAAAGTGTCCAGAATTTCCTTGCTCCACCACGCCAAGCCTGACCAAAGCTTGTCGATCCCTCCTCTTCAATTTGCTGCACGCCTGCGATTAAACCACCCCGAGAGATAACCGATATCACCCAGAAGACGATGGCCAGAATGAAAAGCAAACAAATGACGAGGAGAACGATGCCAGCGAAGGAAATCCAGAATTCCTCCAGCTGAGTATCCAACCTCCATCCCCAGCGGTCAAAGTCGAATTCCTGCCCACTCAATGTATAGTTAAATTGACCGGTGCCACCCCCACTTCCCTGGCCTAGACTGGCCAAGAACCCCAAGATCCAGAGAATTTTCCAGCGCCAGGTGATCTGCCAGGCACGCCCCAATACTTTGCCGAAGTCCATGTTCTGCCTCCCTCTTTCTGCAATTAATTCATGAGCATATTAATGAAATGTTTGAATTCATTATAGACATAACGTTACTGCAAAGCAATATTTCTGAAAATGTTACTCAATGGTCACTCGGAATTCTTTTACACCTCCTTCCCCCATTTATATCTCATCAACGGTTATTATATGAGCGTTAATGATGACCCTTTGAGGTCAACCATATCCTCATAAATCCTGGATAACTTATAAGAATTATATCACCAGCATCTAATGTGAACCCGGATAACGGAATTCACTGCCGAATTGAAAATTCATCGTCTCTGGCATTAAGCGACGTAATAGTTGTGATGTCACCAGCGATTTGACAGCTGGATCTAATTCATTATCACACCTCAACCTGACGATCGAATCCACTCTGATTTTGGAAATTTCAGACCGGATGAAATCCTCCAAATTTCCGGCGTTGACCGTACCATCCAAGATCAAGTCAACCATTGGTCGCGTGGAAAGCTGGATAAATTTCAAGCGCTGGATGCCCCAAACCCCTTCCTTAGATGGCGCGAACTCTATCTCGTAAAATCCTTTCTTTTCCTCCCTTTCGGCAAAAGAAGTTCGCTCGGTTGATCCTGGATAAATAACTGGAGGGATATCATAAGATCGTTTTCGCAAATCGCCTAAAACCTGCGCCCGGTGGATATGTCCAGATAAGACAGCCGTAGCGTCCTGAGGGAGATCAACCCTGCGAATGATATCCTTTCCTCTCCGAAAGGTGAAATCAGCAGGTCCTACTTGTGCACCTTCTACGGTCTGATGCATGCAAAGCAGTTTCATATGTGCTTTGTTTTTTGACCAGCCAGTTTCATTAAGCAGAGAAGGAAAATGATCCCGGGGGATCTTACGCTCACAAGGAAAACCAGACAGGCTTACATTGGCTCCTGCAAATTTGAAGTGATATGTTTTTGGTGATTCAAAGATCTTAATATTCTCATGGCTGAGAAACAAAGAAACCGGCAAAATTGAGCGCTCGTGGTTGCCCGGGACGATCAAGATTGGTATTCCCGCACCTGCAAATTCGAAAAGTTCAGCATATACCATATCAATGATCTGCTGAGGAATTCGTGCGCGGAAGAATAAATCCCCTCCATGAAGAACGAGATCTGGACGAGTTTCATAAGCATAATCCAGCACCCTGCGGAAATTCTCGAAGAAATCTGGACCACGTCTCCGTCGATGAATACGCGGCTTAATCGGGTAATCGAAGCCCAGGTGAGTGTCGGCAAAGAACACCATGCGAACGGATTTCATATCCTAAATTATCCTGGTATTCTCGGGTTAGACGGAAACAAAATATCCACCAGTCCCTGTTTTGAGAATAACAACAATTTCTGCAGGCGATCCTATAGGTAGATTAACTGACCCAACTGATCACGTATTCGGTCCAATCATTTGGTTTTGAGATGTCAGGTTCATTCGTTTCCCAACAACCGGAAATGCCAAGTTCCTCAGCCATCAGCTCAAAATGGCTCAGCGCGATTCCCATGTCGATGCGTTGTAGATCTGCAACAGTGGTTAATCTGACCAACCAGCTTTCTCTGTATCCGGGAGTGCGCTGCAGATAGAAATGAAATTTATTTTCTTGCACCACAACCCGCCAGGGTTGCCGATTTGAGGCAGAAGGAGCCAAACGAAGCATACTTAGAGGCAGCTCATAATCCCCAAGCGATTCTCGCTTGAGAGGGATGCCAAAATCACCATCGAAATACAGCTTCTCCCATGGGAAACGATTGTCCGGATCCGGTTGTTTACGCAGCAGGGTTTCAATCATACGCGGTTTCTCAGCAATGTATCCAACAGATACAACCGCGGGCACAATCTCCCCATTTCCTGCTGAGATCCTCTTTGCAAAACTGCTTTTAGTGAAAGTACCTCCCAACCAGCAAGTTCCTAACCCAAGACCTGTTGCATACAGCACGATTTTCTCCATGAGGTAACCGAAATCTTCCAGGTTATCATCATCAAGCTTGGTTGCTCCAATCAGGAATCCGGTCGCGCCTTTGATAAATCCATAAGTCCCCAATCGCCTTAACGAATTCTGATCAGCCTTGGATGCCTCGACGAGCTTAAACCTTGCCTGAGTACCAAATGGTCCATTTTGAACTGAAGATGCATATTCATCCAATGGTTTCTTTAATCCAATCTCAATTGGCTGGTTAAGATAAGTTCGGCATGAGAACCTTCTGCGGATGATATCTGCAACAGAACCTGAATTTATGATCGATCTTCTATCCTTCTCTGGTTTTGAATTGTAAGTATCCATGTATGATTAATCTACCGTCAATTTCTTTTGAAGTGTACCAGAGTGCTGGCTCAGTTACTAAGGGATGATCAAAATTCTTCTCCATCCTGTCAATTTTTAAGTGGATTATGGCAACTCAATCAGCGTCCATTTTGGAAAGATGATCACTTTTACCAATCTGTAGAAATCCAATGGAATACAGCCGTAAATAGGACAACGCCCTCAACCAATTCAACCAATGCGTGGTCTATTTTATTATGGAACATATTCGCCCAATTTGCGATTGGCACGACAATTGCACCACTTATTTTCAGCGCCTATAAGAAATACAAGAATGTAGCAAATTCAACCGTTGGATCAGCAGTAAGAAATAACATGTCAAGGGGTCAATTGGTTAGAAAGATGGAAGGATTACCGATGGTCAATAAATACACTTCTTCCTCCAGTGAAATAATCACAGTGATTGATTCACTTGCCAGCCAGAATTCCCGCCTCAATGTGACCAAAACATATCGGGGGATTATCCTGAGCGAGGATTTAAAAATCATTTCAGTTAATAACCAACGTGCAGTGTTGCAGACATTTACCAGCAAGATTTGCGCCGCTTTTACGGGTTGCATTCACCTGCATAGCCCAGAATTTCCCCGACCGGTAAAGGCTCGTGTCAAGGATGTTTGTACCAGTGAAGGAATGCTTGCGCTTTCGGATTTCACTTACATGGAGAGTGATTGGCAAAATCGTCTTTCCGAGAGAGTTCAACCCAAGCAACCCACATATGGTTTCCTGATGACCAATAAATCATGTTTTCGAGTCTCCTTAAAGAACATATCAGCTAATGGGTTGGGTTTAATGGTGAGCACCGCAGCTGAAAGGGAAGAGCATTTACAAACCAATTCTTCCATAAAATTGGAATTTCAGATCACTCCTGAATATAAATGGACAGCATTGAGAGGCAGAATCGTTTACATAATCAAGGTTTCCAAATCGTTGTTTAGATTAGGAATTCAACTCCAACCGAGCACGCAGCAAGCCCGGAAATTAGAGAAGTATATTGCGCTTCGAAAAAAAGAAATAATGAATGAATTAGACCAGGCATTTCTTGCCGCAATCGCCCCGGTGGGAGTGGAATGTCAGTACTTCTAATATCGTCTGGTCCAGTCACAGATTGGATTGAAGATGATCCAATATTTTCTCTATACTCTTGGAATAGCTGCGATCTTCCACGCTTGTATCGATGCTAATCACCGGGGATAATTTAACCTCGCTGAGCCATTCTTCCAGCAAGACTTCCATAGCCTTCAGATCCTCAAGTGTAGCAATCTCCAAACTCCGACCTCTACGTTTGTATCGCTCAACAATCACTGATAGAGGAGCCTGCAACCATACGATCAGATCCGGTGGAGGCAGTATTTCACGCAAGAAGAAATACATTCTTTCACAGAGATCGAGTTCACTTCTATTCAGGTAACCTCGCTGCCAGAATAGACGCGAAAACACGTTGAAATCTTCATCCAATCCTCCATCCTGAATACCAGTTGCATCACCTTTTCTGATCACCAGTTCCTGTTCTGCTCTGAAGAGCAGGAAGTCAATCTGGTTAGTAAGGGCATATCGCCGGTGATCCTGTGAAAATAATTCCTGAAAAGGTCGTTCAACGAGTTTTTCCAACTCTTTGATCAGGGGAGTTAATTCACAAATCTTTTCGACTAAGGTTGTCTTACCAACACCTGAATTTCCCACAATTGTGATTAATTTTCCCATATTCTCGCCTGACCTCATTTCCCTTTTTAATCAGATTACCGCTTTCTAGAAGGACAGCTAAATTTGACTGAAATCTAGGTCGCTATCATATGAGTAAAAAGTTTACCTCTATCCAATCAAGCAAAGGATCCAGATCGAAGGATGTTTTGCTGAGGTTCTGGTCCGATCACAAGTACCATCAACAAATTCAGATTTTTGAGGGGTAGAATTCAAGGAGCTTCAAGAAGTTCACTCGCCAGATAACCAGCGGCAATCTGACCACCTGCATCAAAAAGATTTAAAGCAATACCAAAATTGCGAGAAGTTGCTGCTGTCCCCAATGCTTGCAGGTATTTTGCCTCCTGATCCATAATACCTTGAGGATCAGCACATTCCTTTTGAGTCAACGCGACAGGTCCAATGTTGATATTGCGGCCTTCCGCCTGGTACGTCGTATTATACGTGTTGCAGCCGGCAGATCCGGTCAGGCTCCCATCATCGCCAAACTCAGCAGTTATCAGGGTTCCTTCGATGATATTGATAAAAGCCCCCCCACCGTCATTATAGGCATCCAAAACCCAATCCGTTCCATCCAGCGGCAACGGTTCCATTTTCTCGAATGTTGCTCTTCGCTCTGCGTCCGGGTTCGTTATTTTGAGCTGCTCGCCTTCAATTACATAATTCGATGCAGATGACATAACTAAGAACATGGCTTCTTCCTGAAGGTGAAGATCATCCGAGCATTCAAAAGAAGTAGAAACACTAGGATTGAAATTTAATACCCCACCACTGCCGATTGCATACGTTGCTGAGTAAAGATTACATCCTGTCGAACCAAGGGCATTACCCAGTTCTCCAAAAGCCAACGTGGCGATCTCTTCTTGGCTAACAAGTTCATCATTGATGGTTACCAACCTCCATTCTTGTTCAGTCAATGCTGGATCCTGGCTTGAACTGACCTGTGTCTCTCCACTACCGCAAGCAGCCAATAATCCCACCAGGATCAAACTTAAAATCATCAATCCCACCATCTGAATCGTATTATTGCCCATATGCATGCTCCTCATTCTTCACCTGCTGATAACTGCTGTATCTCGGCATTATAACCATAATATTAGACTAATTGCAATAATAGATGCCATATTTTGGATCCACAATCCTGCGTAACTCCATATTTGGCATCGTGTTATTAGTGAAGGAGAAATCTAATAGGATTATTTCACAAAAGGAGGAACTCTTGACATTCCAGGTAATTTGCACGGCCATATTGGCAATCATTGTCGGTCTTGTGGCACTCTTGTATGGCTACCGCCTATTCTTGATCCTGCTACCCATTTGGGGCTTCTTCAGCGGATTCGCGATAGGCGCAACTGCCACTTCAGCCTTGTTCGGTGGAGGATTCCTGGCAACCTTAGTTGGTTGGGTTATCGGATTCTTCGTCGGCTTGGTTTTCGCCGTCCTTTCTTATCTCTTCTATATAGTTGGAGTTGCGCTCTTATCAGCGACCTTCGGATTTTTCTTGGGATACGGATTCATGCTACTCTTCATGAACCCGGGCCTGATCCCGACCCTGGTCGGCATAGCAATGGCAGTGATAGTGGCATTTGTCGTCCTGGCATTCAACATCCAAAAGCCGGTTCTCGAATTCATCACCGCCTTTGGTGGAGCTTCAGCTATCCTGACCGGTATACTTTTGCTGTTTGGCCGGATACCATTCGAATCCCTCGGCGAGAATCCCGTTCAGCTCGTCATACAGGATTCATGGTTCTGGCTAATAGGATGGTTGGTTCTCGGTATCGCTGGCTTCGCTTTCCAAATTAACTCTAACCGGACCTTTGTTTTAGAAGCACCGGAAAACAGGATCTAACACAATATCTATTATAAGATTGAGACCGGCAACTCAACTAATTCCAGGACGAGACTGATGCCGGTCGAATTTGTGATTTAATTATCCCAACCTATTGATAATATTGATCGCGAGGTTTAAATAAATATGGAAGGCAAAACATTTGTTGCAGTGATCGGGCTGGGTTTGATGGCGCGTTACCATCTTGAGGAAATGCTCAAAGATGCTCACACCAAAATTGAAGTAGTTTGCGAGCCATCTCCTGAAGCATACCAAACCGCAAAAGGTGTATTCCTCCAAGCTGGCGTCGATACTCCTCCAAATCAACCCGATTTCGAGAAATTACTCGCGGAGTACGGTGATCGGTTGGATGCAGTTTTCATCATCACACCGCATAACAAGCACCATGACCAGGCAGCAGCATGCCTGGAAGCTGGATTGGATGTGCTGCTTGAGAAACCGATGGTGATGAACTCAGAAGAGGCCAAGAGTCTGATCGAAACACGCGATCGCACCGGTCGCATCCTGGTTGTAGCTTTTCAGGGCAGTTTATCATCCAGAATTCAGATGGCAAAATCATTGTATTCTTCGGGAAAATTAGGGGAATTACATAGTATTAACGCGATCGTATGGCAAAATTGGGGGAAATATGCCCAGGATACCTGGCGACAAGAACCCGATATCGCTGGTGGTGGTTTCTTATTCGACACTGGCGCACACATGCTGAATACTGTCAGGGAATTAGCTGGCGAAGAAATAGTTGAAGTCGCGGCTTGGCTTGAGAACAAGGGTAGATCAGTCGAGACAATAAGTGCAGTCATTGGAAGACTTGCTTCTGGCGCATTGATCACTTTACATGCGTCTGGTGAAACGATACCATCCTGCGCATCAGACATCTACGCATTTTATTCTTCTGCAATATTGCGTACAGGTATATGGGGAGAGAGACTGGAGATCCAATATGCTGGTCAAGACTCCTTCCAACGTATTGAAGTTCCCTCCAATCCTGGAGTATGGGAACAGTTCATTGCTGTTCGTAATGGAAATTTAAAGAACCTAAGTCCTCCCGAAATTGGGCTGCGCATGGCGCGACTTTATGAAGCAATCAGACTCTCTTCAGCCAATAATGGCCAGCCCGTAGCCATCAACTGATCATTCTTGATTGTTATATACCCAGCGGTAACACCAGATTATTTATCTTAACTTGATATTGATAGAACGATCACTGTCAACATAAATGCTAAAGCTACTATCTTCTTGTTGGAGTATGACTTACCTAATTGCCTACTATTTTTGCTTATTTTGATGCCCACATATATTATTGAAGTGAAAAGAATTCCCCAAAATGTCAATAAAAAGAATAACGGTTCCTGGAGGAATAAAAATGAAATTCCTAGGAGTAGAAATGCTGCCAAAAATATACTTCCTCCAACTAAAAAAGTTTTTTGATGGCCAATTTTTGTTGCCAGCGTTTTTCGACCTGACAACTTATCCCCTTCTATGTCCGGAATGCCTGATATGATCTCATTTCCAAGAATCATCATTGAGAGGCATAAAAGGATAATCAAAAGCTTCCAATGCCATATCCCCACCACGATGGGAATCAATATTAGGGGGAGGATCCCCCAAATTGCGATGGATACGTTCCCGATAAGAAGAACCTTCTTAAGATAGAGATTATAAAATGTGACCAGGAATAATCCACCAAGCCCGACCAATAATGCCTGGATGCCGCCCAACACTCCAAAAAGTAAAGTTAAACTTCCAAAGCAAACGGTAAGAATTGTTACTTCGGTTTTTGTAAGCGTTCCAAGAACTAATGGGCGATTGTTATTTGAAACCGAATCCGTGTCAATATCAAGCAAGTCATTGGAAATATTTCCGAATGCAAACATGCAAAAAATCATCATTCCCCCCAGAATTGTATACAGTAGAGGAGGTTCAATTGTCTGGTAGGTTAACCACTGGCCAACCGCCACACCCAAGGCGGCATAGACCGGGGTCAAGACGCGCATGATCTGCAACACAGCTTTGGTTTTTTGTTGAACTGCAGAAAGAGAACTGTCGAATTGCACTTTTCCCCTTTACCCTCTTACTTTCTTTGCGAGCGCTAAATCATATTGAGCCCCTAATTTAGTAAATATCTCAATTGACTCAACCAAATATTTCTCTCTATTCGGATCTCCTTGAGAGAGATGCTGCCCAAGTTCAAAAGAAGCTAATCCCTGCTCGTATGGCATACCCAGGCGTTCAGCACAAGCATGACTCTTTCGCCAAGCCGCAATTGCTTTTTGATGATTTCCTTTCAACGTATAATAATGCCCGAAATAGTAATACGCTGTTGGTGCTCCGATCGGAAAAATTCGACTAAATCGTTGTAGTTCCTTACAGGTTTGACGTAGTTTATTTATCGCAGAATCCCTCTGTTCCTGCAGGCGATCGGAATCTACAGTTCTCTCGAAGATTTTCATAGATACTTCTGCAACCCCGGCAAAGCCAATGTAAGCAGAGTATAGATTTGGTGAGGACTGACCAATCTTAACTAAGGCCATATCGGCAGCGTTTTGCCCGGCTTCCAATTTCCCTATGCGAGCATTTGCCATAGCAAGCATTCCGTAAAAATCGAATTCTGCTGAGAGATCCTCATTTTCTGTCAATATATCCAGCCCTTTCTTCGCCAGGTTTAGAGATTGATCAGTTCTTCCTTTCCGAAATGCGATATGGGTAGCCCACCCGAGTGCCCACGCTTCTTGTAATGAATTTTTCCGCTCCTGTGCTGATCGCATTAGCAGCTGAAATACTTCTTTACCTTTTGAATAGTTTCCTTCAAGAATATAATTTACCGCCATAATGCTTAGGCATTCGCCCCACTGGCGAAGATCCCCCAAATCATCGAAGATCTCTAACGCCTTCTCCAACTCTGGTCTCGCACTATCCCACTGTCCTATTCCTCCTCTGTACACACTTGTCACCATGGCTACATTTGCAATTGTAGCTGGTATTCCCACTTCAGCTGCGACATCGACAGCACGTTGGCAATAAATCTCTGCCAGGAATCTGAGCGGGATTAATCCAGCCCCAACCGTCATTTGGGCATAGGCTTCAGCCAATTCAGATGATGATCCTGCTCTTTCCGCTAAATTCAAACTGCGCAAAGCACCGTATATGGCGAGAGTCCTCTCGTTTGACAGGTATTGAATTGTTGCCAACTGTGAATAGATTCGTACTGCCTCAAGTAAAGTTCGACGTTCAGAAACAGAGATCTTCCTGACAAAAATAACAGGTCCGATCCGATGAAGGATCTGCAATAATAACTGCCTGGTAAGACCAAATACCAGTTTGAAGAATTTGTCTGGAAGGGATCTGTCCAGCAAAGAGAGAGCTTTCGACAGCTGGTTTCGGCCTAACAATAAACTCCCCGAGCCGATAAATGCCAATCCCAAACGACTATGGATCCTAGCCTGAGTTAACTGGCTAGATTCCATATCTTCACTAGTTTCAAAGAATTCTGGTTCTACTTCAAGTAGCACAACTAACGCCTTGCTTAAGTGCTCAATCGCTTCTTGATATGCAAATTGCCTCAGCGCTCGTTCTCCAGCGAGTTGTAGGAATTGTGCGGTTTTCGCTTTATTGTCAACTTTCTCGTAATGCGTAATCAGGGAAACGGCGATCTCGTCGAGATGTCCTTGATAAATTTCCTCCAATTGATCAGCGATGCGTTCGTGCAGTAAAAGTTTCTCTGCCTCACCCAGCTGGTTGTATATATAACTTTGATAGATCAGGTGGATGAATTCAAAACGGGAGAATCGCTGGCTGCCAATATAATATTCCCCTATTTCACGCACTAAATGATGCCTTTTAACTAGCTCCTGGGATAAGTCTCTCAGGATCACTCGCTTATCGGAATTCTGAACACCCGCAATTACCTCCAGAGTGAATGTCTCTCCTTCTACGCTGGCTACATCGAGTAATTCTCGAAGAGGTTTATCCAACCGGCTCACTCTCTCAGCGATTATCCCTTCTAATTGAGCTGGTATTTTGGTCCAATCCAGTTGATGGCCGATGGTCCACTTGCCTTTTTCGTTCTGGATCAAATCACCGCGTTCTTGCATACTACGGAGCAGTTCTATGATAAATAAAGCATGACCACGAGTATGCTCGTAAAGGGATTGGCGAAATTCTTCCCCTAATTGATTTGGTTCCAGATCCAGGTAAGTATCAACGAAAAAGCGATTCTCTTCGGCAGAGATATCGTCTAAATTGATGACAATATCACCAAAAAGACGTTTAAACTCATGGATCATAGTCTCCAACGGATGGCGTGCGTTATCACGACCTTGGGCGATATCATGAGAGCGATAAACTCCAACAATAAGAATGCGGCTGCCTCCCACTCGCCGTCCTAAATGGAAGAGCAATCCTAAAGAGGCTGCATCCGCCCATTGCAGATCATCCAAAACGAGTATTAAGGGATGCTTTGCAGATAATGCTTGAAACACAGAGACACATTGTTCAAAAAGTTGAGATTGCTGCATCTCCTGGCCATAGACCTGAGAACGATTACTCAAAACATTAATTCTTTCAATCCAACGTGTTGCATTCGTTTCAGATCCTGCGACACGCGCAGCGAGTCCTTCTTCAACCACAATCCGTCCGATTAGATCTGGGCCATGCCTTACAATTGCTTCCACAGTGGTTGGCATCAATTCCCACATACGCATTGCAGCAGTACGACTGAGATCACCAATAGCCCATTTGGCTTCAACATCGCCCGTTAACATCGAAAAAACATCTTGAAAAGGTAGAAAGGGATGTCCTATCCCAGAATAAGCATTGCAATTCCCCCAGGCGACCATTATGTCTGAATAAGAATTCTGTGCTCGATGAGCAAAGGCCTGCATCAAAGCTGTCTTCCCACTTCCAGCTTCCCCGCTTATAAACACCACTTTTCCCTCACCAATCCTAACTTGCTCGAGGAAATTATTAAGCTGAACCAACTCCTGTTGGCGACGAATGAACTTCTCGGCCTTTAACTCAATTTGATCTTGCACTTTATTTAAGAAAGCAGGGAAATACGGAGTAATCTTAGTTTCAGAAGTTGAAGGTAGGGCAGATTCAAAAGTTTTGTATTTTGTTTCAGGCAATGGGATACCGGAAACCTGGATTTCTTCCAATATCTCTAACACCTCAGCAGCAGAAATTGGGCGATCTTGTGGTGATTTTGCCAATAAATGCAAGATCAAGGTTTCCAATGAAGAAGGAATTTCAGGGTTATATTCGCTAGGTGGGACGACGGAGCCATGCAGATGTTGATTGATCAATGCCAAAACATTATCTCCCATGAAAGGGAGCTGACCAGCAACGAGTTCATACAACATCACACCTAGGGAATAAAGGTCTGCGCGTTGGTCAACTTCCTGACCCAGCGCTTGTTCAGGAGAAAGATAGAACAAGGTGCCTGAGATAACTTCATCTTCAGATAATGTCGTTACTTTAGAAAATGCCACACCAAAATCCATCAATTTTGCCTTGCCATCGGGCATGATAATGACATTTTCTGGTTTTAAGTCACGGTGGATGATCCCGTTTTCATGGGCATGTTCAAGGGCGGCACATATTTGGCGGATGATGAACATGATCTCATCAAGATCTTTCGGATGGTAGTCACGTAGGGATCGCCCAACAACCAGTTCTTCCACGATAAACGGAGAATCATTTATCTCTCCTGCATCAAATACCATCACGATGTTGGGATGATTAAGCTTGGCAATGGCTTTCGCCTCGCGGAGTAAACGAGCACGATCTTTATCCCCCAAGCTGGCTTTATTGACTACTTTGACCGCAACGTCTCTGTCCAAAAGGCTATCGTGCGCACGGTAAACCGTACCAATACCCCCCTGACCAATTTCTTCCTCAAGTTGGTATCGCTCAATCATAAGACCATCGGTCATTTTTTAATCCGAGTAGATTAATTAATATGATTTAAACTTGACCTGTTATCTTTTAGCAGTTGGAATATGGATTTAGCTAGAATAATTTTATTCGATTTGACCCATTCACGCTCAAATAGTGTGAACAATAGATTATTAGGGGGAAAATAATATTCAGATTGGTGTTTCCAATTATACAGTATTCAATCTCTCAGAAGAAATTTACCAGAAGTTGGATCAACAAATTGACATTCTTGGAGCACATATCCAAAAAGCGAATCATCACAAGAGGCTTTCGTTTTTAAAAATCAATTTGCGTCAACAAATAAGAATTCTAAGCCATTTAGTTTAAAACTATCACTAGGAGGAAATTATGACCGATCCTGGTCGGCATTGTCCTTTTAGCTTTTGGTATCGCTTTTTATATTTATGGCTTTCGCGTATTCCTGATATTGTTGCCAATAGTTGGTTTCATCGTTTAATTCTATGTCGGCGCGCAAGCAATGCAAATAGCTCTTGACGAAGGGTTTCTAAGCACAACGCTGAGCATTATAGTTGGGTAAGGTGCCGGCGCCATCGGGGCATTCGCCTCGTATGTGTTTCTCATCATGGGTTTGGTTTTGATAGTCGGGGTTCTCGGATTCGCAATCACAGCTGCGATCTTAGAATTGCTTGGATTAGATAATGCCTGCATTTCCACATTGGTTGGTTTTGCTAGCGCAGGTGGAGCAGTTAACCTCTGAGAATGGAATTCTTTCTCCCATTGTGAACGAATCGCCATTCTATTTAATTCTTCTGGTCTTACTTTTTGGGGTTGGCATCTACGCGCAGGTAATCGCTAGCCGGACTTTTGATTTTGAAAAATTTGACTATTCGAACGATGGAGCGCAGCGAACAGATAAGCCGAATTATTGCCTCCACATTGTTAGATAATCAGTTTCATGGATTTATTGGAAATAATGAAGCTTTGTTCGGATTATTATCGTTGACTAATGCAGACAAATAATCGAACAATGGTAAAATCCCTTGAGCTCATTTGAAAAACTCAAATGTTTCCACTCACAGTAGATGAATAGGTATATCTAATTTTAAGGAGAATAAAATGAATGATGTTCCGGTCCAAGTAATCGTCGCTGCTTATCAGGAGGAAGATGCTGCAGATCAGGCCTTAAAATCCCTCAAAGAAGC
>Ga0209742_10000084_pt1 | contig 51053 bp, 36 predicted proteins | sample DeeMarSeWOR38_10_FD_187462 | JGI IMG/M metagenome (GOLD analysis project Ga0209742, IMG submission 187462) | Marine sediment microbial communities from White Oak River estuary, North Carolina - WOR-3-8_10 (SPAdes) (version 2) | ecosystem: Environmental > Aquatic > Marine > Intertidal zone >...
CTCCACGCCGTAGGCAACGTGCACCCCCACTTGCTCAAGCTGCCGGCCCCAGGCGATGTTGGGGGCCTCATCGAAGCGCGCGGTAATCTCCACCAGTACGGCGACCTGCTTACCCTGTCGCGCGGCTTCCATCAGCGCCTGGATGATCGGTGAATCACTGCTGGTGCGATAGATGGTCAGCTTGATGGCCAGCACCTGCGGGTCCACCGCTGCACACTTCAGGAAATGCAATATGGAGCTGTCGAAGCTGTGGTAAGGATGATGCAACAGGATATCTCCCCGGCAGATTTCCTCGAAAATATCTGCAGAATCGAGAGGATCCAGGTTGATTAGTCGCGGATGGGTTGCGGGTTCATGCGGGGGGTCGCGCAGTTCTGGATAACCCTCCAGCTGGAACTTCATTAAATCCGCTAAACTCAGCAGGCCTTTGGTGGGTTCCAGATCATTTAGATCAGCCTTGAGCTGTTCGGCAATCCAGCGCTGGCGTTTTTTGGGCATGTCCGCACTCACCTGAAGACGGGTTACACCGGCAAATTTTCGCGCCGTCAGTTCTTCGGTGACCATACCGATGAGCCGACCCGGAATGAGATCGGCTTTGGGATCTTCCAAAATGGTCCGTTCCCACGGGTCATCCTTGGCGACACGGGTGACGCGGAAAAAATAACATTTTAGGCCAGCGGCCTTGGGAAACATGAGCTTGAGGTTAGCGGCGATCACCTGCTCCAAAGGCACATAGCCGGTGCCATCGTGCAGAGCCACCCAGCGCGGACGATTGGCCGGCATCTTGATGCGCACGAAGCGGTTGCGTTTTTTCTTGGCTTCCTTGACTTCGACCGCAAGGTTTAACCCCAGGTTGCTGATGAAGGGAAACGGATGCGAAACATCTACGGCAAGCGGTGTCAAAATGGGTTGCACCGATTCAAGGAAATAGCGCTGCAAATGCGCCTGCTGTATATCGTTCAACTCCTTGTGTTCCAGAATGGGAATTCCGGCCGCTGCCAGAGCGGGTCGAAGCTTATGCGTCACCAGGCGCGAAACGAGGCGAGCCTGTTTCTGCAATTCCCGCCGGCAGGCTTGCAGTTCCTCTTCAGCGCTGAGCCCATCAGGGGATCGTTTTTCTTTCTTTTTGTGTTTTCTTTTTTCTATCTTGCGTTTGAGCCCACCCATGCGTTTCATCGCAAACTCGTCATACAACATCCCCATGATACCGGCGAACTTGACACGCTCAAGCAACGGTAACCCCTGATCCTCTGCCAGCGCAAGCACCCGACGGGCAAAGCTGAGCCAACTTAATTCACGATTGATAAGTGTCGTCGGCGACTCAACATCGATTTTTTCCGCGGTGCTTGACGCCTTTTTGCTGACCATATCCTGGGCAACAGGAATGCCGCTTGGCCGGTCTTGCTTGGCAAGTAACGGTTGTTTGTGCTGATGCTCGTTAGGACTCATGATTTTGTTTTGGTCTCCGCCTATCACATTGGATCGGGCGCATATTTAATGAATCGAAGAAATGGGAAATATCAATTGGCAGGTCCGCGCGTTTGAGAACTGCGAGACGAAAAAAGCGAATTGTGGCTCGACTTCAGAGTTGTCGCAGATCGATGAATCAAATATTTTGCCCGAATGCATTTCTTATAGATGACCGCCGGTTTAAATGTCAACCCAAATCAGACAGGCATCATGATAACCTGCTAATTTTATATCGATTTTTAGCATGGCCATTTTTGTGCACAGACCGATTTTGGTTAGTTGGTACCCATGCGCCAAGCATTTGTTCAATAGCGGAAGCCATGCAGCGTTTGACTTTCTATCAGACCTGTTTCACAATATCATTGACGCAAGCTCATTTTTGCGTCTTCCCGGATGTTTTTTGCTGTCAATAATTTCATCTGCCGCAAGCCGGCCGGCCTTTTATGCCGAGTTTTAAAATTTTCATTTAAGGGTCAATTTTTTATGGATTCACAATTAAAATTTGCCGCCATCGATATCGGCTCAAATGCCGTCAGACTTTTGTTGGCCGGTGTATTCGAAAAAGAGTATTCACCGACTTTCAGAAAAATGTCGCTCATCCGGATGCCCATTCGCCTGGGCGATGATGCCTTCACACAGAAATGTATATCAGATCGAAAGGTCTCACAACTCATCAAAACCATGATTGGATTTAAACACCTGATTGACGCTTTTCAGCCGTTGGATTTTATGGCCTGTGCCACATCGGCGATGCGTGAGGCTGAAAACGGGCCGGAGATAAGCAAAAAAATTCTCGAAGAAACTGACATAAAAGTCGAGATTATTGACGGCAAAACAGAAGCGCAGTTCATTTTTGAGAATAAAAGTGCTGACATGTTCGGTGGAAGCGATGCTTATCTGTACGTGGATATTGGCGGGGGGAGCACGGAAATCACCCTGTTTTCGCAAGGCCGAATCATAACAGCCGGATCGTTTAACATTGGAACCATAAGATTGCTGGAGGGCTTAGTATCAAAGGCGTATTGGAAAGAAATGAGACAGTGGCTTAAAAACTACGCCGCGCCTTTCAATTCCATGGCGGCGATTGGAAGCGGCGGTAATATTAATAAAATATTCCGTCTGGCAAACTGTAAAAACGGCAGACCGCTTTCGGACAACAAAATGATCAAAGTCCGCCGGTTTTTAAAGCATTTTAGCGTTGAGCAACGCATCAGGGAACTCGCTTTGCGGCCGGATCGAGCTGACGTCATCATCCCGGCATTGGATATCTATCTTAAGATTATGAAATGGGCCCGTATCCGCAAAATCTACGTTCCCCAGATCGGATTGGCCGATGGTATTGTTCACATCTTATACGATAAATATAAAGCCTTGCGAACAGAATAATAAAATTAAATGAAGCTGCTTACGTTCAATCGGTCTTCTTTCAATGAATCATCCGGAACGATTTCTATTGATTCCAGCTGCAAATTTCGACGTAATTTTTTAATATTCTGGTTTTTTAAGCCTCTCATTTTGGAAACACTGCGCGGATGAACATGCAGGCAAACCCTATTTCCATTCGAATTTGCCGATTTTATCGCCGCCGTGGCCATATCCAAAAAGATCTCTGAATAAACCAGGTGCCCGAAAGCCGGGTGGTAGGGCCCGGCTAAAATGGTCAAATCGCCTGCAAAATCTTCGGTTGCCTGGAGACCCATCCGGATTACCGGGATGTTTTCTGATCTAAACAGAAGATACAGCGCTTTGGTCTGGCTTACTGCGGCTTCGAGGCGCAAGGGAACATAGTCGCCTTTTTTATACCGGGTCGCAAGGAGGCTGCCAGCCAGAACCAATGTCGGGTAAATGCGAACAAAATCCGGCTTTAGCCGGGCAAGCCGTTGGGCGGAGGCGATCAGTCGCGCGGGCGTATCTCCCGGTAAGCCGACCATCAGCTGCACACCAATTGCATACTCAAATCGTTTGAGATTCTGAATGGCTTTTTGCGTGTCTGAAACGTTATGCCCGCGGTTTGTGCGTTTCAGCACCCTGTCATCCATGGATTGCACGCCGAGTTCGATGGTGGTTACCGGAAATTTTTTGATCAAATCCAACCGCTTACGGTCAATGGTATCGGGTCGGGTCGAGAAGCGAATACCGTTAACACGGCCTGTTTCTACATACTCAGCGGCGAGCGCAAGCAGGCGCTCGATTTCATCCGGGGGCATTCCGAGAAAATTTCCCCCATAAAAGGCTATCTGGATTTTTTTGTGCCGGGCGGTTTTAAATTTTAAAAACGCCTCGATTCGATCGCGGATATCATTTTGTTGAGCCGGTTCTGAAGGCATGCCGGTAATGGATGCCTGGTCGCAAAAAACGCACCGGTGAGGGCAGCCGGCGTGGGGCAGAAAAATGGGGATGATAAAAGGCTTTTGTGAGGTGGCTTTTTCTTTCAAACCAATGTCCCGAAATCTTGTCGTATCAGCGGTTCGTCGAGCGCTGCGCTCGAGGAGCACTTCGTTCGAGGAGCAGCCCTTCGGGCTTTTAGGAGCGCCCTGACGGGTTTTAGGAAATAACCACCCACCCGCAGTTACTGTTAATTGCCCTTTATGCTTCAACCCGCTGCATCAAATCCCGCTGAAAGCGGGGTGCTCATCAAGTGAAACGCTCTTCAAGCGGAGCGCTCCTCGAATTCCGCCAACGGTGGGATGCTCATTGAGATTCTTTATTCAGAATCTCCAGCGCCTTGCGGGCTGCATCCTGTTCGGCTGTTTTCTTGCTTTTACCGGTACCTTCCATTTCGATGTCAAAAACCTTCACTGAAACCCAGAAGGTTTTATCGTGATCCGGCCCTTCTTCGCGGACAATTTGATAACTCGGTATGTCGCCGTGTTTTTCCTGAACCCGTTCCTGAAGACGGCTTTTGTAGTCAGAACTGTCGATCGCCGAGGGAATCTGATCCAGAAAGGGAATAAAATTATTTTCTATCGTCTTAAAGGCCACTTCAAAACCGCCATCCAGATAAACTGCGGCCATCAGTGCTTCAAAAGCCCCTGCAAGTATTGAGTTTTTTTCTTTGCCGTTGGTTTGCATTTCGCCTTTGCCCAGTTGAAGGCATGCGCCCAGCTCTATGGAGCGTGCCATCATGGCTAGCTGGGTCTCATTCACAAGATTGGCCCGGATTCTTGAAAGGTCACCCTCATTTAAATTCGGGTAGCGTTCCATTAAAATATGGCCGATGACAAGGTTTAATACGGCATCACCAAGAAACTCAAATCGCTCGTTGTCGCGCAAATCCAAATCTGTCTGCTCATTTACATATGAGCTGTGCCTCAAGGCTTCCTCCAGCAGGACCTTTGAATGAAACTGGTATCCAAGCATTTTTTCGATATTTGGCTGATCGGTGGTATCCATAAAATTCCTGCGCTCGGTTAATTTCTCATACAGCAGATACGGAATAAACAATCTGCCTTTTCCTGATCCCATTTCAATTTCAGGTGTTATGGAGCCGTGGTAATCCGTTCCGCCGGTCATTAAAAGGTTATATTGTTTTGACAGTTCCTGGTAGCGCTTTGTCTGTTCGTCTGAATGTTCCGGATAGTAGACTTCTATCCCGCCGATACCCAGATGAATTAAATCCTGGATAAGCGCTTCCAGCCTGCTTTGATCAGCGATATCCAGTAACCCCGGGTGCGCCAGCACCGCAATCCCTCCAGCATTACAGATCATTTTGATCGCATCTTCACATTCGATGCGCTCCTTGTCCACATATGCCGGTTTCGCCGTGCCTAACAATTTGTCAAAGGCTTCATCAATGGACCTTACAAAACCCTTTTTCATCATGGTATATGCGATATGAGGCCTGCCCAGCTGAACCTGTCCGACGGTTTGACTGACCTCTTTTAAAGTAATCTGGAAGCCCAATTCATTCAGGCGCTGCACAATCTTTGGATTGCGATTTTTCCTGGCCTGACGGAGCTTGTTCAGGGCTTGGTTTAAGGCCGGGTCATCGAGACGGATATCATATCCTAAAATATGAAAACTGCCAGAACCCGAGAAAAAAGGCGGATGCGCTGCACTGATTTCCACTCCGGTTAAAAAATGAAAGGAAGGCGGTATGCCGGTCTGCAAGGCCTCCCTGGATCCGTCTATGGAGTCATGATCTGTTATCGCGATTGCGGCAAGATTGAGCTTCTGGGCGTGGTCGAGGATTTCTGCAGGTGTTAGGGATCCATCTGAGGCGGTTGAATGGATATGAAGGTCTATCCCCAGATGGTGATTATAATCCAAGAGCCTTTTCTAGCGCCTCCTCTTTGGATTTACAATCGATGCACTGCGTGGTTACCGGCCGTGCTTTTAAGCGTTTTAAGGCGATATCTTCCCCGCAGGATTCACAAATTCCGTAAGTATCATTTTCGATGCGGCCAATGGCCTCTTTAATTTTTTTGATCAGTTTATGTTCTCTATCCCGTATTCGCAGCATAAAATTGCGGTCGGCTTCAAGAGCAGCACGATCTGTCGGGTCAGGAAAATTCTCTTTCGGCACGGTCATGCCCGAGACCGTATCACCGGCCTGATCCAAAAGTTCCTCCAACCATTCGTTGAGCAGTTTTTTAAAATATTCCTTGTCTTTCTTTTTCATAACCAAACCCCTGTCATCGAACTCCGATCTATATAAGGTCCTTCAAAAATTGTTTTCAATAACACAACTGAATTTGCCTGTAAAGTATTAATTGAAAGTTAATCGCTTTTTGCCGAATTATGCCCTACCTGCATTTAATCCAGCTGGATGTGACAAAAACAGGTCAAATCCGTCTTTAGGGTGATATCGGTGTTGTAAAGCGATAACTTTAGATATTTTGGCAAGTTATATCGCTTCGCGTCGCGCCTCCACGGCCGGGAAAACATGTTTAGATCCTTCGGGCGGATTGACAAAAGTCCCGACTGCCTGAATTTTTGTTAAATCGAATCTAAAGTTTACCACCTAATATGCCGATATAAAACTAAATTTGAGGTACTATCGCTAATTCCAGGCTGCCCTAAATTCTTATCAATTCATATGATCAAAACAGAGGTGAACTTAAGATTATGAACGCCCCAAACTACAAAGAAACGGAATACCGTTTGATTACCATTAAAACCTCAGACGGTTCGACCATCCAGGGAAAGGTCAACCTTTCCTACAAACAAAGAGTTTCCGATCTGTTTACCAAATGCTCCGCGCCTTTTTTAATCATGGTTGATGTGATGTCGAAAGAAAGCAAAGGGCGCGTCATGTTTGTAAATAAAGAGCACATCGTGTGGGCCGAACCGGAGGATTAAAACCTGGGCGGCAAACCGCAAACACCGGGAAACAGACGGCAAAAAAACCGTGCGCCTGGCGGTCAACCATCAAGTAAATGATTTTTTTGCCTGATGAATCATAGCGGATTATGCGGTTTCCTTTAGATAGGTTTCAAGCTGTTTCATGCTGCTGATATTATAGATTTTTGCCGGATAATCGGTCGGCAGGATCTTTCTTAACAAACCCGCCAGGACCCTTCCCGGTCCGACCTCCACGAAGGTTTCCACTTCTTCTTCCATCAGCCGGGCCATGGAATCATACCATTTCACCGGGCTGCAAAGCTGCCGGCCCATAATGTCTTTAATTTCGTCTGCCTCGGTGGAGATATCGGCCGTAACGTTGAAAATAATGGATTTTTCAGGAGGATTAAAGACCGTTTGGGATAGCGCCTCTTTCAATTCCTTTTCGGCTCCTTTGATCAGTTCACTGTGCCAGGCTCCACTGACTTTTAAGGGTATGGCCTTGGCTCCCTTTGCCGCAGCCAGTGTCGAGACTTTTTCGACCGGTTTCGGCGAGCCGGTGATCACAATCTGAAGCTTACTGTTATGATTGGCCACCGATATCGTCCCTTCTGACTGGATATCGCTGACCAAAATCTCAACTTCATCGATAGGCAACCCGACAATGGCATGCATTGCCCCTCTGTTTTTAGTGGACTCGCGATGCATAAGCTCGCCCCTTTTATACACCAGTTTGATGGTGTCTTCATTGGATACCACACTGGCGGCATTCAGCGCGCAGTATTCTCCCAGACTGTGGCCGGCACAAAAATCAAAGGCGATGCCTTCTTTTTGGAGAACCGCCAGACAGGCCAGATTCACTGTAGTGACTGCCGGCTGCAGATGGACCGTGCGGGTCAATTCTTCCATAGGACCCTTGAAACAAAGTTTGGAGATCTTCATTTTGATTGTTTCTTCGGCCATATCGAAAATTTCGCGAACAAAATCGTATTCCTGATAAAATTCCTGCCCCATACCCACACTCTGGGACCCCTGACCGGGAAAAAGAAACGCCGTTTTGTTCATAACAAATCCTTCGGATTTATTGTCCGTTGGTGGTTGTCCGTTGTCCGCTGCACAAATTCAAATTTGCAAGTCAGGTTGTGCCGCTTGCAAATACAAGCAGCACGCAGGGATTGGAAGTTTACAACAGACGACGGACCCCTGACAGCGGAATGTGTTTATTCATCCAGTTTAAACATTTTTCTGACCGCATCGATATAAAAAGAGTTGTCTTTTCGCATACTTTGTTGTTTCAGAAACAGGGTCGGATCATGCAAAATCTTTTTGATCAGCGAACCCGCCATTTTGTGGATGGCTTCGGCTTCTTGCTCCGGGATCTTGCTGGATTGCAGGGTTTTTTTCAGTTCCGCCGCGGCAATGGTTTGCATTTTATTTCGCAACGCGACAATGGTCGGAACCACATTAAGGCTTTCATACCATTCACGGAACCGAATGACGGCCTCGTCAACGATGCGTTCAGCTTTAATCGCCTCTTTGCGTCGATCTTCGATGTTTTCATCGATGACCCCCTTTAAGTCATCGATGTCATAAACATAGGAATTGCTGAGGCGGTTGATTTCCGGATCGATGTCCCGCGGAACCGCAATGTCAATGAAAAATAAAGGCCGATTTTTGCGTTTGCGCAGCACATCTTTGACCTCATCGCGCTGGATCACATAATCGGGGGCGCCGGTCGAGCTGATAATGATGTCCACCGTTTTTAAACTCTCCGGAATCTCCTCGAATCGAATCGCCTGCCCGTTGAACTGTTTGGCCAGTTCAACCCCCTTTTCAAAGGTCCGGTTGGCGACCCACACCTTGGCAGCGTTGTTGCGGATGAGGTGCTCCACCGCCAATTCAGCCATTTCCCCGGCGCCAATGAGCATCACCGTTTTGTCATTCAGCACCCCGAAAATTTTACGGGCGAGCTCGACGGCAGCATAGCTGATGGAAACAGCGTGATCACCGATCCCGGTTTCGGTGCGTATTCTTTTGGCAACAAAAAAGGTGCGATGCAGCAAACGGTTTAAAATGACACCGGAGGTCTTTTCCTCGGTGGCGGTCCGGTAAGCCTCTTTGACCTGGCCCAGAATCTGAGGCTCACCCACGACCATTGAATCCAGGCTCGAAGCCACGCGAAACACATGACGAACCGCATCGTTACCTTCATGGATATAGAGGGAATCTTCAAAGTTTTCCAGCGGAATCTTATTGAATTCGGCGATAAACCCTTTGGTCTCGGCAACCGCCCGGGCTTTATTTTCGGTAACCAGTAAAATTTCCACCCGATTGCAGGTTGAAAAAAGCAGCGCTTCTTTTATAAAAGAATTCCGCAGCAGGGAATGCAGGGCCGATTTGGAATCATCCTCCGAAAAGGCGATACATTCCCTGACCTCAACGGGGGCGGTTTTATGGTTGATGCCGACTAATACGATATCCAACATCGCTGAAATTATTCCAAATATTGTTGAACAAAAAAATCTTGTTTTGCAACAACCTACTAGGGTCGTGCTAAGCAAAACATAAATTCGAAATTCGAATATCGAAGCCCGAAACAAATTCGAATATCAAATGATCTAAATTCAAAACCGTTTGGAACATTTGAATTTGTTTTTTTGAAAATTGTTTCGGATTTCGACATTCGTGCTTCGGGTTTTGATGAAAGATGGTTAAGTATCAGTAATTTTCCTTATAGTAAGTTTTACCTACTAAAATCTGGTAAAATCCTCATGATGGCCTGTCATCAGCAGGTTAACGCCTAAAAAGGTAAAGATCAGCACACCGAAGCCGATGATGGCCAAAATGGCGGAGCGCCGTCCGCGCCATCCCACTGTCAGTCTTTTGTGCAGCAGGACCGCATAAAACAGCCAGGTAATGCCGGCCCAGACCTCTTTGGGATCCCAGCTCCAGAACCGACCCCAGACCGCCTTCGCATAAACGAAGCCGGTTATCAGTCCCAGGGTGAGCATGCTAAAGCCCACAATGATGCAGACATATCCGATGTTGTCCAGCATTTCCAGAGATGGTAACCGTTTAAAGAAAAATCGATGCTTTTTGGTTTTAATTTCATGTTCTTGAAGCAAATAAAGCCCGCCCAGCCCGCAGGCCAGAGCAAAGCCGGCCTCACCGATGAAGATGACCGTCACATGACTTATCAGCCAGAAGCTTTTAAAGATCTCGGTTGCCTGGACCGGCTCATTCGGGAGCCGGGAGACGATTAGCATCATCAGGGCCAGGATGGGTGCTGCAAATATGCCTAAAATTTTTAAGTTGAATTTTAATTGAATCGCCAGAAATACGCAGGCAATGGCCCAGCCGGCAAAAGAAAGCGTTTCATGCATATTGCTGACCGGCATGTGTCCGGTCTTGATAAAGCCATAAACAATGGTCAGGGTATGAAACAAAAATCCGATCAGCAGCATAAAATACCCGCTGCGCTGCAGATAGTTCTTCTGTATAAATAGATAAGCAAAATAACCGACGCTGCTAAGCAAGTACAATATGACGCTGATGAAAATGATAGATTCCATTCATTCTCCGCTATCTGTTGGCCCGTTGAGTTCCGTTACAGCCGGATTGAGCCTGTTTCATTAATAAAACCATCCGTTTTTCTATTTTTTTAACAAGACAACACGCTAACGGACTCAACCTAAAAAAGTAAACTTATAATAGTTCCTCAAGTCGATAACCTTCTCCCAATATTTTATAAAGAAGCATGTTAACATCCTCTTTTTGGCCTGCGTGCATTAAATTGAGAATATTGCTTTCAATCAGTTTATGGAAAAGGTCTTTATGGGCCTCGGGCTCATGGGCCTGCGCCAGAAGTTTTTTGCGGATGGCGCCCATCAAAAGTAGAAAATCGGCATATTCCTGGCCGAACTGTGTTTCCAGTTGTTTCCGCAAGCGCTTTGCCAGTGCCGGGCTTTTACCGGAAGTCGAAACGGTAATGACCAGATCCCCCCGGTGCACGATCGACGGCAGGATAAAATTGCAAACCTCGGGGCGATCGGCAATATTGCACAGGATGTGCGCCTGCTCGGCGTCTTTGCTGACCTGATGATTTAAGCTTTCATCGTCGGTGGCCCCGATTACCAGAAACATGCCGGTCATATCATCGCTGCGATAGTCTCGCTTTTCCAGCGTAATGGATCCCTCTGAAGCCAGGCGGGTCAGCTGCGGTGTTGGCTCGGGGCTAACGACGGTAACACGGGCGCCGCATTCCAGCAGGGTGTTCACCTTGCGGGTGCCCACTGCACCGCCGCCGACGATCAGGCATTTGCGGTTTTTGATGTCCAAGTGTACGGGGTAGTACTTCATGATTTGTTGAATTTGTTTAATTGGTCTTATTGGTTTGATTGGTTACAAAGAAAAACTGCTTGTTGAGCTCAATGTGTACATGCAAAGAACAAATTAAACCAATCGAACCAATTCAACCGATTTTTATTTGCATCAAATCCTCGGCGAGGACCAACGGACCACCATAGGTTTTGCGGCACTGGGCCTCGATGTCTTCTATTTCGCATTCCGGGTAAAAATGCGTTAAGACCAGTTTGCGAACTTTGGCTCTGGCAGCAAGCTCCCCGGCCTGTGAAGGTGTCAGGTGGCCCGGCACCCGCAATTGGTCCGGAAGGGCACACTCACAGATCAACAGATCCGTTTCCTTAGCCAGGTCAATGATTGCTTCACTGTAGTCGGTATCGCCGGTATACACGGCGGAGCGCCCATCACGCCCGGTTACACGAAAAGCAATGCTTTCTTCATTATGCGCAACTGGAACGGTTTCGACGGCAAAGTCTTTGAATTGACGATGGTCGCTTTTTTTAATATCGAATTCAATCGCTTCGAGCATTTCGGGGGCAAGTTCGATCCAGTCACCATAGACGGTCTTTAATCCCTCGTAAAAATTCAGAAACCCGCGGCCACCGCCGGCCGTTAGCGGGGTTTTACGCCGACTGCCGTCCGGATATTTAGTGGCAAAAATAAACGGCACGAATTCGCTGGTGTGGTCGGGGTGAAAATGACTGTAAAAAATATGGGAGATCTCAAAAATGGAGGTCTTCGCTTCTAAAAGCCGCCGCATGGTTCCCGGTCCTGAGTCAAACAGCAACCGTGAACTGCCGGTCTGCATCAGAACCGAGCACGAACTGCGCTTCAGTGACGGCACGCAGGTCCCGGAACCCAGTATTGTTACGCTAATGCCTGATGTGCTCCCGGTCATGTTTTAGCTATATATTCTGTTAAAATATTCTATTGTTGAGACTTACCCGATGGCAAAGGGCATAGCGCATAGCGTTTTGATTTAAATGAAACGAATTCAAATTTAATGTTTTGCGCTGTGCCCTCTGCCCCATGCCCCATGCCGTCTACCTTGTGAGAACACATCTGTAGAGGCAACGCGATAAATGGCCACTTAGGGTATGGAAGCTACTTGGGTTCCGCACGTCTAGCCGTCCGCGCAATAATCCACGACTGCAACTTTTTGTCGTCCCTGAAGTCCACGTGCATCTTTAGGTCGTTGAGCGCAATTTCCGCCCGGGCCATGTTTTTATGGCCTCCGGCATTGCCCAGTTTTCCGAATCCTTCCTTGGCAACTTTGCCGGCGTTTTTTCGAATACCGTCGTTTCGGAATATAATGGTCAGTTTTTTATCGCAGGTTCCGGACACGATACTCCAGGTGACGGTATTGATCCGCATAAAAAAATCGGCAACCAGCACACAGACATCCGGACTGACCACATTGCCCAGATGAACATATATCTTGCTTTTGCGCCTGCGCATGTTTTGAAGAGCAATTTTAAAATATTTCAAAAGGTCAAATCTAAGGTCAGCTTTCTCTATCTTGGCCGCAAGATGCATGTTGGCGTATCGAAATAAATATTGAAATGCGCGGATATCTTCGATCTGGGTTTGCCCTTTAAAATCATTGGTGTCGGTTTTAATGCCGTGATAGAGGCCGGTGGCCAGTTTCGTTGAGGGTTTGATTTTTGCAGCCTGTAGATATTCCGTTAAAATGCTGGACGTGGCGCCGTAATGGGATCGGATATCTAAAAAAGGGGCTTTGGCCCCGGAGTCCGGATGATGGTCAATAATCACATTCGGGTTGAGTTCAGCCAGTTGCTCATTATGGTCCGGCTGGGAGTCCACGAGAACAATTGGTCTGAATTTATTGAGCTCAATCTTCTCAAAGGGAACCATGGCGACGTCCAGCAGCCGGATCATCGCCAGGTTATCCGGCCGATTAATGGTGTTGATGTGGGAAATGGTCACACTGAGCACCTTGCGCCAAAGCAAACGGCTGACGGCCATCGCACCGGCAATCGCATCAGGATCGGCATTGATCACGATCAGCACATGGTCGTTGCCAGAAAACTGATTGTAAAATCGGCGAAGTTTTTCGGGTATGGAGCGGCTCATAAGAAATTGATATCCAAAGGTAAATGCCAGGATATTACCATTGTTGGCTGAGATTACAACCGTATTTTCAAATAAAGCGCAAAAGCCCGGCTCGTATCCGGCCGGGCTTGGCTCAGTTTTGTTGTCACTTATCCGATTTTAAAAGTGATTTTATCTCCTACGGCTTCAGCATGGATTCGGGACCCGTCAGAAATTTTACCCTCCAGGATCTCCAGAGACAGTGGATTTTCGATATATTGCTGGATGACGCGCTTCAACGGCCGTGCGCCATAGACCGGATCATAACCTTTTTCGGCAATCAGCTCTCTGGAGCCATCTGATAATATAAGTTCGATATTTCTGTCGGCAAGGCGTCGGCCCAGGCGCTTAATCTGGATGTCAACGATCTTCCCGATCTGATCCGCTGTCAGATTCTGAAATATGATGATTTCATCGATACGGTTTAGGAACTCCGGTTTAAAGCTGGCCCGCAGCGCCTCGGTCACCCGCTTTTCAAGTTCTTCACGGTCTGATGTGCCCAATTCCTGAATCCATTGGCTGCCCACATTGGATGTCATAATGACAATTGTATTTTTAAAGTCCACTGTACGGCCGTGGCCGTCAGTCATGCGCCCGTCATCGAGAATTTGCAGCATCACATTAAAGACTTCCGGGTGCGCTTTTTCAATTTCGTCAAACAGCACAACCGAATATGGCCGACGGCGGACCGCTTCTGTCAGATAACCGCCTTCTTCGTATCCCACGTAGCCGGGAGGCGCACCGATCAGTCGGGCAACGGAATGCTTTTCCATGTACTCTGACATATCAATGCGAATGATGGCCTGTTCACTGTCAAAAATAAATTCCGCCAGCGCTTTCGCCAGTTCGGTTTTCCCCACGCCGGTCGGCCCCATGAAGATAAATGAACCGATCGGCCGGTTGGGATCCTGCAGGCCCGAGCGGGCGCGGCGAACCGCATTGGATACGGCCGATACGGCTTCTTCCTGGCCGATGACCCGGCGATGGAGCCTATCCTCCATGCGCACGAGTTTGTCTCTTTCACCTTCGAGCATTTTACTCACCGGTATCCCGGTCCAGCGCGAAACGACTTCGGCCACATCCTCATCATCGACTTCTTCTTTGAGCATCTTGCTGGCCTGTTGAAGCTCGGAAAGTTTCTGGTTGGCTTCCTCCAGCTGCTTTTCAAGCTGCAGGGCGTTGCCGTATCGGATCTCCGCCACGCGAGCCAGATTGCCTTCTCTTTCAGCCACTTGAGCCTCGGTGTTCAGCTGCTCCTGGTCTTCTTTGATTTTGCGGATCGTTTGGATCAAATCTTTTTCATTTTGCCAGTGGCCTTTCATGCGCATCAGCTCATCGTTCAGGTCGGCCAGCTCGGCTTCCAGTTTTTTCAGCCGCTCTTTGGAAGTCGCGTCCGTTTCCTTTTTCAGGGCCTGGCGTTCGATCTCGGACTGGGTGATTTTACGTTGTATTTCATCAATTTCAGCCGGCATGCTGTCAATTTCAATTCTCAGCTTTGACGCGCATTCATCTATTAAATCAATGGCTTTATCCGGCAAAAAGCGATCGGCAATATAGCGCTGGGAAAGGGTGGCCGCAGCGACAATGGCCGAATCTTTGATGCGAACGCCATGATGGACTTCATACTTTTCTTTCAGTCCGCGCAAAATCGAAATGGTATCTTCCACGCTGGGCTCTCCCACCCGTACCGGCTGGAATCGTCGCTCCAGGGCGGCATCTTTCTCGATGTATTTGCGATATTCGTTGAGGGTCGTTGCCCCCACGCATCGCAGGGTGCCTCTGGCCAGTGCGGGCTTGAGCATGTTGGATGCATCGACGGCACCCTCTGCAGCGCCGGCACCCACCACCGTATGAAGTTCATCAATAAAAAGGATGATCTCACCTTCCGCGGCTTCGACCTCTTTTAATACCGCTTTGAGCCGGTCTTCAAATTCCCCCCGGTACTTGGCACCGGCAATCAAGGCCCCCATATCCAGGGCGACCAGTCGCCGGTTTTTCAGCGTTTCGGAAACATCGCCCTCCACAATTCGTTGTGCCAGGCCCTCAACAATGGCGGTTTTGCCGACACCCGGTTCCCCGATTAAAACCGGGTTGTTTTTCGTGCGCCGGGACAGCACCTGAACAATGCGGCGGATTTCTTCATCCCGGCCGATAACCGGATCCAATTTGCCCAGCCGTGCCAGATCCGTCAGGTTGCGGCTGAATTTTTCCAGAGCCTGATATTTGTCTTCCGGATTGGGATCGGTAATGCGCTGTTTTCCCCTGATTTCTTTTAAAACCTGTAATATGGAATCGCGTGTGACGCCTGCCCGCGATAAAATTTTGGCAGCTTCGCCTGTTTTTTCTTCAGCGATGGCCAGAAAGATATGCTCGATGCTGACATATTCGTCCTTCATCTTGCTTGCTTGCGCAAACGCCTGTTCCAGTATCGCTTTGCTGCGGGGCGAAATATAGACCTCTCCGGTTCCGCTAACGCCGGGCAACCGGGCAAGAGCCGCGTTTACTTCCCGGGCGATATCTCCCGGAGAAGCCCCCAATTTGCGCAGCATGGCACCGGCAACGCCGTTGGTCTCGGCGAGCATCGCGGCCAGCAGGTGCTCGGGTTCAATCTGCTGGTTATGGTGCTGCGAGGCCAGTGCCTGGGCATTCTGTATAAGCTCTTGAGATTTTATAGTAAATTTGTCAAAACGCATTCGTTTTAATCCTCCCCTGAATGCCAATCATATTTAATGATGGGAAAATAATCACATTACTATTAATGTCAATAAGCTAAAAGTAATATAAAATTGCCTGTCTCATATTTGCGGCCGAAGGAGTGCTGATGATTTTTCACCTGAAGCCTCACGGCGCTTGGCCGATTCAGGCGGGTAAAATGCACTTTTGAGGCCGCTTTTAAACATATCATAGATCAAACTGCTCCTTCAAGCGGCGGGCCAGGCATGAAACGGCGGCGCCTGGCGCAGGCTTTCATAAATGGCAATGCCGGCAGCCGTGGAAAGATTTAATGATCGGATATTTTGGGTGATGGGAATATGGTACGTGGCCTCCGGGTATCGGTTTAGAATGCTTGCGGGCAACCCCCGGGCTTCGGAACCGAAGATCAGAAACAGCCGTGGCGCTGAAGGCATCGACCAGAAAGGCTGCGAGCCGGTTTTTGAAAAGATGGCCACCTCATGCCGGCGCGGCGCCAGTTTTGAATCCAGACTGTCAAAATCATCCCAGACCGTCAGCTTGACCTGCTTCCAGTAGTCCAGCCCCGCGCGTCTGACTTCTTTGCTGTCCAGTGAAAACCCCAGCGGCCGGATAAGATGCAGATAAGATCCGGTGGCCACACATGTGCGGCCGATATTTCCGGTATTCCAATGAATTTCGGGTGATACCAGCACCACGTGCCTTTCAAACGTGTCGCTGCTGTTATTTCGCAGATTCTTAGTCATTTCTATGGTTTAAAATATGTCTCTGGCTTCTGGCCACTGGCTGCTGGCTCGAACTTAGCTGTCTTGGCTCGAGACCCGGGCTTGAGCTGTGTCGAACGCTCAGGCCAAAAGTAACCCGCCACATGCTGGTCGGTTGCGAGCGGGCAACAATTCCAAATTGTCGGCCAGCAGCCAGAAGCGAGTCGCCAGCGGCAAAATACTGAACCGTGAACCTGTAATTATATGCGTTTCCCACAATGCGGGCAGTATTTGAAATCCTTATCCAGTGCTTTGCCACAGGATCTGCAGATACTTGCTCCTTCGTGCGGCTGCCGGGTAAAATCCGGCCCGGCCGCATGCCCGATCTGCTCACAGCGGTCGCACATGATAAAGGGCTCACCCTTTTTAACTCTGAGTATCGGAACAAAGAACAGGCTGAGGTAATGGTCCGTGCGCTTATAGTAGGCCTGATGCAATCCGCAAACCGGGCATCTGCGGGGCTTCTGATCTAAAACTTTTACTCTGGGTGACACACCGGCGATGAAGATCATGTCAACAAATAAATATGCGTGCTGGGCTTTGTAACTATACGTCTAAATTAAGTGCAATATATGACGCTTTAAAATCCGAAATTCGAATATCGAAACTCGAGACAAGCCCCAAATTCGAATTACCAAAATCCCAAACACTGTTTCGAGCATTTGAATTTCGGGTTTTGAATTTGTTTCGAATTTCGGATTTCGAGCTTCGAATTTAATTGCAATTCCTAAGTTTATATCTAGCCGGCAGAAACAGGCGATTTCAGAATGACCTTGGCTTACAGATAATTTCCCGTATCCTCATATCAAAAAAATTGTTCTGGTGGGCGGGTTTCAGCACCAGCGCCGCATCGGCACCATGGCCCGATCCGCCGATGGCGATAATGTCACCTCCGGTTAAAGCGCCGGCGTCTGCCGCCATAACCGCCACCTCCACGGCAACCTTGACGCCCTGGCCGAAAAGCCTTAAGGTGTCGGCGATAATCAGGACCGGATATACGCCGGAATGTTTTTTGGCAATCGAGCGTTCAACGCCTGACAGGGCGTGGCTGGCGGCGAGCACCGCGATGCCTTTATTTTGCAAATCTGCTTTGACATCGGCACTCATTTCGTTTTTAAAAGGTTCCTTAAATCCGCTGTGGTAGGTGACGGTCGTTATGCGGTATCCGTCGAAAATTTCGCTGGCCTTGTAGGCCGTAAAGCCGCTGGTTGAAGCCACCACCACCTCGTTTATCGAGAGTTCCTTTGCCCGATCGGCCGCCAGCTTCAGGGTCTGATCTGTGTTGTCTTTTCCGGGTTTCTTGAAATACATTTACACCTCCGTCTTCTGTCGTTGCACAGGTTCGATGTTCACTGGACATGATACCGCAAATCAACAGCCAGTCAATAGAAGTGGTCACAAAATCCCATCTAAGGGAACTTATGGGACTCTTTACTGGGATTAGGCCCTAATTTTTATTGCGGAATGGTCTGGAGTTGGCTGAATTGCCGCCTGTTTTTAAAGGTCAGTTTGAATTGTCCTGATTCATAAGAGATGAATTTCGCAAATTCTTCGGAAATGATGACCATAAATGGCAAATGTAATGGCCAAAGGCATCAACTCAGGCCGTTTGCGGAGGGTCCAGAGCAAAAGTTTCCAGTATTGAAACCGTTCTTTGCCGAAAAACCCCAGACGGATGCTGGAACGCAAAAACGCCATTAAGCTCGCAAGATTCAATGGGGTTTCAATTTTCAGAGGCTTATATTCTTGAAGAAAGGTTCTCACGCGTGCATAGTAGTGTTTCGGTGAATAAATATGATCCAATATTTTTTTATAGCCCTCGCTCAAAGTTTTAGATTCCATGCGCGGAATGATATTGGTTGTACCGTCGGTGTTGCATGAGATCAAGCCGGCCAGGCGGCCCTCCTGTTTCAGACGTTTATAAAGCCGTGTGCCCGGCGGGGCATTCAACAAACCCACCATGGCCGTCACGATTCCGCTTTTCTGAATAAAGTCGATCTGTCGCTGGAAGATGGAGGGCGTGTCGCTGTCGAAGCCTACGATGAAACCACCCTGAACCTGGAGGCCGGCTCTTTGCATGCGTTTAACGCTTGCGACCAGATCCCGATTTTTATTTTGCTTTTTATTGCATTCCGCCAGGCCCGCTTCATCCGGGGTCTCAATCCCGATAAAGACCGAATCAAACCCTGCCGCCACCATCATTTCCATTAGGGTTTGATTATCAGCCAAATCGACGGAAGATTCGGTGTTGAAGCGAATTTGTTTTTTGTCTTTTTGCCATTCAATTAAAGCCGGCAAAAGCTCGGTCATGAGATACTTTCTGTTGCCGATAAAATTGTCGTCTACAAAAAAAATCTGCCCTCGCCAGCCTAATTGATAAAGGCCGTCCAGTTCGGCAATAATTTGCGCCGCGGTTTTAATTCGCACGCGATGCCCAAGCAACGCCGTTATATTGCAAAAGTCGCAATTGAACGGACAGCCGCGCGAAAATTGGATGCTCATTGCAGCGTAGTGTTTCAAATCGATCAAGCCCCACATCGGTGGCGGCGTTTTTTTGATGTCGGCAAATTCAGAGGTCTCATAGACTTTTTGAGCGAACCCCTGTTTTAGGTCTTGCAGAAAAGGCGGCAGCGTTAGCTCCGCCTCGTTCAATATAAAATGATCAACCCCAGCAAACGCTGCATGCTCGTCGGTGAAAAGCGGCCCACCGACAATAACTTTAAGGCCTGCTTTACGGCAGCGGTTGATGATCTGGCGGGCGGATTCCCTCTGCACAGCCATGGCGCTGATAAATGCGCTGTCGGCCCATGCCAGGTCTTTTTCCGTGAGCTTGGTAACGTTGAGGTCAATAAGACGTTTGGGCCAACCGGAAGGCAGCATGGTGCCGACAGTCAACAACCCCAGGGGTGGGAAGGCCGCTTGCTTGCGAATAAACTTTAGCGCATGCTTGAAACTCCAGAATGTGTCCGGAAAGGATGGGTACAGGAGCAGGGTATTCATTAATTTTCTTCAAAGGTTCATTTATTAACCATCGGTAAGGCAGCGTCTAAAGCGTATCTTGAAATGGTTCGAGCAAATCCAGATCATCAAACAAAAGTTCTTTGGACCGGCGGTCGTTTTTTCCATAAATCTCGATTACCGAGTCGGCAATGACATCGGCGTAGTTGCTTATCGGATATAGATTATCCGTCCGTATTGCGGCAACGAGCGCATCCTTACCCTGTGAAATCGCTTCTTTGATGAGCTTGTCCTCATAGGATTCAATGCACAACAGGGTAAAATCGTCCTTGGCTAAAGCACCGATCTCCTGCCTTTTCAAGTTGCCGGCAACCACTGCATATTCCTCAATGGTCAATTCACGTTCCTTTTCGTCGCGGGAAATAAAGTATCTTTGTTTCATGTTCCTCCCTTCCGGTTAAAAAAAGGCAGAGCCGTGTTTGACTCTGCCTTTTGGTTAATGAAAATAAGGCAGCGAACGTTTAAATTCGCTTGACTTTGACTGCCTGTTTGCCCCTCTGGGTCTCCTTTATTTCAAATGAGATGCGATCATCGGCTCGCAAAGTAAAAAAGCCGTGGTCTTCGATACCGGTACTGTGAACAAAAATATCGCCATCTTTATCGGATTCGATAAAGCCATATCCTTTCTTTTCGTTATACCATTTAATGCGGCCTTCAGCCATCGATGAAATCCTCCTTGGGGTCAAATATCTGTACGATTTTTTGGGAGGCTACTTCAAAACAGCCGAAGAAGGTCATTGGCAGAAATGATGTCAAATCGGGAAACTGCCCGAACGCGGATTCAAAATAAATCCTCCGAAAATGTACAAATTTTTTAATTCCAGATTGACTAAGTTCAATCTTAGTATCATCAAATCGATTTCTCCACAAGTATTTTATTTGAAGATCGCGGGGTTGATGGGACACCAAGCAATATATAAAAGCATATTTAATGGGGAATAAAGAAATTCATTGGCAGGAATCATCTTTTTCAGTATGATGGTAGGATTGACAATCAAAGAGACCAACTTTAAGTTGATTTGATCATTAAAATAATTATATGATGTTTAAATTTATGACTGCAATTGAGCGGATGCTTGAATTTATTTGACAAAGGGGTTTGTAATGGAGATCAGTCAAAAAGAGGAGAACGGGATCGTTTTTCTGGCTTTCAAGGGACGTCTGGATGGGACATCTGCACCTGAAGCCGAGCAAACGGTTAAAAACATTCTGGAAAATAAAAATGACCGGCTCCTTTTCGATCTGGAGCTTCTTGAATATCTAAGCAGTGCCGGCCTGCGCGTGATTTTGGGTGCGGCCAAAGAAATGAAGCGCCGGGATGGCAAATTTGTTCTCTGTTCGCTGAATGCTTACGTGAAGGAAGTGTTTGAGGTCAGTGGATTCGGCACCATTATCCCCATTGCAGAATCTGTTGAAGCGGGCATAAAAAAGATAACCTGAGTTTTATACGCTATTTTTCTTGACTGATGACAATTTTTACCAGTGTTGTTAGAAGTGATTTCAAAACCCCATCTGGGGCCCAAGAGCTGCGTTGCAATCTCCAATAAATGCTCCCATACTATTATTCGTATGTTGGGAACAATGAATTTCTCGATCGGCCTGCGCCTTGTTTTGATGCACCCCTTAATTGGTTAAAATCAAGACGTGCAATCCCGCGTTCAAGCGGGAAACCTGATCTGAGGTTTTGAAACCACTTCTATCTCTGCTGAAAGGGTAGCAGATGTCAGACAACCGTCGCGAAAATGAGGCCTTGCTGCTTGTCGACGACAATCCAACCAATCTTCAGGTGCTCTACCAAACCCTTGAAACCACCGGCTGTAAGCTGTTGGTGGCCAAAAACGGCGAAACGGCCCTGTCCATCGCTCAAAAAGCCTCACCCGATCTGATCCTGCTGGACATCATGATGCCCGGCATCGATGGATTTGAGGTCTGCCGGCGTCTAAAAAATGACCCGGCTACGGCCAATATCCCGGTAATTTTTCTTTCAGCACTCAGCGACACTAAGGACAAGGTCCAGGGGCTGCAACTGGGAGCGGTTGATTATGTTTCCAAGCCCTTTCAACCGGATGAGGTCATCGCGCGGGTCAATACCCACCTGACCATTCACCGACTCAAGCGGGAAGTCGAAAAGAAAAAAGATGCCCTGGAAAATGAACTCAAAGTCGTCTCCGATGTTCAGCGCCGGCTGCTGCCCAAGAATCTGCCTGAAATTGCCGGCTTGAAACTTGCCGTTCATTATGAAACCAGCCTTTATGCCGGCGGCGACTATTACGATATTACCCGATTGGCAAATAATCAATGGGGCTTTCTGGTGGCCGATGCCGAAGGACACAGTGCCCCGGCAGCGGTGATGATGGCCATGACCTGTGCGCTTTTCCGTTCGTATCCGGAACCGCCCGCAGAGCCCGGCAAACTGTTATTTTTTTTAAATCAGCACCTGTGCAAAGTCGCCGATCCGAGCTTCGTTACTGCTTTATATGTCGTATACGATGCCACCCAACAGACCCTGAAGATTGCACGTGCCGGCCATCCCCCGCCGATGATCTACCGATCTGCCGAGAAAAAAGCCTTCGAGACTAACTGCAGCGGCGTGTTTCCCATGGGTGTGGACCCCTATGAGCAGGTGCCGGTGACTGACGTCGAGCTGAAACCCGGCGACCGCATCCTGATGTATACCGATGGAATTACCGAACGCTTCAGCAGTGATGGAGAGACGTATGCGGAAGAACGTTTGTTGCACCAGCTCGCATGCGACGGGAATCCCCGCCCCCGGGAGCTGCTCGCCGCGATCATGAAAGATGTAAACGATTTTGCCGGCGGGCGCCCGGCCGATGATGACCAGGCGTTGTTATTGGCTATCGTGGAATAGCCAATAACGGTTGGCCGGTTAGCCTGTTGCCCGTTGTCCGGTTAAGATCGGGATCTTTAAGAACTTTAAATTTCACCACAAAGGACACGAAACAAAAAATAAAATTTACAAAAATTTTCGTGTTCTTCGTGGTGAAAATGCATATCACTTATTAACGGGCTCACCTGGCAAACCGGTTAACCCCCTTTTGCTATCTTTTCCAGCTCCCCAACCAGCTTCGAAATTCCCTCAAAGTCAAAGTCTTCCGCCAATTGAATGAATTTATCACTGATGGGGGCGAAAGCATCGAATTTGGATTTGAGTTCTTCGGCGATGGACTTTATCTGGGTGACATCCCCCATTTCAGCCGGCTCTTTTATTCGGTTGATGGCTTCTGCGACCTTTTCGGGCGCTATGGCGGTCATTGCTGCTGCAGACGGTTGTTCCGCCTTTCCGGCCGGCACGGGGCCTAAGGTTTGAACTGCTTCCAGCGCCTGATTGATCGACGTTTCCAGCTTTTCAAATTTCTGGTCCAACTGCTTCTGGGATGCAGCGTTCTCTTGATCCCCTTTAACCAGTTTTTCCATCTCGATCGTCGCAGACTGAAGCCCGGTGGCCGACAGATTGCCGGCCAGTCCCTTGAGGTTGTGAACCAGGCTGTGGGCCTGTTTAAAATCGCTTTCATCCAGCGCCTTGCGAATTTCAGCGGCCACCCCGCTGTACTTAGCGGCAAAATCCAGCAATAGCTTCCGGTAAAGTGTTTTATTGCCCCGCAGCCGTTCGAGCCCTTCGGCCAGGTCAAATCCCGGCAGGGAATCCGGCAATGCCGATTTTTGGGGCACGGTCTGCGTTGCCGATGCTGCCGCCTGCCGGACCGGCGCACGGTTGTCTGTCGGCTGAATCCATTTCTGCAGGGCGGCAAACAGCTGATCCGGGTCAATCGGTTTGGTAACATGGCCGTTCATGCCGGCGGCCAGACTTTTTTCTTCATCGCCGGCCATGGCATGGGCGGTCATGGCAATTATGGGAAGTTCCGAGGACTGAGGACTGAGTGCTGAGCCTTCTTTTCTGACTTCTGTTTCCCACTCGCGTATTTTGCGTGTGGCTGTATACCCATCCATCACCGGCATCTGCACATCCATGAGCACGGCGTCATAATGATTTTTCTGTACCGCATCGACAGCCTCCTGGCCGTTATCGGCCAGGGTGACCCTCAAGCCGGCACCTTCCAGGATTTCCTTGGCCACCTGCTGGTTGATTTCATTGTCCTCCACCAGCAAGATCTCGGCTCCCCGGATATTTTGCAATGTATCGGCTTCCCGCGCCTTCATCCGGGCCCGGTGCGAAGTTTCAAACACCTCCTTGCCGAAAGCCTGCATGATGGAATCAAAAAGAAGCGAAGGGTTCACCGGTTTGAGCAGAAAACCCTCCAGGCCGATCTGCTCTGCTTTGCGCATCACGTCTTCCCGGCCGTAAGCGGTGACCATGATGATGGCGGGAATATGCTTCAGCCCAGGATGCTGCTTGATGCGCCGCGCGGTCTCGATGCCGTCCATGCCCGGCATCTTCCAGTCCATAATTACCAGCTCGATCGGTTCCTCGCCGGGCGCATTCTCAAGCTCGACCAGCCCCTCTTTGCCGGATGCGGCCAGGGCAACGTCAAAAGAAAAAGATTCCAGCATATCCTGAAAGATTTCCCGCGAGGTGGGATTGTCGTCCACCACCAGCACTTTCATGCCCCGCATATCCGGCGAGGTGGTAAAGCGTCTTTTGGCTTTCTCTTTCCCCAGACCGAAGACGGCCGTAAAATTGAAGGTGCTGCCCTGACCGGTTTCACTTTCCACCCAGATTTCGCCGTTCATCATCTCCACCAAGCTCTTGCTGATGGCCAGGCCCAGGCCGGTTCCGCCGAATTTGCGGGTGGTAGAGGTGTCGGCCTGGCTGAAGGATTGAAACAGCCTCGCCGCCTGTTCTTTATTCAACCCGATACCCGTATCGCTGACCGCAAACTTCAGGCTGACCCGCGCCTCATCCAGCTTTAACAGCTCGGTGGAGACCACAATTTCTCCCTGTTCGGTGAACTTAACCGCGTTGTTCGCCAGGTTGATCAGCACCTGCCCCAGCCGCAGGGGATCACCTACCAGAAACCGGGGAACGTCCTGGGCTGTAGCGAAAAGAACTTCTAAGTCTTTTTTCTCCTGCGCCTTGACGGTAACCAGATTGGCCAGGTTATCCAGGACTTCATCCAGGTTGAAATCTATCGACTCCATGTCGAGCTTGCCGGCTTCAATCTTGGAAAAATCCAGAATGTCGTTGATAATTCCCAGAAGTGAATTGGCCGAAGTCTGAATCTTGGTCAGGTAATCCTGCTGTTTTGAGGTTAGTTCAGTCTTTAAAGCCAGATGGGTCATGCCGATAACCGCATTCATCGGCGTGCGGATTTCGTGGCTCATGTTGGCCAGAAAATCCCCCTTGGCCCGGTTGGCCTCATCGGCGATCTTCTTGGCATCGATTAATTCCTCCTCCATCTGTTTCCGTTCCGTGATGTCGCGCAACGACTCGATGGCACCGGCCACCTGGCCGGCGGTGTCGTATATCAGACTGGCGGTTCCCATCAGGTACAGGCCTTCATCGCCCAGATTCGGGTGATGGGACTCGGAAACCAGATTTTTCCCTTCTTTTTTAATCGTCACGTATTTTTTCTCGTATTCAGCATTCCAGTCCCGGACCAGATCGATTAAAATAGGGCGTCTTTCGCCATAAAAAGGCAGGGCATATTCATAATCGCCCTTGCCGACCATATCCGCGGCTCCAATGCCGGTGAGTTCTTCAATGGCCCGATTCCAAGTGACCACCTTGCTTCGGCGGTCGATGACCCAGGTGGGATCCGGCAAAAAGTCGATGATCTGGGCCAACCGCTGTTCGGAATTTTTGATTGCTATTTCTGCTTTTTTGCGCTCGGTAATATCGCTTAAAATTACGATGTATCCCACGTGACGGCCATCGCCGTCATAGAACGGGGCTGTACTGAGCTGGACATCGATCTGATCGCCGTTTTTTGTCAATCGTCTGGTTTCAAAAAACAGCGTTTCATGACCGGCTGATCGCATTTTCTCGACGGCTGATCTGGTTTCTGCCTCCCGTCCAGGCGGCACGAAATCGATTTTCTTGCCCAGCACCTCGTCACGGGACCAACCAAAGATCTTTTCAAAGGCCGGATTAACAAAGATCGCCTTTCCTTCCATATCGTAAACAATGATCGACTCCGGCAGACGTTCTAAAAACATGCGGTGGCGCTCTTCGCTTTCTTTCAGCTTTCTTTCAACTTCCTTTCGCTCGGTGATATCCTGTTTTACGGCCACAAAATGGGTAATTTCATCGTTGTCGTTTTTTATGGGAGAAATCGATGCACTTTCCCAGAACTCCTGGCCGTTTTTCTTTTTGTTGACGAAGTCCCCTTTCCATATCTTTCCGGATAAAATCGTTTGCCACAGATTTTGGTAATATTCGCGCGAAAGCTTGCCGGCCTTCAATATCCTTGGATTCTGCCCGATCGCTTCCTCCACTGAATAACCGCTGACTTCGCAAAATGCGGCATTGACATATTCAATGTTGCCGGTTTTGTCGGTAATCACTACCGAGGCCGGACTTTGTTTGATGGCCTCCGACAATTTTCTTAACTCGGCAGTGCGTTCTTCGACCATCTCCTCCAGGTGATCGCGGTGTTTCTTCAGTTCGGCTTCCGATTCTTTCAGCGCGGACTCTGCCTGCTTGATGGACGTTATCATCTCGTTGAACGACTGGGCCAGGCTGCCGATTTCATCGGCGGATTTGATTTCAATTTTATAATTGAGATCACCCGTCTGGGCGATGGTTCGGGTTCCGTCATTCAGTATTTTTATGGGCCTGATGACAAACTTTTGCAGGCCGGCGATGGTCAAAACACTCAGCAGCGCAAGCGAGACGAAAAGGGCCAGAATAATCTTGTTCACAAAACTGTTAACCTCGCCCTCTATTTGTTCGACCGGAATGATCATTCCCAGCTTCCAGCCCAGCTCGGGGGAGGTGTAAAAGAAGAGGTAGTGTGTTTCCGCGTCCTTGGTGACGGTTACAAACCCCCTGGCCTGATTGAAAAGGTCCTGCAAATCATCTTTGTATAGGGCTTCAATTGACATTGCGCGCACGGCCTGATCCGGGCTTGCCAGAAAAGTCCCTTCTTCGTCCAGCAAAACCATATACCCCTTATGGCCCACCGTGACGTTTTCAATGTAATCGGTCAGACTGGCAAGGGTGATATCGATGCCCACCACCCCGTAAACCTCTCCTTTTGCGTCCAGAAGCGCTTTGACCGTTCCGATGTTAACATCCGGAGAGGTTACGGAAGCATACGGCGGGGTTCGCATGACCTGCCCCGGATTTTCCCTGGCCAGCATGTACCAGGGCCGTGTCCGCGGATCATACCGGGTGGGTCGTGCCCGTTTATGAGACCTTACAAAACTGCCGTTCTCCCGGCCCATATACACCGAGTTCACATATTTATGGGTGTTTCGATAGCGGTTGAAGATGTCGACGATCTTCTGCTCCAGTGGGCCGATGGCATATTGAAAGGTATCCGGGTCTGCGTCAATAAAACTGGTAAACCCCGCATCGTCTCTGGACCGAACCGCTTCATAGGCAACCAGGTTGTTCAGATCCTCTTCGACCTGGTAAAACGTGCTTTTCAGGGCAAAATCAATATGGGTCAACTCATTCTGCAAACCGTTGTAGACTGTTGAAAACCGGTCCTTTTTCAGTTTTGATGAAACAAAACTGCCGATTAACAGCAAGATCAGAAGACCGACAGCCACATAAAGCAGCAAAATTTTATACCTAAGCTTCATTGCGTTTTCCCTAAATGAGCTAAAATTTAAAATGATCTAAAATGCCTGAAATTGAGAAATTCTGTCGTATCTATAATAAAAGATGGCGCGCAGCGACACCATAACTTTAGACATTTTAGGCACTGTTTACTTTAGAACACCTTTGGAACTTTTTTCTTTGCCTTCGAGGATAAACCGCTATTTTTGAGTTAAGATCTCAACACCGGTCCAATCTTCCGGGACCCCGTTGACCATGTAGTTCGCGGAGCGTTTGAGATAGATGCGGGCGGCCCGGTCCCCGGGGTGTTTTTCCAGCACCCGGTTAAACTGGACGCTGGCCTCTGAAAATTTGCGGTCATAGTAAAGACGAAGACCCTGCTCAAAGTCGTATTTGGTCTGTTTTTTCAGTTCGATGACCTCCGGCGGATCGCTGTCAAAGACCTCATGCACCGATACCGGGTCTTTTTTGCCTTTGACCTGAACCTTATCCACAAAGCGGTGTTTGTACCTATCCGGATCTTTCAGCTGAGACAGGGTGGGCTCACTGATGCTGATCGAAGATCCGTAGACGCGAGTTAACCCCTCCAGGCGCGATGCCAGGTTGACGGCATCGGCCACCACCGTGCCCTGCATGCGCTCTTCGTGGCCGATGATGCCGAGCATCAAATCCCCGATGTGCAAGCCCACGCCGATGCCAATGGGCTGGAATCCTTTTTTCCTGCGGTCGTTGTTATATTCGGAAACGGCCGCATGCATGGCAATCGCCGCCTGAACGCCGTCATCAGCGGTTTCCGGAAAAAGCGCCATCAGGCCGTCTCCCTGGAAATTGTCGATAAACCCGCGGTGGGCATTGATCACCGGGCTGACGCGATTTAAAAAGGCGTTAATAAAATTAAAGCTTTCCTGGGCGGTCATTTCTTCTGAGAGGGTGGTCCAGCCGCGGATGTCTGAAAACAGAACCGTCATCTGCTGGGCGGTCTGATCTCCGAGTTTGACATCTAATATGCTTTCTTTTTTCAGCAGGCTTAAGAACTCCCGGGGAACAAAACGCTGGTAAGCGGTGTTTAACTGCACCAGCTGGGCCGTGCGAATTTTGACGCGTTCTTCCAGATAATCATTGGCTTCCTGCAATTCTTTATTTTTTTCATCCAGCGCTTTTTTCAACCGATAAACGGTCAGATGGGTATTGACTCTGGCAATGACCTCATCGGGCTGAAAGGGCTTGGTGATATAATCCACCGCCCCCATGTCCAGGCCCTGCACCTTGTCTTTGGTGTCGGTCAGGGCGGATAGAAAAATAACCGGTATTTCTGCAAGGGCAGGATCGGCTTTTAATTGACGGCAGACTTCATAGCCGTCGATTTCCGGCATCATAATGTCCAGTAAAATTAAATTCGGACGAACCTTGCGGGCAATCGCAAGGGCCGAATTGCCGTCTTTGGCCACCAGGAGTTTAAACCCTCTGCCATCCAGAGTCTCAAACAACAGCTGCAGGTTGGTGGGATTGTCATCCACCAAAAGAATGGCTTCTGTGGCGTCCTTGCTTTCAGTCATTGGATTGACTCCCTGGTTCTAAGCGAGCTCTTTAAGGCCTTCATCGATGCTTTTTTTGATAGGAATCATCGCAGTAAAACCGCTGACCTCAAAAATCTCGTAAACGTATTGCCTTAGGGCGGCGAGAGCCACTTTTCCGTCTCGACGCCGAATTTCTTTAGCAGCGCTTAAAATAACCCGCAGCCCGCCACTGCTGAGATATTCCAGCCCACTCAAGTCAAAAAGTAAGCGGTTTTGCTCTCCTTCCAGCGCTTTGTTGATTTCCCCTTCGGCAATCGGCGCAGAAGCAGCATCCAGACGACCTTCGATGGCAATGATTAAAATTCCGTTTTCGATCCTGTCATGAATTTCCATTTTCTGGCTCCTTTTTTGATCATCATTCGTGCCAATCCGAAAATGATATTGTTTCAAAGTATAGCACGAATTCGTTTCTAATTTGGAAATGAGCAATTTTTTCGATGAGCCCCGCCCGGTGGCGGGATTTCACGTCTTGATCTTTTAAGTTAATGCGTTCAACAATCCGCACAAAGGTTTCCGCCGAGGCGGACATCGAGTCCGTCGCAGGCGGAAAACCCGCGGAGAACGCTGCTCATCGGAAAAAGGGCCATTTGCGGATGGTAGCAAATTAGAATTTGTCATTATTTAAGTACCTTGTAATTTTTTCCATCTAGATTGTCAACCTCGGATTGCATCATCGCACCCGATGAAAAAAATAAAACGGATCGCTCTGAATCAAATTCAGCATGCGCGAATCAGTTCGGCAGGAAAGTTGAAGGTTCTAAATACTTGCCTCCGGCAGCGGGAGTGCTTAACATTTCATGTAATTAAAATCCGCTTATCGGAGGAAATATGAAAACATTCGTTATCCAAAGGAAAAAAAACACAAACATGATCGTCACCACAGCTTTAATGCTGATATCAATATTGGTAATCCTTGCATTTGCGCTTGATGGTCATGGCGCCGGCAGCACGCCTAAAGCGACCACATCGGGATCAAAATCGGCTGCGGAAAAGCGCGCAAAGGCCAATGCGTATTTTGACCAGGGCAAAAGCTACCAGGATCAGGAAAATTATGAAGCGGCTGCGCGAAGTTATGAAAAAGCGGTTGAGGCGGATCCAGCTTATGCCGAGGCCCACAGTAATCTGGGATTCAGCTATCGCAAGCTTGGCCAGTTTGACAAAGCGGTTGCTTCCTATAAAAAGGCCATCTCACTCAACCCGAAGCTGGCCGAGGCCCACGAGTATCTGGGTGAAGCCTACGCTGAGATGGGAAAATTTGACCTGGCTGAAAAAGAGCTGAAGGTTTTGCGCGATCTGGGGTCCGATGAAGCCGACGAGCTGGCCGCGTTCATCGAGAAAAAGAAGGCCGAGAATTGATGCGCCGGGCGCGGGTGCGCCCAGGGAGCGCTGCGCTTGAGGAGCTCCGCCTGCAGCGGGTTGAAGAACGTTACACTTTAGGAGCGGCGCGGCGCGCCTTGATGCAAAAAACAACGATCGGGATGACAGACAAGATCACCCATATCCAATTTCTCTGAAGCGGCCGGGATTGGGTTGCGGTGTTTATAAAACATCCGCCACCGGCGCCGCCGGCGCCGCCGGCGCCTGATGAGGAGCCAATTGCGGCCGGACTGCTGCCCAGGGTTTGGGCGCTTTCATCGCCGCTTGAATCCACGGATGTGACGCCGTAATAAAAGGTACTGCTTGCACTGACACCCCCGCTCTGAGCGACGCCGAAGTCAGCATCGAGGTACTCGGTTGCCGTGATCAGCGCGACATTGATTTTGTGGTAATTGCCGCCCGGTGAGTTGCTGCGATAGACGTTGTATCCTGCCACCGGGTTGCCGTTGGTGTCTTCAACCGCCTGCCAGCTTATGACAATGCCTTCTGCCGTCTGTTGAACTTCAACCCCGAGGGGTTTATACGGGACCGGAACCTGTAGCCTCAGCGCCGGATCACCAAACAACAGAAATGTTTCGCTGACCTCTTCAAATGTCGCACTGCCGTTGGCCAGCAGGGTTTGTTTGGCATCGGCCACCGCCCTTCCCAGGTTGCGGAAATCTTTTTGGAAAATGGCCTCAAACAGCGCAGCGTCTAAAATATGCTGACCGCCGGTAGAAGTCATTCCTGTGGGCATCAGCGAAGCAACTGCCCCCTTGCCGTCAGCCCTCAAAAGCGCTTCAGCCAGAGAGGGTTCGGGACCGTCTTGCGGATCCAGATAGCCAAAATAGCCCGTCAAACAGCTCATACTGATAACGAACGGGTACCTGCCGGCATTGTTTAAATCATCCACATCCGAATTCTGGAAGATGCCTTCACCGGCAAATCTCTGCAGGGAGCCGTGACCGCTGTAATTGACGATCAGGGCGCCGGCGTTGATCGCGGCTTTGACATCGTCTCTCAGCGCCGCCGCGGACAGATAGTCGTTCAGATATCCTTTAAACGGCAAATTCATGGAGCTCGGCAGCAGCAGGGACGCATCCTCGTTCATGGTTTCAAAGGTGGCCTCGTAAGCTTCGATCTGATTGTCGGCAATCAGCAGTGTGTTTTTTTGCCAGGTTTTGTCGTTGGGTGTGTTTTCATAGGTTAATATTTTATTGACCATGACGGCCGCTTCGGCTGTGCTCTGCGCCGGAAGCCGGCCGATATAAAGATCCGGCACGGCATCGTCGCCGCTGATCTTCACAAACCACTCATCGGTTACGGTTTCTCCCATAAATTGCGTATAGGTTAAATAGGCAGGCACATGGTTGGTAATGCCCAGCAGCAAGTTGTCCCTGAAGTCATAACTGCTGTCTCCGACCAGCAGCACATAGCGGGGTGCCGGCGGCTCCCAGTTGAGGTAGGCATATGCCAGAAAATCGCGGATGGCCTCGGCGGATGTCAGCCCGTAGCTGAACTCATCAAAAATATCCTGCACATCCACCACCTTGACTCGAAGACCCTGAGCCTGTCGCAGGGCCGCAAGATCCTCCAGCCACCCGTAAGCATCGCCGTTGGCATCCCAGCCCAGATCCCGGTGGGTGATGAGAATATAGTCTGCTCCGTTGGCGGTATGGGCCAGGTCTGCGGCTGTATCCTCGATCAGCCCCACCGGAACCTTGCCGGCATCCGAGTCGAGCACGAGATAGGTCGCGGTTGCTCCCGGGTTGACCGGCGGCTCAAATTCCAGTGTGTAGGGATTGCTGCCGCTGATCGCAACGTTGGCCACCCGGCCGACATCAGTTGCTTGCGTGATATCAAACACCATCAGGGCGCTGCTGCTAAAATTTTCGATCCGATAGCGGGAACCGCTGTCGGGGGAAAACCGCAAGCTATTGTCAACGGCCTCAAAGGTGCGCGGATAGGTGACCTCCAGCCAATCCACGATAATACCGTCCAGCGCCCGGTTGCACGCCAGGCTGATGGTGTTGTCGCCGTCTAAAAGATCGATTCCGTCAATCCTTGCCTCGTAAAAGGCGACCCCCGTCCAGTTAAATATGCCCGCCGGGTTGCCGTTTATCCAAACTTCGATCTCATGATAGGTATCATAATATCCCCACATGGATATCTTTATGCCGCCGGGTCCGGCAATTCCCGGCAGATTAACGGTAAAGTCTGTCAGCACCGGATCCGGAGTTTGGGTGAAATCAGTGCCCAGCACAAAGTCGTCAAAAAACCAGCGGTCCAGGGAATCATCTCCCGGGGCCAGGCCCACATAGTACGCGTCTTCCTCATGGTGGACGGTGAAATTGTGAGTAACCGCCAGCGTCCCGTCTGCCGGGGCTCCGTCCACATCGGCCATGCGCCTGGGGCTGCCCGTGCCACCGGCGGTCACCAGCCAGTAGACATTGTCCCTGGCATATTTGGCGTACGGGTCTGCCACCGGTCGGCCGTAAAACTCAATATAGTCGCTTGTGTCCAGGGTGTCATCTGCATTTTGATCATAGATGTGCAGGGCCACTTCCGCACCCAGGTTATAGATGCGGATCTGGCTTAAATCCATGCTGTCCACATCCACCCCGTTGGCAGTTAGATAATCGCGCGTTAACCGGTAGATGCCTTCTTGTTCGATATAGATTTTATATGCCGCACCCAGGGCACCGGTGTCCGGCGCCCACAGGGTATTGACGAGCACGCCCAGGGAAGACAGAACCGGTGAAATCGGACTCGCGATCAGGGGCGAAGCACCCAAGGCCATGGTCATTTTGCCCACAGCAGCAATGCGGTGCGAAAATGGCTGATTGACCGGCAGCTGCCAGGGAGCCGGGTTCCGGGTGTCAACTGCAGCCAGGCTGGGGTCTGTCGCCACATAGTCGATGCGCAGCCGGATGCGCTGATAATGGCGCAGCTCGCCGGTGACCGGGTTAAACGCCAGCGGGTAAAATCTCAGCTGCTGTTTGATTTGATCCCGGAACTTAAACAGGTTACCGGGCTGAATCACCGCAGCGGGGTAAAACCCATCGATGCTGTAAGCCGCCTGGCTCAAGACAAAGCTTTCACCGACACCCAGGGTGCTGCCGTTGTCATCGACCACCGCTTCGGGCACCGGAAAGACCTGATAGCCCTGGTAGGTTTTAACTTCGGTCTCAAGCAGCGTCAGGGCAGCCATCTTATCTGGCGGGATATCGAGCAAAATGCCCTTTAGCGGCATTTGGGGTTTGCCCGTCTCCTGGGTATAACCATGGATGTAATCGGCAATGCGCAGGCGCTCAAATTCCTGGCCGGCGGCGCTGACCACCTCGGTGTCAAAAATATCGGTGTGAAGCTCCAGGGTGACCCCGGTCGGGCCCTGTTCCAGGATCTGCACTCCGGGGGTTAAGGTTTTGCTGCCTGAAATATGCTGGTGTTCGATTTTGCGGCTTTCCAGTCCGTCTAAAATGCCATCGCCGTCGCTGTCGGGATTAAAGGGATCGGTGCCCAGTTCATATTCCTGCCGGTTGGTCAGCCCGTCGCCATCGGCATCGATATCGGCATCATAAACCCAGGGGTTCAGGCCGTGAACCATTTCCCAGTCATCGGGCATGCCGTCGGCATCCCAGTCCACACAGACCGGACCGTGCATGGTGCGCTTGCCGGAGGCATCGAGATCTTCCAGCTTATAGTAGTAAAGCGTGCCCGGGGTGACCGCGGTGTCCATAAAGCTGTAAGATTTGCCCTTGGCCGAGAAGCTCAGCCCGGGAATGATGCCCTGGTTAAGCTTGATGTATGGCCCCGAAGATGATTCGCTGCGGTACAGGTAAAAGCCCAGATTGTTGATTTCCTGGGCGGTCTGCCAGTCGACACGAACATGATTTCCATCTCCCGTGGCGCTGAAGGCAATCAGGTCGATGGCTGTGGCCGGCGTCTCCGGTCCCAGGGTGAAAAAGGTGCCCGGGCTGCTCTGGTTGTTGTATTCGGTGTTCAGCCAGGCGTCGCTGCGGGCGATCGAAGAGATGCGCACCTCGTCGATGATGCCGTCAAAGGGCTGGTCCGCGCCGGTGGCATTGTCGCCGATTCTGACCTGGTCGCTGTTTACCGTCAGATTGCCCGATTGGGACGATTGCGTGTCGGCCCCGTTGTTGATGCGGATGTATTTGGTCGATGCCGAGCCGTCGTATTTGCCGGTTACCATATACCAGGTGGACGTTGAAAAGGTGGTGCTGCCGTCGAGCGCCGAGTTGGACACATATAAGCGCGCCCGGTAGCTGCCACCCAGTCTGTCGGTGCTGAGGGTCCAGACATAATTGCTTGCGCTGGATTTGTCCAGGATCGTCTGGGTATCGGCAAAACTTTCGTAGTTGACCCAGGCCTGCAGGGTCAGCGCACTGCCGCTCACCGACCAGGTGCCGATGTCGATGTAGTCGGAGTTGCTGCCCTCAAAATCGACCCCGTTGGCGATCTGTCCGCTGGTGTAGCCCTGGGTCTGTCCGCCGGTGCCGTTGTGGGAACCGGTGGAATCGTTCCAGTCGTCATGCAGGTGGTAGACGGCCTCGTAGCCGTTGGACCAAACGCCGGGGGCGTTCTGGGTGGAAGTCGTGATGCAGTCGTTGCCGTAATACATGTAAATGTCGGTGTTGCTGCTGCCGGAAACACTCGGCACCTTCACCCAGGCCACAAAGATGTCGTTGGTGGTGTCGTAGACTTCGATCTCGTGATCCAGCTTGGCGCCCATAAGCGATGCCCGGAAGATGATGTCGTCACCGTCGGCATCGGTGACATCGTCTTCGACACTCTGAAAATCGGCGCCGGTCAGCTTGATCATCACCGGAAAATCGGTCAGATCGGCCTGCACCTGTGACGATTGAATGGTGATCTTGCGGTAGCGGTGGAAGGTGCAATCTTCCACCGTAATCGTGGCCGTGTAGTCGTAAGTATCCAGCCCCTTGATACGCAGCTGGATGCTGTCGTTGTTGAGCAGGTCCTCGCCCACCAGTTTCAGGCAGAATTCCAGCTCGACCTCGTCGCTGCCGGCAAAATCCAGCACAGTGCCGCCGGCCTGACCGTTGACCTCATCCACCCCGTCGTTGTTGGAGATAAACGTTCCGGAGCCCAGCTGCTGGGTGGTGTCCGCCGCGTCGGTCAAATATTCAGAGTCAACGGCCCTGATCACCGAAGAGGCGCCGGTCACATCGTTCCAGCCGCCGCCGTTGAGATTGTACTCCAGCTGGAAGGTTTTGTCCGCAGCACTGACACCGCCGTTTTCCTGCACCAGAAACCGCACCCGGAAATTGATCGTGGCCCCTTCGACCGCCTGGGTCCAGTTTGCGTTGGCCGCCGCTTTCCAGGTGGCAGCGGCTTCGCTGCCGTCGTCGTTGCGGGCACGAAACGCGGCCTGAACGAATTCCAGAATGCCGGTGACGGTAACAGTGGGCGTATTGGTATAGGTGTTTAACCCCTTGACGCGCAGCTCGATGGTATCGTCATTGGAGACATCTGCGCTGCGGATCTGCAGGCAGTACTCCAGTTCGACCTCGTCGCTGCCGGCAAAATCCAGATTGGCGCTGCCGGCCAGCCCGTCTACCTCGTCAAAAGCATCATTGTTGGCGCCCACCGGGGTTCCCGAGCCGATCTGCTGGGTGGTGTCGGCCCCGTCGGCCACATTGGGCGAGGCCCAGGCGCGCACCACCGTTGAGGCGCCGGTCACATCGTTCCAGCCCCCGCCGTTGAGGTTGTATTCCAGCTGGAAGGTCTTGTCGCTGTCACTGACGCCGGCGGTCTCCTGCACCACAAAGCGCACCCGGAAATTTTCATCGACCTTCTGGGTCCAGTTGGCGTCGGCGGCGGCCTTCCAGGTGGCGGTGGTCTCGTTGCCGTTGTCGTTGCGGGCCCGGAACTTGTCCTGGTCGTAAGCCGGCGGGGTGGCCAGCGCCACAGTGATTGTGGGAGTCTGGGTATAGCTGTCCAGGTTTTTGACCCGCAGCTGAATACTGTCGTCTGCAACCACATCCGCGCTGCGGATCTGCAGGCAGTATTCCAGCTCGACCTCGTCGCTGCCGCTAAAATCCAGATTGGTGCTGCCGGCCAGACCGTCCACCTCGTCAAAAGCGTCATTGTTGGCCCCCACCGGGGTTCCCGAGCCGATCTGCTGGGTGGTGTCGGCCCCGTCGGCCACATTGGGCGAGGCCCAGGCGCGCACCACCGAAGAAGCGGCATTGACGTCGTTCCAGCCGCCGCCGTTGCGGTTGTATTCCAGCTGGAAGGTTCTGTCGGCTGCGCTGATGCCGGCGGTTTCCTGGACCACGAAGCGCACCCGGAAATTTTCATCGACCTTCTGGGTCCAGTTGGTGTCGGCAAGGGCCTTCCAGCTGGCGGCGGACTCGTTGCCGTCGTCGTTGCGGCCTCTAAAAGCGGCCTGAGTAAACGAGGCTTCGGAATAATAAACGGTGACCCGGATCAGATCGACCCTCACATCATCACTACCGCCGGTGCGGTAGATTCTCAACCGAAAATTGGCATCGGAAAAGCCGGCCGCGCCCCAGGTCCAGCTCCAGTCATCACTGGGCCCGCCCAAATTGTCGGTGGCATCCGTGGTGCCGACAAAGGTCTCGGCTCTGAGAGCGCTCCAGCCCGAACCGCCGTTTCCAGAAAGGTCAACGGCATAGTTGACGGTCTTATTTTTGCTGCAGCTGCCTTCGACATCGACCTGGATGCCGTCGATCTGGGCCCCGGCCGGAACACCGAACCCAAACGCCGAGACTATCCCGTAATCATTGGTGGTGCCATTGGTTGCCCGCACATTGTTGCTGGAGTTTAAGTTGCCAACCGTGAAACCAACCCAATTAGAGCCGCTGGAGACCACGCTGGTCGCGGTTTTGGCGCCGGTGTCAGCCGCCAGGATGGGCTGGGCAAGCGTCACTGCAATGCAAAGCGCAATCCACCCCAACATGGCCCGGCGCCCGAATGGCCGGGTGCCATTTTTCTTCCGGTGGGGTGCTGCTTTATGCTTGAAGATGGATTGCATGCCTTGCCTGCGAGGCTCCTATATCTTTATTCGCTTGATGCTGCTAATTGTTTGTTTGTCTGTCGTTTAAGCGATACGGCCAGCAAAGCCACCAGGGCTTTGACCGAAAAGGGTTTCTGGATAAATTCGGCGACACCCAGCCGGACGGCTTCGGAAAACATGTATTCATCCCTGTAAGCGGTAATGAGGATATGGACGGCGTTCGGGTGGGTGACGGTTGCCAGTTTAAGGAAATCCAGGCCGTTGATGCCGGGCAGCCTGAAGTCGCTGATGATGATGTCGAATTGTTCTTCTTTGATGGCTTTGAGGCCTTCTTCAGCAGACTCGGCCGCCCTTATGAAACAGCCTTTGTTCTTAAAGGCAATGCTGAGTGAGTCGCGGATCAATTCATCGTCATCGACCAGCAATGTTTTGACCTGTTTTAACTCATTAAAGGGATTCATTTTTTCCTCTCCGTCCGGATTTGCTTACAGGGATTCTGTCGATTGTATTGCAGGGATTGTGCCACCGAAGGATTAATAAAAATATAATTTAATGTATAAATATCAATATGTTATGAAGGGTTGGATTTGTGCGCATTCGCTACTAGGAATTTTGCGCCATTTGACCCAAAAAATTGTGGAAAAACGCACAATTAAAGGCGCATTAAGCGCCTTTCGGGCGTTTCACTTGAGGAGCGGTCCGGCAGGGACCTTGAAGAGCATTGCATTTGAGGAACGGCCTGACCCGCCGTCGTTAAATCTCTAGCGCGGCAAGCAGGCCTTGAGGTAAAAAATGGATGGCCGCATTGGGGAACTAATCGGAACTATTTTAATTCTTTAGGGAGGTAGTTGACGCCTGTCATGCCTTCGAAATCCTGATCCTGTGTCCAGAGGACGGCTTCATGGGCTCGGGCGGTGGCCAGGATGATTCTGTCAGCCATGGGTATTTTGTATTCAAGGCTTATCTTTGCAGCCTGAAGCGCAAGATCGTCGGTCAGGTTAATGGTGGTTCCCTGCTTCATAAGGGCAACAGTTTCTAAAGCGGCATCTTCGCCTCGCTGTCTCAAGACGGCTTTGAAAACCTCGTAGATACAAATGGTGGGCACAATTAGATTGCCGGTATCTTCCAGCGGCGCCGAAAAATGTGTTCGACGGACAACGGACAACCATCAACGGGCAGCATTTAACTTCTGGCGTCGGTAGCGGAATTTATCGCGGGTCAGGTTTAGCAACAGAGCGGCCTTGCTCTCGTTGCCTTCGGCCAGCTTGAGGGCTTCTTCAAAATAGGCTTTTTCGATGTCTTCGATGATGGCCGTAAAATCGATGCCGGAAGCCGAAACCGGCGGCAGGTTGTGGCCGTTACCCGGCTGACCTGGAGGGCGCGGGCCATTTTTTTCCATCAAACCCAGCACATCCAGCGTCAGCTCCGGCCCGTCGGAAAGCAGGACCCCGCGCTCGATCAGGTTTTTGAGCTCGCGCACGTTGCCGGGCCAGTCATATTGTTTTAATGCGGTTTCAGCCGCAGGGGATATCCCGTTAAAGGGTTTTTTGAATTTTTGACTGTATTCGAGCAGAAAATGTTTGGCCATTGGAATAATATCGTCGCGCCGCTTGCAAAGCGAAGGGACTTGCAGCTTGACCACGGCAAAGCGGTGATAGAGATCATTTCTGAATTGGCCGTCTTCGACCAGCGCAGCCAGATCGCGGTTGGTGGCGGTAATAATTCTTGTTTTAACCGACCGCCGTCGGGTTCCGCCGACCCGGTAATACTCTCCCTCGTCTAAAAATCTGAGCAGCTTGACCTGGGCCTCGGCACTCAGATCGGCAACCTCATCCAGAAAAAGGGTGCCCTCGGCCGCCTTTTCCACCAGCCCTTCTTTGCCCGAGCGCTCAGCCCCGGTAAACGCACCCTTCTCATAACCGAAAAGCTCGCTTTCGATCAGTTCTTTGGGCATGGCGGCACAGTTGACCGCCACCATGGGCCCCTTGAAATTGGGGCTTTTGTAGTGAACGGCTCTGGCGATGAGCTCTTTTCCGGTTCCGGTGTCCCCCTGGATCAGAATGGGTGTGTCCGGGCTCTGGGCCACCTTGTCGACCAGCTCCATGACATCCTGAATGGCGTTGCTTTCACCGATAAAGCAGGGCAGGTTTTCTCTGAGGCATTTTTCATGCAGGGCCTGAATTTCCTTGCGCATGGTGATCGTTTCAAAGGCGTTGCGTAAAATCACCAGCAGCGCGTCCATCTGGACCGGTTTGACCACATACTCATAGGCGCCGTTTTTCATGGATGACACCACGGTGGGCACATCCTCATAGGCGGTGATCATCACGACGATCACTTCGGGATGTCGCGTTTTGATAATTTCAAGCGCCTCGACCCCGCTCATTCCCGGCAGCCCGATGTCAAGCAGCACCAGGTCGGGCGGACCTGCATCAATGGCTTTAAGGGCTGATTCAGCTGTTTCAAAAGCCTCAACGTCATAATTCTTTTTCTTCAAAGCCAGTTTGAGGCCGTTGCGGGCCACAGCTTCATCATCGACGACATAAATCGAATAAGACATCATCGGGCATCGATCCTTCTTTCAATGGGAAGTTCAATCTTGAATTCGGCCCCGCCCCAGCGGCTGGTGCCCAGCAAGATGGCGCCGTTGTGATCCGCCACGATTCGCTGGGCGATGTTTAACCCGATACCGGATCCGTCTTCCTTGGTGGTAAAAAACGGATCAAATATTTTCTCTCTGAGCTCAAGGGGCACACCGGGCCCGGCATCGGCTACCCGGATACAGACTGTGTTGTTTTCGGCGGATGATTTGACTTCGACCCGTTTGTTTCCGTTGGTCGAATTTTCCATGGCCCGGGCGGCGTTGGTAATCAGGTTTAAGACCACCTGCTCGATCAGGTGCGGATCGGCGTAGCATTCAGGCAGCCGGGGGTCCAGGGATTTTTCGATTTTAATTCCGTTTTTGCGCAGGGTGACCTTGGACAGGCTAATGGCCTCATCCAGGGAATTGTTGAGATTGGTGCGCACCATTTTGGGCGCCCCGGGTTTCGAAAAATCCATGACGCGCTTGATGACCGATTCAATTTTGTTGGAGGCCACCTGGATCTGGGTCAGAATCTGGCGGATAACTTCCAGTTCTTCCGGGCCCAGCCGGTCGGATTCACAGAGATCTTCAATCGTATACAGATAGGTGTTGATGCCGGTCAGGGGGTTGCGGATTTCGTGGGCAATTCCGGCGGCCACACGCCCCAGCGAAAGCATTTTATTTTTGATCAGCAACTGGTGCTCGAGTTGCTTGGCTTGGGTAATATCAACGGTGTTGATCAGCAGGGCCTCCTGCCTCTGGTACTGGAACCGGGTGGCCCGGCACTGCAACCAGCACATTTCGCCTTTGCCGCCCCTGCCGGCCGGGGGGGAAATTCGAAAGTCGATTTCAACCGTATCACGGTCGCCGGAAACGACGGACGCATGCGCCGCTTTGAATTTCTCGATGTCGTCCGGGTGGACACGGTCCAGAAACTTAAGCATACTGGACTCGGCGGCAAAGCTGCAAATTTTCTCCTGTTCCGGATTTTCATAGATCAGCCGGTTGTTCTGGATAATGGAAATGCCCACCGGTGAATTTTCGATCAGATCCCGAAACTGCTGCTCGCTTTTGCGCAGGGCTTCTTCGGTCTGTTTCATGTCGGTAATGTCGGTCCAGGAGCCGACCACCTCGACGGATTTTGCATCTTCGCCAAACAGCAGCCGTAGTTCGTCCCGCATCCAGCGATGGCCGCCGTTTTTATGCCGGAACCGGTATTCGAGCACGTGGCTGCCCTCATCCACCAGCTTGGCAAACTCTTCTTTCACATGCCCCACATCATCAGGATGAATGTGGTCGATCCAGAAATGGCGGTCAGTGGTAAATTCATGGGGTTCGTAGCCGAGTTCGGTTTTGACATTGTCGCTGATAAACGTCGTGGCACAGTCGCCGGCCGGATTGCATGAATAGATGACCGCCGGGCTCGAGGTGAGCACATGTTGCAACCGCTGCTGGGCTTTTTTTAATTCTTCCTCTGCCCGGTGGCGGACGGTAATATCACGGATCGTGCCGATGATTTTGCGGCGCCCTTCGGAAATAAAGCCGCCAGCGCTGATTTCGGCGGCAAAGATCGTGTTGTCTTTCTTTTTAAGATAGCGCAGGGGGATTTGCTTCGCGCCCACTTGCTCTTTTATAAGAAGCTGGACCTGATTTTCCGTTTTTGCCTTTTCGGCCGATATATCCGTTACGAGGAGGTTTAAGAATTCCAATTTTGAATATCCGAAAAGTTCCAGAGCCGCCGAATTGGCATCTTCGAATTGCATGGTTTCGACATCGAATACCACCACCGCATCCGATTCACCGTCAAACAACTGCCGATAGCGCGCTTCGCTTTCGCGCAGCTTCTCCTCCGCCTTCTGATGGCGCTGCTCCAGCCGGATGCGATCCAGGGCATTATCGACGGTGTTGAGCAATTCGGTGGTCTCAAACGGTTTTCGGAGGTAATCGTAGGCGCCTTTGCGCAGGGCCTTGACTGCTGATTCCACGGTGACCTCTCCGGTCATCACAATGACCCGGGTTTGCGGAAATTCCCGCCGGATGAGGTCCATGACCTCATATCCGTCGATGTCCGGCAACCCGATATCCTGCAAAACCAGATCCACCCCGCCGGCCCGCAAACGCCTTATGGCCTGCCGGCCACGGTCAGCGGTGATGAGCTTCAGGTCCTTGCGGCGCAGCAACCGCTTCAGATAGCTGGCAAATCCGGGATCGTCTTCCACGATCAGAATTTTATGCTGGGCAGACATGTCATTGTCCCTGTGCTAGGTGATAAGCCTTGATCATTCGCCGGTCCGGGTTGTTCAAAAGCAGCTTTGCGCTGCCGGCAATTGGCCGGCAACTGTTTACGCACCTCTGGCGGGAAGTATAAAAGCAGGAATCATGCCAACTGGAATATTAAGGATTGTTGTATAATAGCAGATAGTTAAGTGAAGATCCGCCTATCGCCGGGAGGCTCCGAGTCGGCAAATTTTTCCGGCTGACACGCTGGGTTCCGTGGCCGCAGCCCGACCTGCGCAATTATTGTCGCAGGAGCCGGCTTTTGACAGGGGTCGAAACCCAACATCTTTTAAGGCGATATTGACTTCTTGCAGGATTCCGTATTTGTCTGTTTTTAAAAAGATATCGTCTGAAAAATTTTAAAAAAAGGGGTTTTAGCCAAAAAAATTTCAATTTGCCCGATCGTGCCTGACGGGTGCCGTGCATGTTCCATTTATTCTTGACAGAAATCAGCAAGTTGTTTATACGTACCCCTTCGGCCTAATCTCCAATAATTTTGAGCAGATTTGCTGCCTGTGCCAGGCCCCCGGGAGCGCGTATGGGATTCCGTCTCAAAGGACTAATTGAAAAGGAAAAAAGCAAAATCACCAATAAATGGTTTGAAGCCACCATTCAAACCTATGCGCCTGACACAGCTCAATTTTACAAAGGCCGGAAAGATCAATTCGCCAATCCGGTGGGCGACATCACCGCCAAAGGGCTCGTTTTTTTGCTCGATCAACTCCTCGGCGATTTCGACCCGGATGCCGTAAGAACCCATTTAGATCCCATCGTCCGCATCCGGGCCGTGCAGGATTTCACCCCCTCCCGGGCCACCGGATTCATTCTCTCTTTAAAAAAAGTCCTGCGGGACTGTCTGGCCGGCGAACTGCGGGATGCCGACACGCTTATGGAATTGCTGGCGTTTGAATCCCGCATCGATCAGCTCTGCCTGCTGGCCTTTGACCTCTATATGGCCTGTAAGGAAAAACTTTATCAGATTTCAGCTAACGATATGCGCAGCCAGGCCCTAAAGGCATTTAAGCGCGCGGGCTTGATTGCAGATGAACCGCCGCCAGGCAAGGTTGAAGGCGTTAACCATTAATTTTAGGATAGGGGCCTCCGCCAAACACGAAGATCAGTTGGGCGGTGCCTCACAGTGAGGTGCTTTTCAATGAATCTCAGGTATATCATTCCACTGATTGCCGTAATTGTCCTTTTTTTAATCGCCTATCTGGGCGCCCATTTGACGGGGTTGCAATATGTATTCGGGATTGTCATCCCCTACCTGGCGATTATCACCTTTGTGCTGGGATTTGCCTACCGAGTGATCAACTGGTCGAGAGCACCGGTGCCCTTCGCCATTCCAACCACTGGCGGTCAACAGAAGTCGCTGCCGTGGATCAAACATGCCCAATTTGATTCTCCGGTTGCCACATGGCAGATCGTGGTGCGGATGGCGCTGGAAATTTTGACTTTTCGATCGCTGTTTCGCAACACGCGTATGAAATTAACTCAAGGCGGCCGCTTATCCTACCAGCTGGAAATTTTCCTGTGGGCCGGGGCCCTGGCCTTTCACTATGCCTTTCTGGTGGTGTTGATCCGACACCTTAGGTTTTTTACCGAGCCGGTGCCGTTTTTGGTTCAGCTGATCGAAAATGTCGACAGCTTCTTCCGGGTTGAGATTATTTATCCGGTATTTAAATTCGGGCTTCCCGGTGTTTTTATTTCCGGCTTCGTACTGCTGGCCGCCGTCAGCTTCCTGTTTTTAAGACGGCTTTTTGTGCCTCAGGTCAAATACATTTCGATCGCATCCGACTATTTCCCGCTGTTTCTGATTTTCGGCATTGCCCTCAGCGGGATTTTCATGCGCTATATAACCAAGGTGGATGTGACCGCCATTAAAGAGTTGACTCTGGGCCTGGTCACATTCCGGCCGACCATCCCGCAGGGGGTCAACGCCGTATTTTTCGTGCACATCTTTTTTGTCAGCATCCTGCTGGCCTATTTTCCGTTCAGCAAACTGATGCACCTGGGCGGTGTGTTCTTGAGCCCCACGCGCAACATGGCCACCGACACCCGTGCCAGAAGGCACAACAATCCCTGGAACTACCCGGTACCGGTTCATACCTATGATGAGTATGAGGATGAATTCCGTGAAAAAATGATCGAAGCCGGGCTGCCGGTTGAAAAAATGCCCGAACCCGCAGCTGCAGAGACAGCGGCATCAGATTCAGAGCCAGAGCAAGAAGAGGAAAAGGAGTAAACTATGGCAGAAGATATCCCCAAACCCGAAGAACTCATCCAAATCAATCATCGTCCGCCCAAAACGGACTGGATGGACGTTCCGGTCAATATCCGCAAAGGGATGTATTGCTACGCTTCCAACCCCAAAAGCGTCGCATACGTCGGACTTCCCAATGCCAGGGAATGGAATCCGCTGGATGAGGATTGGAAACTGCCGGAAAACTGGCAGGAGATCCTGCATGAGGGCTTCAAGGAGCGCCTGGGAAGATTTCGATCCTTTAAGGTCTTTATGGATATTTGCGTGCGCTGCGGGGCCTGCGCCGACAAGTGCCACTATTTTATCGGGACCGGTGACCCCAAAAACATGCCGGTGCTGCGCGCCGAGCTGCTGCGCTCGGTTTACCGCAACGACTTTACGCGCATGGGCAAAATTTTGGGAAAGGTTAACGGGGCCCGATCCATGACCATCGATGTGCTCAAAGAGTGGTGGTACTATCTGTTTCAATGTTCCGAATGCCGGCGCTGCTCGGTGTTTTGCCCTTACGGCATCGATACGGCCGAAATTACCATCATGGGCCGTGAGCTGCTGAATCTGCTGGGCCTGAACATCGACTGGATTGCCACGCCGGTGGCCAACTGTTACCGCACCGGCAACCATCTGGGCATCCAGCCCCACGCCTTTAAAGACATGCTCGATTTTTTTGTGGAAGACATCGAGGAGATCACCGGGGTGCAGGTCGACTACAGCATCAACAAAAAGGGCGCCGACGTCCTTTTTATTACCCCCTCGGGCGACGTGTTTGCCGATCCCGGGACTTATACCGCCATGGGATATTTGATGTTGTTTCATTACTTAAAGGAAAAATACGGATTTGACGTGACCTGGAGCACCTATGGTTCCGAGGGCGGCAACTTCGGATTTTTTACCTCCCATGAAACCATGAAGCGTCTCAACGCCAAGATGTACGCCGAAGCCAAACGCCTGGGTGTCAAATGGATCCTGGGGGGAGAATGCGGCCATATGTGGCGGGTCATCAACCAGTACATGGACACCATGAACGGGCCGGCCGATTTTCTGGAGGTGCCGGTGTCGCCTATTACCGGAACCCGCTTTGAAAACGCCCGCTCCAACAAGATGGTACACATTGCCGAGTTCACATCCGATTTGATCAAGCACGGCAAGCTCGAGCTGGATCCCAGCCGCAACGATCATCTCAAGGTGACCTTCCATGATTCCTGCAACCCGTCCCGCGGCCAGGGTATATTTGAAGAACCCCGCTACGTCATCAAAAACGTCTGCAATAATTTTTATGACATGCCGGCTAATACCATCCGTGAAAATACCTTCTGCTGCGGCAGCGGCGCGGGCCTCAATGCCGGCGAAGACATGGAGCTGCGAATGGCAGGCGGCCTGCCGCGGGCCAATGCGGTTAAATATGTTCACGAAAAACACGGCGTCAACATGCTGGCCTGTATCTGCGCCATCGACCGGGCCGCCCTGCCGCCGCTGATGGAATACTGGGTGCCGGAAGTCGATGTCACCGGCCTGCACGAAATGGTGGCCAATGCCCTGATCATGCCCGGGGAAAACGAACGCGCCACCGACCTGCGGGGTGAGGACATTCCGGGTCGCGAAGTTGCCGAAGAAGAATCAGACGTTGAGTCGGAGGAAAAAACTGATGAATAGTAAAGTGCTGATCGTCACGGGATTGGTCATTTTTTTGATCATCGTATTATTTCCCTTCTGGTATATGCGGGGAAAAGCCATGCCTGTGCCTGAGCCGGTGCTGACACCCCAGGCCAAAGCGGCCAAAACCTGTGTGCGCTCCACCGATTATATGAAGTCCGAGCACATGCAGCTGCTGGATGAGTGGCGCGATGAGGTGGTCAGACGCGGCCAAAGGGTCTATGTCAATCCCCAGGGAAAAGAATATAACATGAGTCTGAGCAATACCTGTTTGGACTGTCATTCCAACAAAGCTGAATTCTGTGACCGCTGTCACAACTACGCTTCAGTCAGACCCTACTGCTGGAGTTGCCATATCGAAAACCCGAAGGAGAATACATGATGGATAGCAGCAGAAGACGCATATTGCAATTGCTGGGGGTTTCTGCGCTGGCGCTGACCACCCGGCCGGTTTTCAATGCGTTCGCAATAGAAGAGCAGGCTGCCCAAGCCCAAGCGGCTTTTAAAGCCGGCGAGAAAGCGCTTAAGGCCAAACAATGGGCCCTGGTCATCGATACCCATAAGTTTGAATCTGAAGCGGACCTTGAGCCCCTGATTGAAGCCTGCCACAGGATTCACAATGTTCCCCAATTGCAGAACAAGCGCCATGAAATCAAATGGATCTGGGGCACGCATTACCACAATGCCTTTCCAGGCAAGGCTGCACGCTTTTTAGCCGAAGCGGTTGAGCATCGCCCCTTTCTGGTTTTGTGCAACCACTGTGAGAACCCGCCCTGCGTGCGGGCCTGTCCGACCAAAGCCACCTTTAAGCGCGAATCCGACGGCATTGTGCTCATGGATTTCCATCGCTGCATCGGATGCCGCTTCTGCATGGCCGCCTGTCCGTTCGGCGCCCGCAGTTTTAACTACCGCGACCCGCGGCCGTTCATAGCGGAGGCGAAACTTAACAAAGAATTTCCGACGCGCATGAAAGGGGTGGTTGAAAAATGTAATTTCTGTGCCGAACGGCTGGCGGTCGGTCAAATGCCGGCCTGTGTGGAGGTCTCCAACGGTGCGATGGTCTTCGGGGATTTATACGATGCGGCATCTGAAGTTCGCAAACTGATCAAAACCAACTACACCATTCGTCGTAAACAGACCCTGGGAACCGAGCCCAGTGTTTACTACATCGTGTGAGGTGAATAATGCTTGAATTAGCGATTAAAGGCGGAAAAAAATATTACGGCTGGATGACGTTATTGATCATCATCGTCGGCATCGGTTTTCTGCTCTATTTGAAACAGCTTGACTTTGGACTGGGAATTACCGGTCTGAGCCGGGATACGTCCTGGGGGTTTTACATCGCCAACTTTACCTTCCTGGTGGGTGTGGCGGCCGGGGGCGTTATGGTGGTGCTGCCCTATTACCTGCATGACTACAAAGCCTTCGGCAAGGTCACCATTTTAGGTGAGTTTTTGGCTATCTCTTCGGTGCTCATGTGCGTGACTTTCATTCTTGTCGACCTGGGGCAGCCCATGCGGATTTTTAATGTCTTTTTGTATCCCACGCCCAATTCGGTGCTTTTCTGGGACACCATCGTTTTAAACGGCTACCTGTTTTTGAATATCATTATCGGCTGGAACGTGCTGGAGGCAGAGCGCAACGGCGTTCATTACCAAAAATGGCTAAAGCCGCTGATATACATTTCCATCCCCTGGGCCGTCAGCATCCACACCGTGACCGCCTACCTTTACTGCGGCCTGCCGGGCAGAGGCTTCTGGATGACCGCCATTCTGGCGCCGCGCTTTTTGTCATCGGCTTTTGCCGCCGGCCCGGCCCTGCTGATTCTGTGCTGCCTGATTATTCGCCGGGTGAGCAATTTTGATCCCGGTCGGGAGCAGATTCAATCGCTGGCCAAAATCGTTGCCTACGCGATCTGCGTCAATGTTTTTTTCTTTTTGTGCGAGGTATTTGTGGCCTTTTACAGCCAGATTCCGGAACACATGGATCACATCAAATACCTGTTTGTGGGCCTGCACGGCCATGGGGCCTACGTGCCCTGGATGTGGGCTTCCATGATTCTGATGGTCATCGGCATTATTCTGACCGTAAACCCCATCACCCGCAAAAATGAAGGCGTGCTGGCGGTGGCCTGCGTGGTGATCTTTCTGGGGACCTGGATCGATAAGGGGCTGGGAATGATTGCCGGCGGTTTTACCCCGTCACCGCTGCATGAAATCAATGAATATATTCCTTCTTTGCCGGAAATCGGAATTGCGCTGGGGGTGTGGGCCCTGGGCTTTCTGGTGCTGACCGCGCTGTTTAAAATTGCCGTATCGGTCAAAGAGGAGGTGCGCGCCTAACATTAACACCGACGCATTAAATTTAGATTTTTAATAAATGTAATTAAAAGGGGCTTTCCTTATTTGGCAAAGCCCTTTTTTCATCTAATTTTCCGTTTTCGTGCTCTTTGATCAGCGTTATCTCCACACGCCGATTGGTGTGTCTGTTATCAGCGTTTGTGTTTGGGTGTAATGGACGATACGCCGAATAACCCTCCGTCGAGATTCGGTGGGGATTGACGCCATGTGAGATCATGAACTTCGCCACATTCACAGCCCGGATCGCCGACAGTTCCCAGTTGGAGGGGAAGCGGGCAGTGTTAATCGGTCGGTCGTCTGTATGCCCGGCAACGGTGACTTTATACTCATCCTGCGATGAAATGAACCCTGCAATCTGCTTCAAGGTCGGTTGAAAATCAGGCAGCAGCTCCGCATCTCCCACGTTAAACGCAATCCTTTCTCCCAGAACCAGTACCAGACGCTTTTGATTCCATTGGATCGAAAAGTCGTTTTTGATTTTCTCAGAGACGGCCTGCCGGACCTGCTGTTCTAATTGCGCTAACGTCTCGTCCGGGTTTTCCTCCTCGGTTTTGATTTCACCCTGTTTAGGTTTAGGCTGATGCGGATCATCATCTACCGGTTCAGCAGCCATTGAGGTTTTATGAACCTCAATGGCTTGAGCCGCAGCGCTTTGCGGCTGCTTATTTGCCACGTCCGGGGCCGAACCCTTGCGGGTCACCGCGTGGGAATAAAAAAGAATGAACAGGATCAAAAGCAATGTCATGAGATCGACGAAACTCCACAGGGTCGAATCCTCTTCGATACCGCCCTTAGACAGCCGCTTTTGCAGGATCACTCTTTGATATTCAGAAAACTCAAGCCGGTTCTTGAGCTCTTCCTTTTCTGGTATTGCCATGAAAATTCCTCGCTTCCGGCTTGAGTTACGATGGTTGCATTTGCGGGGTTGGCTGTCTCCCGTATTTTCTTTTCTTATTCATCTGGCTGAGATGATTGATGCCTATGTAGGAATTTAGTCGATGGGAAATGGACTTCGATGTTTTTTGATCGGCAATATCCATTACCCCTTCTAATATAATGTTTAAAACGGTTGCTTCGGTTTTGGCGTGCTCGGAAAGTTTTTTCGCGAGCGGGAAGAAGAGAAAATTGGCAAGCAAAATGCCATAAAGGGTCGTCAGGAGCGCCAGAGCCATGCCTTTTCCGATCAGGGCCGGATCTTCGACGCTGTTCAGCACTTTTATCAAACCCAGTATTGTGCCGACGAAGCCGAAAACCGGGGCCAGCTTTGCAAGGGTATTTAGAACATTCACCTGCGACTCTTTTCTGGAAAAATAGAGTTCATAGTCCTTTTCCAGAATATTTCGAATGTCAAAGCGGCTATAGCCGTCAATCACCAGTTCAATGCCCTTGTTCAGGAAAACGTTCTCGACCGCATGCTTGGCGTTCTCAAGGGCGATAATTCCATGCCGGCGCCAGATGACCGCCAACTTTTCCATTTCCTGTACCAGCGGCTCGTTATCGGTGGCTTCATGCCGGTAAACCGCAACCAGGCTTTTAAAAAGATCGCGAAAAGTCTTCATCGGATATGCGATAAAGGCGCTTAAAAGCGATCCGCCCATAACCAGCAGGGCGCTTTTCAGATTTAGCATGATCGAAGTATTTTCGATAGCATTGCCGGAAAGGACCATAAAAAGAATGATGCCGATGAGCAGTATGAGTTTTTGCAGCACGGAATATCCCTCCTACTTTTTATTCAACGTCTGCATCGTTAGTGCAGATTGCATGCCAAAATTATTTTATAATAAATTCAAAATGTTCAATTCACGCCCGATACAATCATCAGGAATTAAGATGCAGATTTTGCCTAGAATGGAGCGACATTGAAAAAAAGAGAAGTGGATTTAATACGCCATAAGATATAGGATAAGAACATCATGTTAAAGACACTCTCTTTGCTTACAGCAGTCATCCTCTTTGCCTGCATTGTCGGCTGCAGTGATTACCCAGATTACGATTCAATTTTAGACCCACCGCAAGTGACAGGTTTAAACCCCGCGGCCAATGATAGTTCCGTCCTGGCGGGGTCATCCATTACAGCCACCTTTGACAGGAAGATGTGGGCGGCCACGGATAGCAATTTTATGGTTTATGGATTTCAGAACGGCAAAGCCAGCGGCGCTTATGCGGGCGACGGATCCGATACCCTGAGCTTTGATGCCGCAGACCCGTTTAAAGCCGGAGAAGAAGTCGAGGTCATTTTAACCCGCCTTTTGACTTCGTTTTATGGCATATCTTTGCAATCACCCTTTGTTTACCGCTTCCGGATAGAAACCCTGGGCGGTACCGGGGACTTTACGCCGGCCGATACGGTGGGGGGCCAGAGCGGAGTTTTGGCCCTGGCGGCCGGAGACTGGGACAGCAACGGCGACCTGGATCTGGCTGCCGGTAACGAGGGTGCAGACCAGGTGGCCATCCTAAAAAATGACGGTACTGGAGACTTTACGCCGGCCGATACGGTCGCGGGACAGACCGGGGTTTATGCCCTGACAGCCGGGGACTGGGACGGCGACGGCGATCT
>Ga0209742_10000085_pt1 | contig 51051 bp, 46 predicted proteins | sample DeeMarSeWOR38_10_FD_187462 | JGI IMG/M metagenome (GOLD analysis project Ga0209742, IMG submission 187462) | Marine sediment microbial communities from White Oak River estuary, North Carolina - WOR-3-8_10 (SPAdes) (version 2) | ecosystem: Environmental > Aquatic > Marine > Intertidal zone >...
TTGCGGGTTTGAATGAATCCATAAAGGGGAGTGAATAGGCAAAATGCAGATCAAAGCCGAAGAAATCAGTCAAATTATCAAGGGACAGATCAAGGAATACGAAAGCAAGGTTGATCTGAGTGAAACGGGAACGGTTATCTCTGTAGGTGACGGTATTGCCCGTGTTCACGGTGTTGAAAATTGCATGGCCATGGAGCTTTTGGAGTTCCCGGGTGGTATTCTTGGCCTGGCGCTCAACCTGGAAGAGGACAACGTCGGTTGCGCAGTTCTGGGTGATGTTGAGCACATCAAGGAGGGTGATATCGTCAAGCGTACCGGCAGGATTGCCGAGGTGCCGGTGGGACCAGCCATGGAAGGCCGCGTTGTTGATGGTGTGGGACTGCCGATCGACGGGTTGGGTCCGATTGAAACATCGGAAACCCGGAAAATCGAGGTTATTGCCCCCGGTGTTATAGCCAGGAAGTCAGTGCATGAACCCTGTTATACAGGCAGCAAGGCTGTTGACGCCATGACACCGGTAGGCCGCGGTCAGCGCGAGCTTATCATCGGCGACCGCCAGATAGGCAAGACCGCACTGTGCGTCGATGCGATCATTGCCCAGAAAGAAACGGACATGCACTGCATCTACGTTGCCATCGGCCAGAAAAAATCAACCGTCGCCCTCGTGGTCGAAGCCCTGCGTAAGCACGGCGCCATGGAATACACCACGGTCGTTTCGGCCTGCGCTTCCGATCCTGCCCCGCTGCAGTATATCGCCGCCTATGCAGGATGCTCCATGGGCGAATATTTCAGGGACAACGGACAGCATGCCCTGATCATTTACGACGACCTTTCCAAGCAGGCCGTTGCCTACCGCCAGCTTTCCCTGCTGCTGCGGCGTCCGCCGGGACGTGAGGCGTATCCCGGCGACATCTTCTTTAACCATTCACGCCTGCTGGAACGCGCCGCCAAGGTAAACGACGAACTTGGTGCCGGGTCGCTCACCGCCCTGCCGATCATTGAAACACAGGCCGGTGACGTTTCCGCCTATATCCCGACAAACGTTATTTCCATTACAGACGGCCAGGTTTATCTGGAGCCGAACCTCTTCTTCGCCGGTGTCCGCCCAGCCATCAACGTCGGCCTTTCCGTTTCCCGTGTTGGCGGCGCCGCCCAGGTAAAGGCCATGAAACAGGTTGCCGGCTCCCTGCGCCTTGATCTGGCCCAGTATCGCGAGCTGGCCGCCTTTGCTTCGTTTGGTTCCGATCTTGACAAGGCGACCCAGCAGCAGCTAAATCGGGGTGAAAGGCTGGTTGAGATCCTGAAGCAGCCGCAGTACAAGCCACTACCCATGGAGAAACAGGTCGCCATTCTATATGCAGGCGCCCGGGGTTTCCTCGATCCCATCCCGGTCAATATGCTGGCCGACTATGAGAAAGAACTCTATGCCTATATCGAACAGAAGGCCCCGGCAGTATTTGACGGACTGAAAGAGAAAAAACAAATTGACAGCGAGCTTGAAGAATTGATGAAGAGCACCCTGACCGCATTCAACGAATCTTTCAAGAGCTCGAAAGGCCTCAATTAAACAACAGGTATAAGGCATAGCAATGGCAAGTCTGAAGGATGTAAAAACAAAAATTGGTGGTGTGAAGAAAACTTCACAGATTACCAGCGCCATGAACATGGTTGCGGCTGCCAAGCTGCGCGGAGCCCAGCAGAAGATGGAAGACTTCCGCCCCTATACGGAAAAATTCAATCAGGCCATGACCAGTCTTTCTGCCAACATGGAAAGCGGCCAGTTTCCGCTCATGGAAGTCCGTGATGTCCAGACTGTCGAAATCGTCATTGTCACTTCCGATCGTGGTCTCTGCGGCAGCTTCAATGCAAATATATTAAAAGCAGCTGAAAAACTCATGGGCCAATATGAGGCTGAAGGCAAAAAAGTCTCCATGGTCTGTGTCGGCAAGAAAGGGAATGCCTACTTCAGAAAAAGAGGAACGGTCAGGAAGGCCTATACCGACATCATGGGGAATTTCCAGATGTTCAATGCTCGGTCGATCGCCCAGGATATTGCTGCCAATTTCCTGGCCGCTGAATCTGACAAGGTTCATGTGATTTATGGAAAATTCCAAAGCGTTGCCGTGCAAAGACCCGAGGTCGAAGTGCTTCTGCCTGTACAGCCTGAAGCTGGCGAAGCAGAAGACGTTGCTGCTGAAGCTGGCGCTGCTGCCGGGGATTACATCTATGAGCCAAGCCCAACTGAGATCATGGACGTGCTTCTCCCGCTATATATGAACGTTATGATCTATCATGCCATGCTGGAGACAGGAGCCAGTGAACATGCGGCCAGAATGACTGCCATGGATAATGCCACACGCGCCTGTAGAGACATGATACATGATCTTACGCTTCTTTATAACAAGGCGCGACAGGCCGGCATTACTGCCGAGCTTATGGATATTGTGGGTGGGGCAGAGGCCCTGAAAGGATAAGAACAAAACCGAGAAGAAAATTCTTGGCAAATAATACACCCTGAGGAGGCTTATTTCAGATGAGCGCAGAACATGCAGTTGGAAAAATAGTACAGGTAATCGGTCCAGTTGTGGATGTCGAGTTTGAACCCGGCAAACTTCCCAACATCATGAACGCTCTTGCGGTCAGCAACCCGGCTATCAATGACGTGGAGGGCAACCTGATCATCGAAGTTGCCCAGCACCTGGGAGACAACGTTGTCCGCTGCGTTGCCATGGACCAGACCGACGGCCTGGTCCGCGGCATGGCTGCCAAGGATACCGGAAATCCCATATTGATCCCCTGTGGTCCAAATGCACTGGGGCGGATCATGAACGTTGTCGGCCGTCCGGTTGACGGTCTGGGACCGATCGAATCAGACAAGATGCGGCCGATCCACAAACCGGCTCCTTCTTTTACCGAGCAGGATACTGAGGTGAACGTGCTGGAAACAGGGATCAAGGTTATTGATCTGCTGGTACCCTTCCCCCGGGGCGGTAAAATGGGGCTTTTCGGCGGAGCAGGCTGCGGCAAGACCGTTGTCATGATGGAAATGGTCAACAACATCGCCATGCATCATGGTGGCATCTCGGTGTTCTGCGGTGTTGGTGAGCGCACCCGTGAGGGTAACGACCTGTACCATGAAATGAAAGAATCCGGAGTTCTGCCAAAAGCCGCCCTGGTCTACGGCCAGATGACCGAGCCGCCGGGAGCACGTGCCCGTGTAGGTTTGACCGGTCTAAGTGCTGCTGAGTATTTCCGTGACGAGGAAGGCCAGGACGTGCTTCTATTCATCGACAATATCTTCCGTTTCACCCAGGCGGGCTCCGAGGTTTCCGCTCTGCTCGGCCGTATTCCTTCGGCTGTTGGTTACCAGCCGACTCTTGGTACCGATCTTGGTGAATTACAGGAGCGCATCACCTCCACAACCAAAGGCTCCATTACTGCAGTCCAGTGTGTTTACGTCCCTGCCGACGACCTGACAGACCCCGCACCTGCCACAACTTTTGCCCACCTTGACGGTACCGTCGTTCTTTCCCGGCAGCTGGTTGAGCTCGGCATCTATCCTGCAGTGGATCCGCTTGACTCCACCTCGAGGATCCTGGACCCAAACGTACTTGGCGAAGAGCATTACCAGGTATCCAGGGGTGTGCAGGTTACCCTGCAGAAATATAAAGAGCTGCAGGATATCATCGCCATCCTCGGCATGGACGAACTTTCCGAAGAAGACCAGGTCACTGTTACCCGAGCCCGCAAGATCCAGCGCTTCCTGTCACAGCCCTTTACCGTTGCCGAGGTTTTCACCGGCATGGCAGGCAAATTTGTAAAAGTTGCTGATACGGTCCGCGGTTTCAAGGAGATTCTTGATGGCAAGCATGATGATCTGCCGGAAAGTGCCTTCTATATGGTCGGTACCATCGAAGAGGCTGTTGAGAAGGCTGCCAAGGCAAAGTCTGAAGCTTAAACTGCAGCTCATTTTGATATTGCGGACGTAAGGAAAAAACATGGCTGAAAAAATTACACTCGAAGTGGTTACTCCCAAAGGGGCAATTGTCAGTGATGCTGTTGATATTGTCACCGCTCCAGGTTTTGCCGGTGAATTCGGGGTGCTGGCCAATCATGCCCCCTTTTTGAGTACCATAAAGATAGGTACTCTCCGCTATAAGAAAGACGGCAGCGAAGTGGAGCTCATGATCAGCGGCGGTTTCTGCGAGGTCTCCAATAATAAGGTCACTTTTCTGGTAGAATCTGCCGAGCGCGGCCATGAAATAGATGTCGACCGTGCCCTGCGCGCCAAGGAAAGGGCGGAAAAAAGGCTGTTGCAGGCGAAGGAGCATCAGGAAAAAATTGACCGGACACGGGCTGAAGCAGCCATGCAGAGAGCATTGGCCCGACTGAGAATTGCCGAGCGCCAGCAACGATAAATTTGACTTGAAATAACAGGTTCAGATGTTTAAATAAAGGCCGTCCAGAAGGGCGGCCTTTATTTTTTCATACCACACGAGGAGGATGCGATGCAGCCAAAAGAACGACTTGCGATCCCGAGGCAGAAGCCAAGAGAATTAACGCCGGCGGAAAGGATAACCAACTTTGACGAGGTTGTTTTCGGCTTTGATGAGGCAACAGCGATAAAGGAGGCGAACCGATGCCTGCAATGCAAAAAACCCAAATGTAGAGATGGCTGCCCGCTCCATAATGATATTCCCGGATTCGTCCGCTTGCTGCGTGAGGGTAAATTCGAAGAGGCATACTGGAAAGACAGGGAGACAAATTCAATCCCCGCGGTCTGCTCCAGGGTATGTCCCCACGAATTCCAGTGCGAAGGATCGTGCATCAGGGGAAAGAAGGGTGATCCTGTGGCCATTGGCATGCTGGAGCGCTTCCTGGTTGACTGGATGGTGGCAAACAACAGGAACATGCTCATGGCGTGTGCCATGCCGAAAGGCAAAAAGGTTGCCATCGTGGGTTCAGGTCCGGCAGGCATGACCTGTGCCTTCAATCTTGCCCACGAGGGCTATCATTGTACTATTTTTGAAAGTCTACCTGCCTTTGGAGGTATGCTGACCGTAGGCATCCCTGCCTATCGTCTGCCCCGAGATATAATCCAGGCCGAATTTGATGCCCTGGTCAACTGCGGTGTTGAAATTGTCCATTCCTTCACCATCGGAAAGGACAAAACCCTGCGCCAGTTGAAGGATGACGGCTACGGTGCGGTATTTATCGGCATCGGAGCCCACGCCAGCCGCAAACTGGGAATCGAGGGCGAGGATCTTCAAGGTGTAATGCACGGCGTAGATTATCTGCGCCGGGTAAACCTGGGAGAATCTCTTAACCTTGGCCCCAATGTAGTTGTTGTCGGCGGCGGCAACGTCGCCATTGACGTGGCGCGGACAGCCCTGCGTACCGGTTCGGACAAGGTTTTTATCCTGTACCGCCGCACCAAGAAGGAAATGCCCGCCTCCCAGGCAGAAATCCACCACCTCGAGGAGGAAGGGGTCAAGGTGGAGTTTCTTGCCGCACCGGTAAAAATCCATGGTGACAACAGCAGGCTGACAAAAATTGAATGCATCAGGATGAAGCTGGGAGAATGTGATGCATCAGGCCGCTGCCGGCCGGTCCCGATAGACGGCTCCAATTTCATGATTGCGGCAGATGCCATAATCCCTGCCATCAGCCAGGATGTCGAGCATATGGCCGGAACGGAGACCACGCTGAAACTTTCACGCTGGCATACATTTGAGGTTGATGAAATCACCATGCAGACTTCGGTGGACTGGATCTTTGCCGGCGGTGATGCGGTTCTCGGTCCACAAACAGCTGCCAAGGCTGCCTACCAGGGCAAAGAGGCCGCAGAATCCATCGTCCGCTACCTGGAGGGTCGGGACTTGAAAGCGGGCAGGATTCCTGAACCTGAGGAGGAGGAAAAGACTGAAAAATAATCCGGATTTGTATCATACAGAGAATGGGCCGAGCACTTACACAGCGCTCTGCCTTTCTTTATATTGTTAATATTTTAGAACAGCTTAATCGCCGCAGCCGTAACTCTCCCTTTCCGAAAGGCAGTCAGCACAGACCATACCATCATCATCCTCCCGCCAGCTGAAGGCATCGGTCTTCATTTCTCTGCCGCAGACATAACATATAATTTTTTCACCTTTGGCCCGGTCGTTGAAATCTGGTTTTTTCTGTTTTCCCTTTTGCAGAATTTAATCCTTCCTTTATAGTATAAACGTGCCTCAATCCCTCTAAAATCAACAGATCGAGACAAATAAAAAAATATGTGGACAGGTCTCAGGTCACTATTTATAATGTCTCAACTAACCTTATCCTACAGGAGAAAAAAATGGGAGAAAGCGCAGAATTTAATGAGCGCCGCCAGCATCACCGATCACCGGTAGCAAGCGGTGTCATTGCTGTCCTTATAACAACCTCCCCGGAGATCATTGGTTCAGTCAGCGACATATCAATTGGTGGTGCCAAGATTACCTATCATGATCCCAAAAACACAGCCTTCGATTATTCCAAACTCAAGGTAGACCTGATCTCTGATGACCGTTTTGTAGAAGCTATTCCTTGCACTAATGCCTGGGACCGGTCTGTTGAGACGGATGATTTTATCGCTGCCGGTGACTTGCGGCAGTGCGGCATTCAATTTCGTGACCTGACACCAAATCAGCTTTTCCTGCTGCGGGGCTTCATTAACCACTGCGCCCTACAGGAACCGGGCAACCAATCAACGCCAAATATTCTTGATGCTTAAAAGCAAAACCATAAATCTCTTGCAAAATTCACGTGCGGGAATTATTGCGCCCTAACCATTTTCAGCACAACGGTATCCCCCGGCCCGGCCCCGAGAAATGCGCCAGCATCTCCCTGGTTCACTGCAATTTCAAGAAAACCGCGACTATTGATAATTGCTATCAGATTTCCAGGGGCTGCCGCTTCATAGGAATCCTGGATGCCGGAAATAACCCTCTCTTTGATAGTGACTTGTATTCTCCGGTCTGTTTTGGACCTTAATGCTTTAAGGCTCTTTTCTTCTATATTGGTCTGGAGATTACCGAAATGGTCCCGGGAGATGATTTTTCCGCTTATTTTTCCCTGCCCCGCATCAATGTGCGGCTCTGCAACAGCAAACCTCTGCAAGGTCCCAAGATGGATCAGAGGTCCTGTTTCGGCAGGATCAAGACCGGCAGCAAGGTGGGCTGCTATCGGTGCCAGGATATCCCTGCCATGAAAGGTCCTGCTTACCGGGGATAAAAAATAGTGCTTACACTGGATTTCATATGCCACAGTAACGGTGTCAGTATCCAGCAGCTGGCTCAAAACCCCGTTATCCGGTGCCAGGAACATATGCCCGTCGGCCAGGAGCAGAATAAGTCTGCGCTCGCTGCCCACTCCGGGATCAACGACGACCAGGTGGATTGTCCCCTTCGGGAAAAAAGCATAGGCGGATTTTATCAGCAGGGCTGCCTTGACAATATCCTGTCTCGGGACAGCATGGCAAAGATCAACAATTGTTGCTGCAGGCGCCCTTGCAAGTATTACGCCTTTCATTACCCCTGCATACTCGTCTGAAAGGCCGAAATCCGTCGTCAGCGTGATGATCTTATTCATTCCCCTTTCCTGCGAGAACCACCACAAAGCCTGCCCGTTCATCAAGAACATCCCGTGGGGCTTCAATTTCTTCAAGATGTCCAGGGGGCTGGTACAATGTTGACCGATGCTCCCTGATGTCCATGCCTGCCTTGGCTAGCCACTGCTTCAGGTTCTCTGTCGTGTAAAAGCGTGCATGTTTGTAAAAAAGGTGGCCTGTCTTCTTCTTGGCTGCCAAATTCTTTCCCCAGCTCCCTCCAGCCGGGATCATGCCAACCACCAGGTGGCCATCATCCCTGAGGCATCTGCAGCATTCACCCAGTACCTTTTGCGGGTCCGCGGCAAAGCACAAGGCAAATAACAGATATATCACCCCGAGTGTTTTGTCTTTGACCGGCAATTGTTCGCCAAAGCCCTGGCAGCATTGTATCCCTCTCCGACTGGCAAGCACAAGGGGTTTCCTGGCAGGATCAAGACCGAATTCCAGGTCCATTTCCCTGGCAAACCGTCCGGGACCAACCCCTACCTCCATCCCCGGGCCCCTCATCTCCTTATGCAGCGACTGCAAAGCGGCAAGTTCTATCGCAAAGGCAAGGCTGTCCGTATACCAGTTGTCATACTCTTCTGCATGCTCATGAAAAACCATTGCTGCCTGCCGGTTATCCTTCCGTCTGTCTTTCGCAACCCCTGCCATGCTACCCTTTTCTCCTGTAATCACTATAAAATAGCTCAACGGGAATGCCGCGCACCTGCCTGTCCCAGGATTCTCTGCACCCGCTGCACAAGAGGCGGATGGCTGTAATATACTGCAGCATACCATGGATGCGGATACAGGTTGGCCAGGTTATCTTTGCCCAGCTTGATCAGCGCCTCAGACAGGGCATGGGGTGCACCTGTCAGATCAAGGGCAAAATTATCCGCCTCGATCTCATGAAACCGGGAGAGGTATGCCATGAGAGGCTTTAAGGGAAAGAGCACAAGGGTGCCGAGAAAGGCGACCAGCAGAAGCTTGGCATGCATGCTCGTGATATCCAGTCGGAAGAGTTCGGCAAGCTGGTCCCCGGCTGTCAGTTTATACGCCAGGTAAAACCCGGCAAGGGCCAGGGCCTGACCCAGAATCAGCATTTTGAGAACATGCTTTTTCTTCCAGTGTCCGGCCTCATGAGCCAGGATGGCAATAATCTCTTCCGCCGGATGATTGGCCATCAGGGTGTCAAACAGGACAATTCTCTTCACGTGGCCGATGCCGCTGAAATAGGCATTGCTGTGGCTTGATCTCCTGGAGGCGTCCATGGTGAACACTCTGTTAATCTTTAGGCCGGCCCTGGACATGGTCTCCCTGATCCGTTCCTCCAGGGCAAGGTCTTCTATGGGACTGAACTTGTTAAACAGCGGTTCGATAACATAGGGAGACACGTAAAGCAGGAAGATACTAAAGAGCAGGGCGAAAACCCAGCCTGCCAGCCACCACATCTGCGGCAGGGCCATGATAAGCCACAGGATCCCGTAAAGCAGAAACCCAAGGAGCAGGGTGTTCAGCAGCAGCGATTTCAGGAAATCCTGCAGCCAGAGCCCCATGGTCTGGTTGGAAAATCCAAACCGCTTTTCTAGCGCAAAGGTATTGTAAAGGGAAAAAGGTATTTTTACCAAGGTGTCTGCATAGACCAGTATCAGATAAAAAAGAACCCCTGAAAGAACCGCTCCCCAGCCCTGGGCTGCAATGTGGTTGTTGAGCCAGTTCAGCACCCCGCCGAAGAGAAATACCAGCGTGATGCCGATTGACATGAGCGCGGCAACCCGGTCAACCCTACCATGTGCAAGGGTATAATCCCGCATTTTCCTTAATGTTTTCGCATCTACATGTTTCTCAAAACCCGGTGGCACCTCAGCGCCGCGCCTGGAAAGGTGCTTCATGTTCAGCACATGCAGAAACTGCTCGGCTGTCTCAACAGTCAGGTAGAGAATAAGTACAACAGGCAGCAGTTGATCCATGGGAATCAAAATCCTTTATTGAGTATCTGTTTCATCTTTGTTAAATGGTATTATTATATACGTATAAATACTTATCTGGAAACCTTTCACAGAAACTTTTCAGGCAGGTAGCAACTGAATACTGGAATCTGGCATCAAGTTCAAGCGTTAATCTAGGCGGGCCATCCGGAAGATTCTCATGGAAGAACATAACTCAAGGCTGCGCCGTTCCCTCAAGGATCCTGCTGAATTCACCCTGACATTTGAACTCGTTCCCGGACGGGGCGGCAGGACCCAGGAAATTGACAGGATCGTCAACCTGGCCCGGGACATTGCCGCAGATCGCCGTATTCAGGCGCTCAGCATCACGGAAAATGCCGGCGGCCAACCAGCGCTTTCCCCGGAGACACTCGGCACGGAAATCCTGGCCATGGGCTCTGAGGTTATTATCCATCTATCCTGCAAAGACAAGAACAGAAACCAGATGGAATCGCTCCTCTTCGGCTGGGACAGGCATAATCTGCACAACCTCCTAGTTATAGCCGGTGACTACCCGAAAGAGGGCTACTGCGGCTACCCAAAACCCGTCTTCGATCTGGATACCATACATGTTTTAGATATGCTCTCCAGCATGAACAGCAATGTATGTGCCCGCCAGGAGAGCCCGGCCGCCGCGGAACTAGAGCAGAGCATTCCCTTTCTCAAGGGTGTGGTTGTCTCGCCATTTAAGGTACTCGAGTCTGAACTCGTTATGCAGTACTACAAACTGCACCGCAAAGTGACTGCCGGAGCCGACTTTGTCATAACCCAGCTGGGATATGATGCCCGCAAATTCCATGAACTTCTGCAGTACATGAAACAAAACCAGCTGAATATCCCCCTTATCGGCAATGTTTTCATCCCAAGCCTGAAGGTGGTTGAACTCATGCATGAAGGCAAGCTTCCCGGCTGCCTTATTCCCGAATCCCTATATGAACAGATCAAGTGGGAGGCCCGCACAGCAGACAAGGGCAGAAAGGCCAGGCTGGTGCGGGCAGCCAAACTCCTCGCCGTTTTAAAAGGACTGGGATATGACGGGGCCCATATCGGGGGACCGGCGCTTACCTTTGCTGATATTGACTTTGTTCTCAACGAGGCCGAGCGGATAAGTGCAGACTGGCAGAGCCTAGTCCCTGACCTCTCATTCTGCCCGCCCGATGCATTTCATTATTATGAACAAGACCATGCAACAGGGCTCAACACCCTCCAGGAAACGAAAAAAGCGCGTAAGATGCCGCCCTGGCTGACATCTTATTCCTTTGCACACCGGGTCCACAAATTAGCCTTTGATCCGGGAAGCGGCCTATACGACTTCTGCAAAAAATTATGCCTCTATTTGGATGAGACCCGACTGCGGGGCCCCCTCTCTACATTTGAATATATTTCCAAGGCCGCCCTTTTCGGCTGCCTGAACTGCGGGGACTGCACCCTGGCAAAACTGGCCTTTCTCTGCCCGCAGTCACGCTGTGCAAAATACCTGCTTAACGGACCCTGCGGCGGCAGTCACAACGGCTGGTGCGAGGTATATCCCGGCAAAAAGCGGTGTCTCTATGTGCTGGCCTATGACCGCCTCAAACCATACGGCCTGCAGGAAAAATTCAAAAGCGGCTTCATCCCTCCCAGGAACTGGTCCTTGAACAACACCTCGTCATGGGTGAATTTCTATCGCGGCTTTGATAATTTTTCCAAGACCGGCGACACTGCCGACTCCTGCACAAAAAAATAGATTGTCGGCATCGACAAATGCACGATGCGGACAGGTATTGCGCCTGTAATATAATAATATTGCTAGGCCCTGATGCCGACTACGAGGTTTTTTACGAATATATCAAATTGATAGATTGACCATTCCAGAAAAACAATTATAGTTTCCCCTTTCTGGAATATGCAGATCAAGGAAACACGCGTAAAATAATGGACTTGATAGTAAGAGACCGCCCCAGAGATGAATGCGGAGTCTGCGGCATTTTCGGCCATCCCGATGCAGCAAGGCTCTCCTACTTCGGACTCTATGCCCTGCAGCACCGGGGGCAGGAAAGTACCGGCATAGTTGCGTCGGATGGCAGCCAGATAACGCAGCACAAGGCAATGGGGCTGGTGCCGGAAGTCTTTACCGAGGAAATTCTCAACAGCCTCAAGGGGCACCTCGCGGTCGGTCATGTCCGCTATTCCACGACTGGTGCTTCCCATCTCCTTAATGCACAGCCGTTCACCGTGACCCATAAGGGCGGCACCCTGGCCGTCGCCCACAACGGCAACCTGGTTAACACCAGAGCCCTGCGTGACGAACTGGAAGAAACAGGCTCGATTTTTCAGACCTCAATGGACACAGAGGTGGTCGTCCACCTGTTGGTGCGCAATTCACCCAAGGGACTTGAGGCTGCCATAACGGAAACCTTCTCCAAGGTAAAGGGAGCATACTCCATGCTCCTGATGACACAGGACCAGCTTGTGGCAATCCGCGATCCCGGGGGGTTCAGGCCCCTCTGCCTGGGCCAGTTCAGCAACGGCGCCTATATTGTGGCATCGGAGACCTGTGCCCTTGACCTGGTTGAGGCCCAGTATATCCGGGACATTGAGCCGGGCGAGGTCCTGATCATAGACAAAAACGGCCTTAAATCCCTCTTTCCCTGGCCGAAACAGAAACACAGCTTCTGCATCTTTGAGCATGTCTACTTTGCCCGCCCGGACAGTGATATTTTCGGCGTCAATGTGTACCAGAGCCGGAAAGAGATGGGCAAGATCCTGGCGAGTGAATGCAAGGTAGCCGCTGACCTGGTCATGCCTTTCCCGGACTCGGGCAACTACGCGGCCATCGGATTCTCCCAGGCTTCCGGCATCCCCCTCGAGATGGGCGTCATCCGCAACCATTATGTAGGGCGCACTTTTATCCAGCCCACCCAGTCCATGCGCGACTTCAGCGTTAGGGTAAAGCTCAACCCGATCCGCTCCTTTCTGGAAGGCAAACGGGTTGTTGTCATTGAGGATTCCGTTATCAGGGGAACAACAGGACGCAGCCGCATCAGGTCTTTACGGGCAGTCGGGGTCAAAGAGGTACACATGCTGATCAGCTGTCCACCGACCCGCTATCCCTGTTATTATGGCATTGATTTCCCGTCCAGCACAGAACTCATTGCATCAAAGAAAAGCGTGGAGGAGATCCGCCAGTACCTTGATCTTGACACGCTCTACTACCTGAGCCTCGAAGGCATGATAAAGGCAACCGGGGTCAATTCCGACTCTTTCTGCAAGGCATGCTTTGACGGCAAATATCCCGTCCCGCCGGACACCACTTTCAACAAGCTCTCCTTTGGCAAGTAACGCCGGGGCTGAACTGATCAGGTGCGGATCATTTCCGCAATCTGGAAGGCCAGCTCCAGGCTCTGCTCGGCATTGAGCCTCGGGTCGCAGTTTGTCTGGTAATTGAGCTGCAGGTCTTCATCCAGGATATTACGGCCGCCGCCTGTACATTCCGTAACATTTTCACCGGTCAGTTCAAAATGCACGCCACCCGGCACTGTTCCCTCGGCCCAGTGAATTTCGAAAAAGGATCGGATCTCCCCCAGGATATTATCGAAGTTCCGGGTCTTGTGCCCGCTTTCAGCCGTATAGGTATTGCCGTGCATGGGATCACAGCTCCAGACCACATTAAACCCGGCCTTTTTGATCTCCTGCGCCAGCTTCGGCAGGTACCCACCGATCTTGTCGGCGCCAAAACGGGTGATGAGGGTCATCCTACCAGCCTCATTTTCAGGATTCAAGCGCTCAATGATTCTCTTTATTTCATCTATTTCATGTTTCGGGCCGACCTTCATGCCTAGAGGGTTTAAAACCCCACGGAAAAATTCAACATGGGCGCCGTCGAGCTGCCGCGTCCTGTCCCCTATCCAAAGCATGTGGGCACTGCAGTCATACCAGTCACCTGTTGTTGAATCCTTCCTGGTCAGGGCTTCCTCATAGCCCAGCAGCAGGGCTTCGTGTGAGGTAAAAAACTCAGCCTGGTTGAACTGTGGGATATCAGTATCAATGCCGACAATCTGCATGAAGTTGATGGCATCGGCAATATGCTTTGCCAGACGTTCATAGGACTGTCCCATGGGGGTGGATTTGACAAACTCTTGGTTCCAGGCATGAACCCGATGCAGGGCGGCATACCCGCCGCGGGTAAAAGCCCGCATGATATTCATGGTTGCAGCAGCAAGGAAATAACCCTTGAGCAGCCTCTGGGGATCGGGTCTGCGGGCCTCCAGCGTCGCCTCCGGGCTGTTTACCATGTCGCCCCGATAGCTTGGTATTTCAACACCATTGACAATTTCCATGTCAGAAGATCGCGGTTTCGCATACTGTCCGGCAAGGCGTCCCACCTTGATGACCGGCTTGCCGCCTCCATAGGTCAGGACAATCGCCATCTGCAGGATAACTTTCAATGTTTCCCTGATGCTCGGCGCTGTGCAGTGCTGGAAATCTTCGGCGCAGTCACCGCCCTGCAGCAGAAAGGCCTCTCCTGTTACAGCCTTGGCCAGGTTTTTCTTCAGCCGCCTGATCTCACCGGCAAAAACAAGTGGTGGTAATTGGGAGATGGATTCCAGAACCGCCCTGTGTTCGTTGAGGTCCGGCCATTTGGGCTGCTGCAAGGCCGTAAAGTTTAACCAGCTGGATTTAGTCCAGTCTTTTGCTTGTTGTGTCATTGTGCTGTTTGCTCCTTACTTCATATTTCTTCTGTGATTTTTATTTATTAAAGGAGTTTACTCCTCAGCATTCATTTTATACTCCTTTATTTTTGCTTGCTAAAAAAATGAAGCAACAAATGCAGCCGTTCACTTGGTCCTGCTTAGCAGGGCTGCCCAGTGGTACCCGGCTGCGTGAAATGGCAAAGAAATAATGAGCTTAGTTTCTGGGACCCATTCTGTCCCGCTGAGCATCACAGCTGTTGACGGAATAAGACGCTGGACCAGTATGAACCGCCGAAGGCGGTGAGTTTTCAGCGTCCCGGCAACAGCGAGAAGTACCCCGCAAGGGGGTATAAACTTCAGGCAGCCCGAAGGGCCGGGTCAGCAGGATGCCTTTTTCTTGCTTCTCATTTTGGGCAAAAAAAAAAGAAGATAAAGTATAAATGATTTGTAATTTAATGCTTATTTAATTGTTCATTATTGTCGGTATATAACCCTGCCGACGATTATCAGCATACAAAACAGCTGATGCTTGACAGACAACTTGCCTAAAACCGAACCAAAAAAGTCAGCTGCTCACTTTATTACTCCAACGCATTTCATCCTTCCGGGGCGCCGGGCAGGGCGCACGGCCCGCCGACACAGCAGACCTCAATATCATAAGCATTCAAAATACGCTTCTCGCGATCAATCCTTATCTTGTCATCAAAGGGCTCAAACCGCAGCCTTTGCACCAGGCCATCCGCCTCCTTCCTGCCCGGTATCGCATCAAGACCCTGGCCTATAACCTTCCCTGTATAGGTATCCAGCACCTCGGCATCCTTACAGTTTGTCACGACAGCCAGGGGGATCTGGTAGGCTGGTTCCAGGACCCTGGCGGCTGCAATGGCCGAGCGTTCCCGGGTCACGAGGGAGCCGGGCGCAAACCGCAGGATCATGAATCTTTTCCCTGCCACACACACAGTAATATCTATGCTTGAAGCGACAAACTGCCCGCAGTACAAGGTTTCAATACTAAGACGCGGGTCCAACTCCTCCTTGCCATATCCCTTCTCCTCCACCAGGATCCTGGCAAGCTCCTGCCTGCAACGCTCATCATCCGTGTCAACTATGGTCTCCCCGGTGATATAATCGCTGCAGGTCCCATAAATATAATGATGCGAAGGTATATCAGCCATGAACTTTTGCCTGACCCCGGAAAATTCATACCGGGCTAAAAAGACAGTCACCATAAAGGCAACAGGGGGCCGGGTCCGGCCCCCTGTTGCTATGCAGAAATTAAAAGTCCTGCAATCCAAATACTCGTACTGATTGCAAAAATCTGTTAGAGCTCAAGCCAGGACTCGGAAAATACTGACTGTCCGGAAAGGGCCTTGTAGGTCTTGTAATGTTCCAGCTCTGCGCCGCTCAGTGATGCGGGATCCGGATCATTGCCGTCCATCATGCCGTGCACCAGGTCAACCAGGTTTTGCCTTTCCCCCTTGCAGATAGACATGATCTCAGCATCATAGGCGTTCACGATCGCTGTGGTCAGGCCGTACTTCATCAGCATGATGAGGTAGGTGCGATCCAGGTATTTCCTGAGATGCTCGGCCACGCCGTTGGATACATTGGAAAGGCCGATGGTTGAACCGGCCCCCGGCGCGATGTCCTGCAGCATGCTCAAAAACTCAAGCCCGGCCAGGGTCTGGTCTGCTCCCAGGGTGATGGGGGAGGCAATGGGATCAAAGAGCATTTTTTCATTGGGAACGCCCGCTTCTGTCAGGGCCATGAGCAGGTCCACGGCCAGAGCAGCCCTTTCGTTCGAGTCCCTTGGCATGCCTTCCGGCCCCCACAGGAGCGCAACCACGCTGCAGCCCGCCTCGGCCGCAATCGGCACAAGGGCCTCCATCCTTTCCGGCCTGGCCATTATCGAATTGAGCACTGCATCGGTTTTATTCTTTACCGTTTTAAAGCCGGCAGCCATTGCATCAACATTTGTCGTATCAAGGACCAGGGGCAGATCGCTGACAGCCTCTACGGTCTGGACCACCCACGGCATGAGCTCCTGACCGTCTTTACGGGCCGGCCCAATATTCAAGTCAAGGTATGCAGACCCTGCAGCAGTTTCCTCCTTTGCCATCTCCTGGATCGGTCCGGGGTTTCTCTCCTTCATGGCTGTACCGCTTCGCTTCCCCATTATATTAATGCTCTCCGCGATTGCCTTAACTGTCTGTGCCATTCCTCCTCTCCTTTATGCTTTGGTTTTCTGGTGAAATCAACCCTTTTAAAAATTATCAGATCTGTGCTACCTTTATACACTGAGGGTGGTGCTGGAAAGCGGTATTCCGCTCAAAATGCAGAAAGCTGCACCGTAACGAAACAACGCCTGAAGCATGTGGTTTAATATTTCAAAGTAGCTTGTACCAAAAAGCTTGCCAACAATCAACAAAGTTTAGCTGCAGGGCTTCAATATGTTCAAAAAAATCCGTATATCCATCCTGCTTTTCATTCTCTTCATGGTGGGAGCAAACGCCTACCTCACCCATGAACGCACAACCGACTGGGACCAGCCGCTCTCCATCGTCATCTACCCGATTAATGCGGATGACAGTCCTGTCACCGCAGACTATATCACGGCGCTCACCACCGACGATTTCAAACTCATTGCCCGTTTCATGCAAAACGAGGGGCTGCGCTACAACCTTTCACTCCTTGACCCCGTGGTCCTGAACATGGCACCGCAGATCAGGGTCCTGCCGCCTGAGCCTCCCTTTGGTGCCAATATTTTTGCCGTCATGTGGTGGAGTTTGAAACTGCGGTACTGGGCCTGGAGATACGACAACTACGAGGGACCTTTAACCAATATCCAGGTATTTGTCCTCTATCATGATCCCAATTTCTACAGCGAGCTTGATCATTCACTCGGCCTCAAGGAAGGCCACATCTGTATGGTAAAGGCATTTGCCTCACGTCACCAGGCTGCCCGCAACAATGTGATCATTGCCCACGAGATGCTGCATACCCTTGGCGCCACCGACAAGTATAACCTGCAGACCCTGCAGCCCCTCTATCCAGATGGATATGCCGCGCCTGACAAGACCCCCCTCTTACCGCAGCAGTATGCAGAGATCATGGGAGGAGCCATCCAGCTTTCGGAATCCGAGTCAGAAATGCCGGAGAGTCTTACCTCTACTGTCATAGGCCCGCAGACAGCCAGGGAAATCAAGTGGATCAAGTAATCAGCTCTCTGCTAGGCAAAATTACTTCAGGGCTTTTGGGGCAGTTTCTTCTTAACCGTGGGAAAGAGGCTCATGTCCGTGTGCGGCAGGAAGAGCGAGGCTATGTAGTGGTTCATGAAGTTGGGGCTTTCAGAGAGCTCCATATTGGTCATGAGCTTGCTCACCACGATGCGCTCCCAGAAGCGCTTGTGGTCCGTGAGGCTGATCTGGGCGCCCAGGAGCGAGGCGTTGCCCAGGTAGTAGAACTTGTCGCGGTCAATGTCTGGCAGGAGCCCGATGCAGATGGCCTGCTCCAGGTCAATGTAGTTACCGAAGTTGCCGGCCAGGATCACCCGGTCAAGGTCATTGAAGGTCATGGAGACCGATTCCAGCAGGGTCTGGTAACCGGCGTACATGGCTCCCTTGGCCCGCATGAGGTTGTCAAGGTCCACCTCAGTGATGACAATATCCTCGTCCACCGCCGAGTCCTTGGCCCAGGCCAGGACGTATTCGTAGCCGTCATAACCATCCCGGATCCTCGGATGATCAAGGTTGCGGTTGAATTTTCCTTGCTGGTCAATGACGCCGACTTCCAGGAGCTCGGCCACAATGCTGATGAGGCCCGAGCCGCAGATACCCTGGGGTTTGGTTAAGTTGATGGTGATGATCATGGGGTCCAGGGTCACCGGCTCAATATGGAAATTCTCGATGGCACCGCTGGAGGCCCGCATGCCGTGCTTGATGCCACCGCCCTCAAAGGCAGGGCCGGCGGAACAGGCGGCGCAGACCATCCACTCCTGGTTGCCGATGACAATCTCGCCGTTGGTCCCGATATCAATAAAGAGCGTCAGTTCAGAGCTTTTATGCATCTGGCAGGCGTGTACCCCGGAGGTGATATCACCGCCCACGTAACTTGCAACCGAAGGATAGAGAAAAAGGCGGACAGACGGATGCGCTGATATCCCTATGGCTGCAGCCCGGGTTATTGGATACTGGTTGCAGGTCGGGGTATAGGGTGCCTCGCGGATGAATTTCGGGTTGAGCCCCAGCAGGAGATGGGACATCGTGGTATTGCCGGCAGCCATGATATAGCTCATGTTTTCATGTGCAATGGAAGCTTTATTGCAAATCGTTTCGATAACGTTGTTGATAGTGTGGACCACTCGCTGCTGCAGCGCTTCAAGCCCACCGGGCCGTTGTGAGTAAATGATGCGGGAGATGACGTCTTCACCATACTGAATCTGGCCGTTGTACTCAGAGGCCTCGGCTATTATCTCGCCGCGGTTCAGGTCGATAAGAACACCACATACGGTGGTGGTGCCGATATCCAATGCCATGGCGTAGAGCGTTTTCGTAGTGTCGCCCGGCTCAACGGCAATGATACGGTCCGGCTCCTCTATCCTCTTACCGCGCAGCAGGATGGCGGTCACTTCCCAGTTGGCCTTGCGCATAACAAAGGGGAGTTCCTGGAGAAGTTCCGGGTGATCATATGAGGGGGCCTGGCACTCGGGGCAGCCCCTGCTGATGGCCCGTGTCAACCGCTGCAGGTCTGAAACGTTGTCCTCAATGGTGGGCCTGTTCAGGGCAAAGAATCGTTTTTCCACCAGGGGGTCCACGTCCCAGCCGCCGATAATATCATCGAGGGAACGCGCCGAGATGGAACGGGTGGTCTTGGGTTTACGCTTCAGCTTTTTCCCGTCTTTTCTTATGGTTTCAGGAATCCGGACCACAAGGTCAGAGACAACCTTTGATTGGCAGGCAAGCCGGAATCCTTCCTGGATCTCGGAACTTTTCAGCTGCGTCGCCTGGGTGGCAGATACCTCACCCTGCTCGATCTTGATCTTGCACTTGCCGCACACCCCTTCGCCGCCGCAGAAGGCATGGATATAAACCCCGGCATTGGCTGCAATATTGAGAAGGTTTTCGCCTTCCTCAACAGTGGCTTTAACATCATCAGGTAGGAAATGGACTGTTTTTGTCATATTTAGAAAAACTCCCGGAACGTTTGTTGCCCAACAAACCCTTTTTTCCTCTTTTTTTCAAACGAAAATATTTGTTTTGTAATAAGGCTCCCGGCAAATAAGCTCAATTTTTTCCTGAAACCGGCTCCAGGCAAAATATACAGATCAACAGTTTACTGATAGATCGTATTCTGGTAGAGTTGCCACCCTGTTCCAAAATATGCTTTTCAAACGCAAAGAGCTTTCGATTTGCGGGGCTACAATAAAATCATAACGGAAACCTTCCATGCATAACACACAGCTGCCGAACTTCGTTACCTTTTTACTGCAGCCGGGTTCCTATTCTCCTGCTCCGTCCAATGTCAAACTTGTACAGACGCATATTTCCTTTGTCTTCATAACGGATGATCTTGTCTACAAGTTTAAGAAACCGGTTGATTTCGGCTTTCTGGACTTTACAACCCTGGCCAAAAGGCATCACTACTGTGAACAGGAGCTCCTGCTAAACCGAAGGCTCTGCCCTTCGATCTATCTTGATGTGGTAGCGCTGGAAAAGACAGGAAACAGCTTCAGGCTGAAAGACCAACAACAGGCAGATTCGGAGCTCGTCGCGGAGTATGGCGTCAAGATGAAACGCATGCCCGAGGAACGCATGATGGCAAACGTCATCAGGGCAGGCAGGCTGACAGGGGAAATGATTGATTCTATCTGTGATGTGCTGGTGCCCTTTTACAATAAGGCTGAGGGAGGGCCCAAAATCCATGAATTTGGCAGGCCTGAAGCGGTGGGCGTCAACATCTTTGAGAATTTCGCGCAGACGGAAGCTTTTCTTGGCAGCCCGTCGCTGGCCAAAGAGCAGTTTAACCGCATCAAGAGCTTTTCCACGACATTTCTGCAGCAGGGCGACCTCTTTGCCGCAAGAATTGATGCAGGCCGCATCCGGGACTGCCATGGTGACCTGTATTCGGCGAACATCTGTTTGGCGGACAAGGTATATATTTTTGACTGCATAGAATTCAATGAGCGGTTCCGTTACTGTGACGTGGCAAGCGACATAGCCTTTCTGGCCATGGACCTCGACTATCATGGGCTGACAGAAATGTCTGAACGCTTTGTAGCGCGCTTCAGTAAAAAATCAGGGGATGCCGGGCTGCGGGCAATGCTCAACTTTTATAAATGCTACCGGGCTTACGTGCGTGGCAAGATAAATCTTTTCACCGCAAACGCGCCGGAAGTGGACGGGGAAACAAAGCTCCAATGCCAGGAGATGGCTGGGAAATATTTCCAGCTTGCCGAGCACTATGCAGCAAAGTGAACCTAATAACAAAAAGCCGATCCTCTACGTCTTTTTCGGCATGATCGCAACCGGCAAGAGTACCCTTGCCGGTGCCTGGAGCCGGCATAAAGGGCTGCCCTATTATAACTCGGACCGGGTACGCAAGGAACTGGCAAATATTACCCCGACTGAAAGCCGGCGTGAAACAATTGATGCGGGCATCTATACCAGGAAGTTTTCGCAGAAAACCTATCGAGTCCTACTTGAAAAAGCAAAGGACCGGCTGCAAAGGGGCGAGTCGGTAATCCTTGACGCCTCGTATCAGTATGGACGTGACCGGCAGGATGCCAAAACCCTTGCCGGGAACCTGAACTGCCGGGTATATTTCATTCTCTGCCAGTGTTCTGAAGAGGAAATGCAGCGGAGAATGGCCCAGAGGGCAAGGGACCCCGCTGTTGTTTCAGACGGCCGCTGGGAGATTTACCTGCAGCAGAAAAAGCGCTTTGAACCGCCGGATGAACTTGCAGCCTCCGAACTGTTGGTCATCGATACACAAGCGCCCCTGGAGGAACTGCTGGAGAAGCTGGACGGGAAACTGCTATAAATTTTAAGTATGTCAAACAATTTTCAGGTAATTAAAATTGGAGCTCCCCGAAGCTTGCTGCAGGGAAATCTCCTTACTAAGGTAAATTAATTAATCAATTTCGCTCATTTCTGCCCTGTTGTTAAGGGTGCCAACCCCGCGGCAGGTAAGCGCAGAATCCGAGCCGCGAGGAATGCGCTCGCTGATCGTGTTCATATACAGGATTGAAGGTGCATGACAAGCGTTTTGAGAATTCTTTAAAAACCACGAAATTTTAATTCGAAAACGAAGAGGTACATATCGTGTATACAAGGATTTATATACTGAGATTCCCCAAGGAGATAGTTGATCAACCCATTATCTGCCAGCTTGTCAGGCAGTTTGACGTGGAATTTAACATCCTCAAGGCAACAATCCTGCCCCAGCATGAAGGGGTGATGATCCTCGAGCTGCGAGGGCACAGGGAAAACATCAAGAAGGGCCTCACCTACCTCAAAGGCCTGGATGTCAAGGCGGAAAGTATTGCCACCTCCATTCATCGTGACGATGGGAAATGTTTCCAGTGCGGCGCTTGCACCGGCATCTGCCCGACAGGAGCCCTCGCGCTCAAGCGTCCTGAGATGGCTGTTATTTTTGATCCTGAGAAATGCAGCGGCTGCGGCTTATGCGTCACGGTCTGCCCTGTAAAAGCCATGGAAGTTACGCTGGACAGAATCAGCGGTATCAGCGATATGGTTTTTGAAATTCACTAGATTTTCCGCTGCATGTCATAAAAAAGCCGGGAGAGGTTTGCTTGCCTCCCCGGCTTTTTGCTTCTCTTCTCTCATCTCTACCTTGGTGTACCAGCAGAAAGAGATTGTCAGCCGCTTTCTACTTCTCTGGTGGAACATCCTCCCAATCGATCGAAGGTCTCGGCAGCCAGCCAAACAGGGTCCTGCGGGGAGGTTTGCCGCTTTTCAATTTATCCAGAAGGGTTTGCGCCTTCGGTGCAACAACGGATTCAGGGTATTGCTGCAACAGGAACTCCAGGCGTGTCTGGGCCTGGCCGTAAGAATGACGCCGCACAAAAAAACTCGCCACATAATACTCGTGGTTGGCCAGGAAATTCCGCGCCGCCCTGATCCGGAACCTGGCCTCCTCTGTGTAGGGTGTATCGGAAAAAGCCCGCAGGAGCCGCATAAATGCATTTATCGCATTGACCGCATTGCCGCTGTCCCGGTCAATTGTGTCTATCTGCTGATAGTAACACATGCCCATCTGGAACATGACATACGGGACAGCCTCGTTGGTTGGATGGCGCTCCTCAAAATCCTTGTAGAGCAGGAGCGCCTCTTCATAGTGTTCAAGGAAATAACTGCTGTCAGCAGTTTTGAGTTCTGCAAGCAGGCTGTATTCACTGAAAGGATACTGGCTCAGCAACGCGTCAAAGGATTTCTTGGCCTTTTCATATTTACCGCGGCTGTATGCATCCATCCCCTTCAAAACTAGGGCTTCGGCAGATTCCACAGGCTGCTCGCCAAATCCGAGAGATGACAGCCATTTGTTCTTGGAGCAGCCTGTCAACGAAAACAGCAGGAAGAGGGCTGCAAGGCAGATAATCAACCGTTTATGTCTCAAAAAAAGGATGTGCATTATGCTTATTCCAGTGAACTTAAATAATGTTCAGCAGATATGGCTGCCACTGCTCCCTCGCCCGCAGCATTTACCACCTGTCGTACCGCCTTGCTGCGTATGTCGCCGGCAGCCATGACCCCCGGGATTCTGGTGCGCATCTCATTGTCTGTTTTAATAAATCCCTGCTCATCACCACCTAGTTTTTCCAGCGGAAGCATTTCATTATTCGGTATGGTTCCGATCAGGATGAAAATACCGGTAACAGCAATCTCGCTTTCCGCGCCATCGTTATTCCGGATTCTCACCCGTTCAACTTCCTTTTCCCCTTCTATGGCAATGACGCTGGAGTTCCAGATGAACTCTACCTGCTTGTTGGCAAAGGCCTTTTCCTGTAAAACCCTTGTTGCCCTCAGCGCATCCCGCCTATGGACGACCGTGACCCTGGAGGCAAATTTTGTTAAAAAATCCGCTTCCTGGATCGCGGTATCACCTCCACCGACAACTATGATTTCCTGGCCGCGAAAAAAAGGGCCGTCACAGGTGGCACAATAGGAAACCCCCTTGCCTGTAAACTTTTCTTCACCCGGTATGCCGAGCTTATTCGGCCGGGCACCCGTGGCAATGATCAATGATTGGCAGCTGAGTTCCTCTCCGCTTTCAAGGATAAGCTTTTTTTCGCTGTCTGCCAGTTCGACCCCGACCACATTGCCGTTTTTTTTTGCAAGGCCGAAACGTGAAGCCTGGGCAGCCATCTTCTCAATCAGGTCAGCCCCTGGCAGCCCTTCCGGAAATCCCGGATAATTGTCAATCCAGTCTGTAACCAGGACCTGCCCACCAACAACCCCTTTTTCCACCAGTAAGACCTGCAATCGGTCCCTGGCAGCATACAAACCTGCAGTCAACCCAGCTGGACCACCACCGAGAATAATAAGTTGGTATTCGGAGTTTGCCATTCTATGAGTTGTATGACATTTTGCGGAAGTTGTTTTCTATAATGCCTTGTTGAGCATAGCCACCAGCTGGGTCTTGCCAACTGCCCCGGTAACCTGGTCGACAATCTTGCCGTCCTTGAAAAGTATAAGGGTCGGGATGGCCCGGATACTGTATTTCCCAGGTGTTGTTGGATTGTCATCAACGTTCATCTTGGTGATCTGCACTTTACCGGCATATTGCCCGGCAAGCTCCTCAATCACGGGGCCAATTGCCTTGCAGGGACCGCACCATGGAGCCCAGAAATCTACCAGGCTTGGCAAGTCTCCTTTTAAGACATACTCATCAAACTCTGCATCAGTTAAGTGTTTTACGTTTTCTCCTGCCATGTTCACGACTCCTATAATTGTTGTTTATAACCTGAGTTTATAACCCAAATTTTAGTACGTCCGAGTCTTGGCATCTTACCGACAGTGGTTCCTTATGACAAGGAAAAATTCTGGCATTTAACCTGTTAACAGGCCGCTTAAGGTTTTTGTTTCGTGCCTGGAAATGTTTTGCTTTTGACAGAATAAAATTTTACATGCTATAGTCCCCTTTTAACTTATCAATACTGGAATTATAACGAACAGATACGATTATAAATAAAGAACAGCGGAGGAAAAGCAACCATGAAAATAGATAACTCAAGATCATATTTCAAACAAGCCCAGGAGGTCATCCCGGGGGGTGTCAACAGCCCGGTGCGTGCCTGCAAGTCTGTCGGCTGCGATCCCCTTTTTGTAAAAAAAGCGAGCGGATCAAAAATTATTGACGTGGACAACAATGAGTACATCGATTTCGTCTGCTCTTGGGGCCCCATGATCCTGGGCCATAATCACCCGAAAGTAGTTGCCGCGCTAGAGAAAGCGCTCGCCAACGGTACAAGCTACGGGGCACCCACCCCCCTGGAGATCGAACTGGCCCAGGCGGTTATAAAGGCATTTCCTTCCATGGACAAGGTGCGCTTTGTCAGTTCCGGCACGGAGGCCACCATGAGTGCCATACGGCTGGCGCGGGGCTATACAGGCAAAAATGTAGTCGTAAAATTTGACGGCTGCTACCACGGCCATGCTGATTCATTCCTCGTGCAGGCGGGATCAGGAGTTATAACCCTCGGCATACCGGGGAGCCCTGGCGTACCCGACGATATTGTAAAAAACACCATCTCCATTCCTTATAATGATCTTGAAATCCTGGAGAAAACCCTCACAGACGGATCCCTTGAAATTGCCTGCGTCATTATTGAGCCTGTTGCCGGCAATATGGGTGTTGTGCCCCCTGCAGAAGGCTTCCTGCAGAAGCTGCGGGATCTGACCTCGCAGCAAAACATTGTCCTTATTTTCGACGAGGTCATCACCGGTTTCCGCCTTGCTCTTGGCGGTGCCCAGAGCAGGTTTGGGATTGCTCCAGACCTGACCTGCCTGGGTAAGATCATCGGCGGCGGATTACCTGTCGGCGCCTATGGCGGTAAAAACGAAATAATGGCAAAGATCGCCCCCGAAGGCCCGGTTTACCAGGCTGGCACACTCTCCGGCAATCCACTGGCCATGGCGGCCGGTGTTGCAACTCTGCAGGTATTAAGTGAACCAGGGTTCTATGACCGGCTGGAGAAAAAAGCCGAAGACTTTGCCGGGGAGCTGCAGAAGCTGGCCGACAAGCATCTTCCAGGCAAAACCACCTTGAACAGGGTAGGGTCAATGATGACCAGGTTTTTTAACATGGGGCCGGTTTTTGATTTTAAATCAGCCATGGGGTCAGATACTGAGATGTATGGCAGATTTTTCCGCGCAATGCTGGCGGGCGGCATATGGCTTGCGCCATCCCAATTCGAGGCAGCATTTATTTCCGATGCCCATAGCCAGGATGACCTGGCACAAGCACTTGAAATGACTGAATCGTCATTCAAAAAAATCAAAAAATAGCAAAAAAGCCGTTGACTTTGGGGCTGCACCATGATACGAAATGGAACGATTTTCCATTTCACGGCCAGGTATTTTTTGCTTTTTTTCAGGAGAAAAAATGTCCAACAGCCGCAAAGAAATCATGAAGCTGTTGGGTGACTTTTCTACCATCGGTCTCACCCTGGCTGCTTCGATATTTGTTGGAGTGGGGATCGGATACCTGCTAGACCACAAAGTTTTTAAGGGAAAAACAGCCCCCTGGCTCACCCTTATTTTCCTTGGATTCGGCATAGCAGCTGGCTTCAAGAACCTTTACATGCTGACCAAACGCAAGGATTTACAATAATAAGGACTGTTCTTTTGTCATACAGCGATGAATATTTTCCCCTGCAGAAGATGGGGCGCATGAACTGGCTGTTGCTGTTTGGCTTGACAGCTGCGGGCGGGCTTTTCATATCCCCTTCCTTTGCCAAAGGATTATTTATCGGCGGCCTCATCGCCAATACCAGTTTCATTTTATTGAAAAAAGACATAACACGGGTCCTGGCGGGACCATTAAACGCAGCAAAAGGCCGTTTTTTGATAAAATACTACATCAGGCTGACAGTTCTGGCCCTTATTCTGTTTTTCCTGGTGCGCTATACATCCATTCATCTTGTTGGTTTGCTGGTAGGACTCACAACCGTGGTGCTCAGCATTGGAATCATGGTGGCAGGAGCTGCCAAAAAAGTTGCCCTGACCCCAAAGGAGGCATCGTAAAAGACTATGGAACATCCAATACTATTTATCTCAATCATTCTTGAAAAACTTGGCCTGCCCGTGCCGCATGGACCTGTTGGTGACACGCTCCTGGCAAAACTTGTTTCGCCTCATCTTACCTATACCTGGCTTGTCATGGCATTTCTCATTATCGTTCCGAAGTTGACCTTGGGCAAGATGGAGATGATCCCGGGCAAGGGCCAGAATTTCTGGGAATTGATCATTGGCGGGCTTGAAGGCTTCATGGCTGAAAATATGGGAGAAGAGGGAGCGAGGCTCATGTTCCCCATGCTGGCAACCTTTGCCTTTTATATCCTGACCTCCAACCTGATCGGCCTCATGCCGGGATTTATGTCACCAACCTCCAATATCAATATAACCCTGGGATGCACTCTGATTGTTTTCACAACCACCCATATTCTTGGCATCAAATTTCATGGCGTCAAATATATCAAGCACTTCATGGGACCTATTCCCTGGTTGATCCCCCTGATGTTTCCCATTGAGGTCATAAGCCACCTGGCAAGGATCCTCTCGCTGTCCATCCGACTTTTCGGCAACATTATGGCCAAGGAAACCCTGCTTGGTATTCTATTTCTGCTTGCCGGCGCTTTTTTTGCCCCGCTGCCTATCCTTTTTCTCGGTGTTTTCGTGTCGCTCGTGCAGGCACTGGTGTTCGTGCTGCTTTCCATTCTCTATTTTTCGGGAGCCATGGAGCATGCCCATTAATTTTAGTTTAACTGTCAGCAAACATTTAGTTGGAAGAAGGCCAAAATAATAAATCTTTAAGGAGGAACAAACTGATGAAAAAGGTAAGTATTTTGACCAGCATCCTGGTCCTGGCTCTTTCCACCGTGGCATTTGCCGCTGAAGGTGGGGGCGCTGCAACTGGAGGCGTGAACATCGCCCTTGTCTGTGTTGCTGCTGCTCTTGCTGTCGGCATTCCCGCCCTGGGTTGTGGTCTTGGCATGGGTACCGGTATCGGCGGCGCCTGCTCCGGTATCGCCAGAAATCCCGAGGCTTCCGGAAAGATTACCGTGACCATGATCATTGGTCTGGCTCTTATCGAGTCGCTGACCATTTACGGCCTGGTTATATCCCTTATTCTTCTGATGGCTAACCCGTTTATCGGATAATTACGGATTTATTCAGAAGAACCAGTTCCATGATTATGGAAAGGCTGCAGGGAATTCCTGCAGCCTTTCTTTTTTTCCTAATACGTCATAAAAATATAGGCAATATGCCCTTTGTATTTAAACTGAATATGGCTCGCGGATCAGGTTTTTATCCCCTGCGATAGCCCATTCGTTTTTTCCGTAGTATGATATTCACCATGCGCATTACTGACATGATAATCAATCCCGGCCGGGAAAAAGACGAGTCGCCGCTTCCTGCAGCAGGGCTACTCCTGGTCAACCCTGCAGCGGCTCAAGCAGGTTTTCGCTTGGCAAAAAAGAGAGGAGGGCAGCAGCACTTTCTCTTCAACAGCAGGCTGGTGCTCATCCCTGAAAATGAATCCTCAGGCCCCTTTTTTATTGCTGGGCCGGCAGTGGGTGCCCCAATGGCGGTATTAACCCTGGAAAAACTGATTGCCCTGGGAGCGCAGCGTATTATCGTTTACGGCTGGTGCGGTTCCTTGCGCGATACTGTGCGCATTGGTGATGTGCTCCTTCCAACCTGGGCCATAAGCGATGAGGGCACCTCAGCCCATTATCCCGTAAGCTCTCGCCCTGAATCTCATGCAGACACCCGGCAACTTCTCAGTGATCTTTTGACTGATCGCGGACTGATTGTCCGTTCCGGGCCTATATGGACTACGGATGCACCTTACCGGGAAAGTATTTCCCAGGTTAACCGGCTTGGTGGGCAGGGAGTTTTAGGGGTGGACATGGAATATGCAGCCCTTGTCACAGCCGCAGCTTTCAGAAAAATTGAATTAATTGCGATGCTCCTGGTTTCAGATGAGCTCTGGTCAGGAACATGGAACCCTGGTTTCCGCACGAAAGGTTTTAAGAAAAAGAGCAGCGAAATTCTTCATTTTCTGGCAGATTTCTGCGCCGGGTTATTCGATACAAAGTAGTTGAATGATAATTATCGTGCGAAGATAATTTCCTGCGCTGTTTGAGCAATATACTGAATTCTACAGTTCGCTCCGCTAAATTACAAAACTCGCCGCCTTTGTCGGCTCAAACAAGTTGTTATTTTTACGCTCCGCGACCCTTTGATTTACACGAAAATTGCTCACAGGCTTGTCAATCACCTTCTTGTGGCTCCAAAGGAGCCTATCATTCTTACAAAAAGTTGGTTAGCCAAAACTCTAAAGGGCTCAAAAAGATAGGGAGAAGGTATTTTTTGTTTTTGCCATTTTACGCAGCTGAGCAGCGCTGTCAATCGTCGGTAGTAGTAAATTTACCGACAAATATAAGCAAAATAGCGCGAGGACTGTCTGAGTACCCCGTAAAGGGGTGCGAGTTTCGCAGCGCCCGGTTATTTTGAGCAGCACCCCTCAAGGGGGTATAAACTTCGGTGAGTCCCACATCGTGGAGACCAAGTGAACGGCTGCCCTTTCTTTTTCAGCATACAAAACAGCTGACGTTATGGGGGAACTTTACATGCTTTTGTCTGCCACTAATATTGGAGTTTAAGTTGCCCATAATGTTGGTTCGTTTCTTTGCACCCTAAAGGGCATAAAGGCCAGTAAAGAAATGAACAATAATTTGTATAAAAAATTAAAATCATTCTTCATTCCATCATAACTAAATGAAACGTAAACTATATAAATATGCCTGATAGGAATCACAAAAAACTCTTTATGATCAGCCTGGGCTGCTCCAAGAACCTGGTAGACTCCGAGGTTATGCTCGGCCTCCTGGAAAAAGACGGGTACGCTGTAGTTGAAAAGCCCGATGATGCAAATCTGCTTTTGATCAACACCTGCGGCTTCATTGGTTCTGCTGTCCAGGAAGCCATAGACGAAATACTGGAGCTTGCCCGGTATAAGCAGAAGGACCCGGCCAAGAAGCTCGTTGTCACCGGCTGTTTGGTGCAGCGATACGGCATTGAGCTTGAAAAGGAGCTTCCGGAAGTTGATCTTTTCATAGGTACAAACGGTTTCCATAGCATCGTCGACCAGCTCCACGGTGGAAAACCCCCGCTGCCTGCAGCACATTCCCTGGAGCAATCACCGTTCCTGATGGACAGTTCCATGCCGCGCAAGGTTTCCACCCCTCAGCACCGGGCCTATATGAAAATAACCGAGGGCTGTATAAATCGCTGCTCCTACTGCCTAATCCCTTCCATTCGCGGCAAGCTGCGCAGCCGCCCCCTGCCTGATCTCTTAACCGAAGCCCGCCGGATGGAGGCAGGTGGCGTCCGGGAGCTTACCCTCGTAGCCCAGGACCTTCTTGCCTATGGGCTCGATTTGACGAAAGATAAAGATACCAACCTTAGGGGCCTACTGCAGCACCTTATCCATGAAACCACCATCCCATGGATACGGCTACTCTACCTTCATCCGGCACGGGTCAAAGAGGAACTCCTGCACCTGATGGCGAAAAACTCGCGGCTGCTTCCCTACCTCGACATCCCTTTCCAGCATGTAAGCGACCGCATACTGCGACTGATGAACAGGCCGTATACCAAATCCCAACTGATTCAGCTTGTTAAGACCATCCGCAGGATAATTCCAGACGCTGCCCTCAGAACTACCATGATGGTCGGGTTCCCTGGGGAAACAGACCAGGATGTTGCTGAAATGGCAGACTTTTTACAGGAACATCATTTTGAACACCTCGGCGTGTTTGCCTATGCCAATGAAGAAGGATGCGCTGCCGCCGTCTTTCCCGACCAGGTTGCAGAAGAGGTCAAGGAAGGACGGTTACGGCAGATCATGGAACTGCAGGCGGAGATTTCTTTTGCTTCACTGCAGAAGCATGTTGGCCAGGTGGAAGAGGTCCTGGTGGAAGGACTGAGCAGGGAATCTGACCTGCTGCTTGAAGGCAGAACCAGGTATCAGGCCCCTGAAATTGATGGGTGTGTTTATATTTCACGAGGGAGTGTGGAGCCCGGCGCATTGGTGGATGTCACCATCACCGAGGCTCACACCTATGATCTTGTGGGCGAGATAAAAGAATAGAAAAAAACGCTTACTTTTTATTAACCTTCTCGCGCAGCTCCTTGCCGACTTTGAAGAACGGCAATTTTTTCGGTGGAACCTGGATCTTCTGGCCGGTTTTCGGATTACGGCCCTGGTAGGAACCATATTCCTTTACCACAAAGGATCCAAACCCCCGGATCTCGATGGCATCGCCCGCGGCTAGAGCGTCTGTCATGGCGTCCAATATAGTATTGGTGATGGAATCAGCCTCCCGTAAAGGAACATTAATCTCCTGGGACAACGCCTCAATCAATTCTGACTTGTTCATCTTTCTCTCCCGATACAGTTCACAGTGGACAGAGATTTCCTGTCGAACTTTCTAGTCTAACAAATTTAGCGGTAAAGGTATATTTATATCAAGCAGTTAAGTTATTGTAAAGAGGAATTTTCATTTATGGAAAATCATTTCAATATCCCTGGGCGTTAAAAACCGGTACTTTCCAGGTGCCAACCTGCCCAACTGCAGCTTCCCGTAAGCAGTGCGCCTGAGCTCCAGCACAGGGTGACCGATCGCTTCAAACATTCTGCGGACCTGGCGTTTTCTGCCTTCGTGGATAATTACCTGGATCGTCGTGGTCTGCACTTCAGCCTGGAGCACTTCCAGCTGTGCCGGCCAGGTTTTTTTCCCGTCAATGGCAATACCCCTGGCAAGAGCCGCAAGTTTTTGCTTATCGGGTTTGCCTTTCACCTTCGCCACATAGGTCTTGTTCACCTCATGGCTGGGGTGCAGGATTTTCTGGGCCAACTCCCCATCATTGGTGAGAAGCAATGCTCCCTCCGTATCCAGGTCAAGCCTACCCACGGGATAGACCCGCTCAGGTATGTTTTGCAGCAGGTCTGTCACGATAGGTCTTCCATGGGGGTCATGGACAGTGGAAAGAAATCCCACAGGTTTATGCAGTAGGATGTAAATCTTTTTCTCCCGGGATTCGACAGAGACGCCATCGCATTCAATCTTCTGGGTTTCCGGGTCAACCTGGATCCCCATTTCCCTGACGACCCTGCCGTCAACGCTGACCTTGCCCCCCCTGATCAGTTCTTCTGCCTTGCGCCGGGAAGCAATGCCCGCCCTGGCCAGAACCTTTTGTAATCGTTCCTGCATGAAAATTATGAATGGACTACTGGAGTATTGGAGTATTGGTATAAAAACAATATTATTTTGAATTTATGCCTTCCATAACTCCATCACTCCATCACTCCACTATAGGCCTTCGATTTCTGATTTTAAGAAATTCATCTTCGAGCAATAAAAATATTGCTTCTACTGTGTTATCTCCACTTTTGCGGCAGTATCTCGTGGATCCTGGCGTCAACTTTTTGCCTGGTCTCCGGATCCACCTCCAGGACATCCGTGTACCAGGGCTTCATGCGGCAATCAAAAACAATGGGCGGCTTGAGGCCAACATGATACCGGACCACAGACTGTTCTGCGCCATGGATATCCCCGGCAGGCTCAAAACGGGTAAAAAGGGTCCACAGGAACTCCTGGAGACTTTGCGTTGCAGCATTTGCGTCATCAACAAGTATGACAATGGGCCAGCCAGACAATCCCGGCCAGCCTGCAGCCTCTTTTGCCAGTTCGGGCTCAGCCCCATAGCCGTGCCCCTCAACAACCAGGGTTCCGGGAAGGAATGCCCTGGGGCGCCATAGTTTGTTGTCGGGCAGAGAACCGTTGAATGTTTGCGGCAGTTCCCGAAGCGGCTTCTTACCAAGGCCCATGAGCATGGCCTTGGACCCTTTATTCACTGATGGTCCGGTATAGTCAAGCGTATCCTGGGAAACATTGGCAAAGATGAACAGGTCTTTCCCCCAGTCAACCCGTTCAAGGACATGCGGCCAGAGCTTTTTGAAATCTTCCACATCTACATCCCCATCGGTAAGAATAAGAAACTTGGTCAGGGAAAGCTGACCTTCGCCCAGGATCCTCAAACCAGCTCCAAAGGCCTCCCGAGGATAACGGTCCATTACCCTGGCAGCAGCCAGGCAATGAAATCCGGTCTCGCCAAAGGTTTTCAATTGGCGTACGCTGCTCATTACCAGGGGAAACAGGGGTGAAAGCAGGTCCTGCAGAAAATCACCGATATAAAAATCTTCCTGCCGGGGGCGCCCGACAACCGTGGCAGGATATACTGCATTCCTGCGGTGATACATGTGCTGCACCTGGAATACCGGGTAATCGTGCTGCAGGGAATTGTAGCCATAATGATCGCCGAAGGGTCCTTCCGGCCGCCTGATATGCGGCGGAACCATTCCTGTAAGGGCAAACTCTGCCTGTGCCACCAGGGGATGGCCTCCATGGGGGTTCTGTACCAGTTCCAGCTTTTTGCCAAGCAGCAGCGAAGCCAGGATAAGTTCAGGTATATTCTCCGGCAGGGGCGCAATGGCGGCCATCATTAATGCCGGGGGGCCGCCGATGTACAGGGTAAGCGGCAGCGATTCGTTTCTCTGTTCCGCGGCATGATAATGGTAGCCGCCGCCCTTGTGGATCTGCCAGTGGATGCCCGTTGTGGTATCATCATAGCGCTGGATGCGGTACATCCCCAGGTTGTGGCCCTTGCCGTCAGGATGTTCCGTGTAAACAAGCGGCAGGGTAACAAAGGGGCCGCCATCAGAATGCCAAGAAGTCAGAAGCGGCAGCTCCGTGAGTTTCGGAGGTTCTTTGTGGACCTCGATAACCGGGCCGGACTTAACGGTTTTCGTTCCTATCTTCAGCCCGCCAAACAGCAGATGCCGCATTGACCAGAGCTTTTCAAAGTTTGGCGGCAGGAGCGTTTCTGCAGCCTGCACCAGGTCTTTCACAAACTGTTGGGGCCTGGAACCGAAGGCAAGCTCCATGCGGCGGCTTGTGCCGAACAGGTTCGTTGCCACCGGGAACCGGCTGTTGACCACGTTGGTGAAGAGAAGTGTAGGACCACCCCGGGCAATGACCCTGCGGTGGATCTCCGCAATCTCCAGGTACGGGTCAACCTGGGCATCTACTTCAAGCAGCTCCGACTCCCTTTTCAGGATGTGCAGAAATGCAGAAAGGTCTCCAATGATCCCGGTACTCATTTTCTATTATCCCTTATGAATTCGTCTACTCTGCCAGAAAAAGGGTGTGGTATTCTTCCTCAGACAGATACTTCTGCATGATCACGGTCAGAAAATCCACGGTCGCAAGAATATCTTTATCCTGCAGGCGGGAAACGAGGACATCCAGCACTTCTTTATCGGCAAAGCGCTGCAGGAAGAGGTGCAGTGACCCTTCGTCCGTAGCCCTGTCAAACCCGAAAACAATTGCATGGGCCTGGGAATTTTTCTCTAAAGCTTTTTTTTTCCGGGATTTCATGTTTCAGCCTCGAAGAGGAGAATGGTTAGAGCAGTTTGCAGATAACCTTTCTGGAACGGGGGCCGTCAAACTCGCAGAAAAAGATTTTCTGCCAGGTGCCGAGAACCAGCCTGCCATTTTCAATAAAAACGGTAACCGAACTACCCATGAGCGATGCCATGATGTGGGCAGGTGAATTGCCTTCCATGTGACTGTAAGGATGGTCAAACGGAATAACCTTTTTGAGAACCGCGACAATATCATCCTGTACCGCTGGATCTGCCCCTTCATTTATGGTCAGCCCTGCCGTGGTATGGGGATTGAAGACATAGCAGATTCCGTCACGTATCCCCGCTTGGGCGACTTGCTTCTGCACCTGGCTCGTGATATCCACAAATTCCATCCTGTTGCCTGTTGAAACTGAAAAGGTTCCTGTACCCATTCCCGGTTTCCCCCCTGTTTTTAGCAAAACGTCTGTTTCTCTTTTAATTTTTGGAAACAATACAATGACAAGCGTGTTTATACTATTGGAATCTATTCCTTTTCAAAGCAAGGTGTCAACCGCTTTGTCCGCACATGACCTGAACAGGACACCCCATAAGCCAAAAGAAACTGGACAAATTTATGACAATTTTGTAATATCCCATCTTGCCTAATAAACAAATATGTTGCAACAATGAAAATTTTCTGCCTCTCGGCTGATTCTGCCGAGCAGCGCGGACCGATCGAATTATCTCCCGGAAAAGACAATGAATTTATCGGAAAAAGAATCAATTAACAAGGAGCTGCAGGATCTCTTCTGCCTGTACGAGGTGACACGGGTGCTTGCCTCTTCCACTGACCTGCGTGACAGCCTGGAGCGCATCATGAAAATTCTCTCTGGACGCAAAGGCATGCATAACGGCACGGTCACCATTATCAATCCCCTGACAGGACAGCTGGAAATCGAGGTGGCCCATGGCATGTCTGCCGAAGCTCGGGAAAGGGGCAAATACAAGGTCGGTGAGGGTATAACAGGCAGGGTTGTTGCAACTGGCGAACCGATTGTCATCCCTCATATCGGTGAAGAATCGGGGTTTTTGAACCGGACCGGCACCCGCACCGATATAACCAAGCAGCAGAATTCCTTTCTATGTGTCCCCATCAAGCATGATAAACGCACATTCGGGGCCCTGAGCATAGACCTGGAATACAGGGAGGACCTGAACTACGAGGATGAACTGCGCTATCTCACCATTGTAAGCGGCCTTATTGCCCAGTCCGCGTTAAGGATCCAGGTGGAAAAAGAGGACCGGGAGAGGCTGACCCAGGAGAATATTGAACTCAGGAACGAGCTTTCAGAAAAATACCGCGTTGCAAATATAATAGGCAACAGCAGTCGCATGCAGGAAATGTTCGAGATGCTGCACCGGGTTGCGGACTCCAATGCCACCGTTTTGCTGCGCGGTGAGTCCGGGACAGGCAAAACTCTGGTGGCAAGGGCCCTGCACTATAACAGCAGCAGGGCCCAAAAGCCGTTTATTGTGGTCAACTGTTCCGCTCTCCCCGAAACCCTTTTAGAAAGCGAACTCTTCGGCCACGAAAAAGGGGCCTTTACCGGGGCCCATGCCATGAAGAAGGGCCGCTTTGAACTTGCCGAGGGCGGCACCCTCTTTCTCGATGAAATCGGGGAACTGAGCCAGTCGGTTCAGGTCAAGCTTCTCCAGGTTGTTCAGGACCGCGAGTTTCAGCGATTGGGGGGTATCAGCCCCATCAGGTGCGATGTCCGCCTGGTGGCAGCCACCAACCGTGACCTGGAAAAAGCAGTGGCCGATAAACATTTCCGCGAAGACCTTTACTACCGCCTCAACGTCTTCCCAATTTACCTGCCACCCCTGCGGGAAAGAAGGACGGACATCCTACTGCTGACCGAGTATTTTCTCAAGAAATACAACGAGGAGAACGGCAAGGAGATCAGGCGCATTTCCACCCCTGCCATTGACATGCTGCTGCAGTACCACTGGCCGGGCAATGTCAGGGAACTGCAGAACTGCATTGAGAGGGCGGTTCTCATCTGCGACGAGGAGTCCATCAAGAGTTATCACCTGCCCCCCAGCCTGCAGACCTCGGAAAGCGTCAACTCGAAAAAACCGCTTTCTCTTGCTGGGGCGGTGGAAAATTTCGAGCGGGAGCTTATCGTCGAGGCCCTCAAAAGAACAGGCGGCAATCAGACCAAGGCCGCCCAAGAACTTGACACCAGCCTCAGGATCATCAACTACAAGATCCACCAGTACGGGATTGACCCGAAGAAGTTCAAGATAAAGAAATAGATCGTTTTATTTTGTCTCCTTCTTTTGTCGGCATACAAAACTGCCGACGATTGACAGCATGCCCAAAAGAAAGAGGCATTAAAGGGGTTAGTTTACTCTAAGCCGAACAGAAAAAGCCCGGGGAATATCTCTGATTTCCCCGGGCTTTTTCCTGCAATTCGACTTTATTATACAATTAGAAAATCTTCAGATAATTCTCGATCTCCCAGTCGGTGACATGGATTCTGAAGCTGTCCCACTCTTTTTCTTTGCTTTCCACATATTTCTCATAAATATGGGGTCCAAGGGTCTCCTTGGCAATGGGATTTTTCTTCAGTTCCTCAAGGGCTTCCCGCAGGGATGCGGGCATGCTTTTGATCTTCGCCTTCCGCATCTGGCCGGGTGTCATCTGGTAGATATTGACATCGGTTGAGGGCGGCGGGGTCAGCTTGTTCTTGATGCCGTCAAGGCCTGAATTCAGCATCATGGCAAAGGCCAGGTACGGGTTGCAGGACGGATCCGGGCAGCGCACCTCGACCCTGGTGGACATGCCCCGGGCTGCAGGAATACGCATCAGGGCGGAACGGTTGGCAGCAGACCAGGCGACATAAACAGGTGCCTCGTAGCCGGGCACGAGCCGCTTGTAGGAGTTGACCAGCGGGTTGGTCACTGCGGCAAAACCGCGGGCATTTTTGGTAATACCAGCAATATACTGGTAGGCGGTCTTGCTGAGCTGCAGCTTATCCTTCGGGTCAAAAAAGGCATTGGTACCGTCCAGCTTGAAAAGGGACTGGTTGGTGTGCATGCCGCTGCCGTTGATGCCGAAAACAGGCTTGGGCATGAAGGTCGCATGCAGGCCGTACTTTTTGGCAATGGTCTTGACAACCCACTTGAAGGTCACGGTATTGTCCGCTGCTGTGATGGCATCGGCATACTTGAAGTTAATCTCATGCTGGCCCTCGGCAACCTCATGATGGGAGGCCTCTATCTCAAAGCCCATTTTTTCCAGGGTCAAAATGATCTCCCGGCGGCAGTCAATGCCTTCATCATCGGTATCAACGGTAAAATAGCCGGCGGTATCATGGGTTATGGTGGTGGCATCACCATCGGCATCACGCTTGAACAGGAAAAATTCCGCCTCGGTGCCGACATTCATGGTAAAACCCATCTTCTTGGCATCGGCCAGGACCCGCTTCAGGTTGACGCGCGGGCAGCCGTTAAACGGGGTCTTGCCGTCGAATTTATAAACATCGCAGATGATCCTGGCAGCAGCAACACCCTCCTTGATCCTCCAGGGCAGGACGGTAAAAGTATCGTAGTCCGGCTTCAGGTACATGTCGGATTCGTTGATGCGGACAAAGCCGTCAATGGACGATCCGTCAAACATGATGTCGCCGTCCAGGGCCTTTTCGATCTGGCTTTTCGGTACTGCCACGTTTTTCATGATGCCGTTGATGTCGATGAACTGCAGCCTGAAAAACTGGACATTCTGATCCTTGATGATTTTCATGATTTGCGCTCTAGTCATTGTTGTCTCCTTTGCTAAATGGTTAAATTTTCTCGTTTCTGGAACAGAAAACCTTGCTTGTATATTAGTCCTGTTGCCGCCCTTTCTTCCTTTTATTGATTTATAACCGCATAGAGCAGTCCTTCGTGCAGTTCTTTTTTAAAGTCTGGGTTTTCAATTTTATTGCCGTCACCGTCCAGGACGTAAAAGACATCAACGATCTGGTCTGCCTTGGAACCGATCCTGGCGCGGTGTATATTGATGCCGAAATAAGACAATGTCTTGGTGATATCGTAGAGCAGGCCTATCCTGTCCGCAGAAAACACCTCGATAACCGAATATTGCTCCGAAACATGGTTGTCGATATTTACCCTGGTAGCAAGACGCGGCTGTACAGGCTGCGGCTTGTTTCGCAATGGCGCCAGTTTACGGCCCAGTCGATGCTCAAGCCCAAGGCGCTGCTTAATGGCAAGCTCCAGTTCCTTTTGCATGGCCTGCCAGTTCTGCCCCTCGTAGTTTTCCTGTATGGTTGAAGACACCTCAATGGTGTCCACTGCTGTTCCGTCAGCCCAGGTGAAGATCTTTGCTGCCAGCACATTGAGATTGTGCAGGGCAAGCACCCCGAAAATACGGGCCAGCAATCCGGGACGGTCCCTGGTCATAACAAGAAGCGACCAGGATTCCTGTCTTTGTTCATGGGAAAACAGGACTTCCTGTTTTTCCAGTCTTCGTGCGTGAGTTATGTGTTCAACTATTACCTCAGGTGGAAAACTGAGTAAATAGTCATCTGAAAAAAGATCAAAATTTATCGTGATGTTTTCCGGTACCAGCTCGGAAACTTTTTCCCGGATCCACTGGGCCCCCAGTTCAGCCCCGCGGACCTGTTCCTTTTCTGAAATGTCTTTTCTGTCAAGCAGCAGGGCGATTTTTAAGTAAAGCTCCAGCAGCAGGGCTGCCTTCCAGTCGTTCCAGACCGTAGGGCCGGTTGCCCTGGCATCGGCAATTGTCAAGAGGTAGAGCATGGCAAGCCTTTCAGGCGTCTTGACCTTCCTGGCGCTTCGCATGATCAGCTCCTCGTCCTCAAGATCTCGCCGCTGGGCAGTATGCGACAAAAAGAGATGGTCACGGATCAGAAAGTCGACAACAGCAATTTCATCATCCTCAAGCCCCAGTCTTGCTCCTATATGCCGGGCCAGGTCAGCACCCCTTTCCGCATGGCCATGGCCGAACCCCTTGCCAACATCATGGAGCAGCGCGGCCAGAAAGAGGATAGGTGGTGCACTCACCACTGCATAGATATTGGGCTCTTCCTCCTGCAGTCTTTCCAGTTCAGCAATGGTCTGGACAAGATGCCGATCAACGGTAAAAACATGGTAAATGTCATGCTGGGCCAATGATTCAACCTTTGCCAGTTCCGGAATATAGGCGGTCAAAAATCCGGTATCGAGCATTTCCTCCATGACCCTGAAAGATTCAGGTCCCCCAAGTAAGCTTAGGAAAAGTTTGGCGTTGCGTCGGGATAAACGCAGCTTGTCATCCACCAGGTGCAGATTGGCAGTAATGGCTTTGCGCGTCCTGAAATGCAGCGGTTTGCCCGTTCTGGAGGACTGGCGGAACAGCCGCATGAAGAGTCTCGGCTTGCTGCTGATAAGTTCAGTATTGACCAGATGAACCCTGTTGTGGCGCAGTTCAATGCCTGGCTCAAGGGTCTTTACGTCTTTGGGACTCTCCTCGCTGCCCAGCACCTCCTCCACATGTTCGAAAAAAAGATCGACCGTTACTGAAACCGTTTGCATATGACCGTATACCTCACGCATGAAATGCTCGACGGCGAGCATGTCCTTTTGGTTGGTGAAGCCGAAGGCCTGGGCCATTTCCTCCTGGTGTTCGAAAAAAAGCTGATCGTTTTTGCGGCCGCTGACATAGTGCAGCCTGTTGCGGATGCGGACCAGGTAATTCTGGGCCTGCTCAAATCTGACACGTTCTTCCTGGCTGATAAGTCCGGCTTCCTGCAGGGAGGCAAGATCCTTCAGGCCGAAAACCACCTGGGCTGTCCAGAGCATGGACTGGATGTCCCGGAAGCCGCCGCAGCTTTCCTTTATATGGGGTTCAAGAAGATAGGTATGGCGTCCATACTGGGTTTCTCTTTTCTGGCGCTGATCCAGCATATCATGGAGAAACTCCTGCCGCTTTCCTTCAATATAAATGCTTTTATATATTTCCTGGAGCCGGGCAAACAACGTTTCTGAACCGGTAATTAACCGGGCATCAAGCATCGCCACCCTGAAAAAAAAGTCATCAGCCGCATCAGCAATGCATTCTTCCGGGGTGCGGACTGCATGACCCACCTCTAGACCTGTATCCCAGAGAGGGTAGAGAATTGCATCAACAAGACTGCTCAATTCATCCTTGCGTGACGTATCATAAAGGAGCATTATATCAATATCCGAAAAAGGATATAGCTCCTGCCTGCCGTATCCGCCGAGAGCCACAAGGGCAAAATCGTCCTCGTTGACCGCAGCCTTCTTAAAACTGCCGGCCAGATGGTGATCAATAAAGTCAGAATGCATGCGCAACAGCACAGTACCACTGATGCCCTGCTGCCAATAGGTATCAAGAGCCTGGCGCCGTGCCTGGAGACCGGTAAAATCCTGTGGCTTTAAAGCTGTCTGTACCATTCCGGATGGTCCATGCATGTTTTCAACCTGGTTACGCAAAGATGATAGTGTATCGTTCTATGCCCCGAATAACTATTAAAGAGCTAAATGGCTTCCTCGCCCTTTTCGCCTGTCCTGACCCTGATAACCTCTTCAACCGGCAGGACAAAAATCTTGCCATCTCCTATTTTTCCGGTTTTTGCAGCCTGGATTATTGTATCAATAACCTTATCCACCTGGGCTGAATCAACGATGATCTCCAGTTTTGCCTTGGGAATAAAGTCAACTATGTACTCCGCGCCCCGGTAGATTTCCTTATGCCCCTTCTGGCGGCCGTACCCCTTTACCTCTGAAATTGTCATTCCCTTGATGCCGATGCCGTTCAGTGCTTCTTTGACATCATCCAGTTTGAAAGGCTTAATTATTGCTTCAATTTTTTTCATGGCTTGCTCCTTATAATTTTTTTCACAGGCTTATATGATTTTTAACTGTATGCTGTTTCGCTGTGTTCGCTGATATCAAGGCCGCTTACTTCTGCATCCGACGCCAGCCTGAGTCCCATGGTTACATCAACAACTTTTAAAAGGACCCAGCTCAGGGAAAAGGCATATATTGCCACCACAACAACACCGAACACCTGCGTGCCCAGAAAACCTGGATTACCGGCAAGCAAGCCGTCGGCCCCTCCCGGGTTGACGAGCCTGGAGGCAAAAATTCCCAGGCAGATGGTGCCGATAATGCCGCCCAGTCCATGAATGCCGACAACATCAAGGCTGTCATCATAATTGAAACGTCCCTTCAGGGTCACCCCGAAGTAACAGGCCGCTCCGGCCAGCAGGCCGATGATGACTGCTGCATTCGGACCAACAAACCCTGCTGCCGGGGTTATGGTTGCCAAACCGGCAATTGCCCCGGAAGCAGCTCCGAGGGTTGTCGGTTTACCGCGATGCAACCATTCTACCAGGGTCCACATGGCCATCCCTGCCATACCGCCTAAATGGGTTGACACAAATGCCGTGGCCGCTATGCCGTCCGCCGCCAAGGCGCTGCCGCCGTTGAATCCGAACCAGCCAAACCAGAGGAGGCCGGTTCCAAGCAAAGTCATGGGCAGGTTGTGCGGCATGAAGCTCTCCCTGCCGTATCCTTTACGCGGCCCCAGGATAATTGCTGCGGCCAGGGCTGCGGCGCCTGACGTGAGATGCACCACAAGGCCGCCGGCAAAATCCAGCACGCCTTTCTGGCCCAGCCAGCCCCCGACGCCCCAGATCCAGTGGCACACTGGATTATAGACCAGAACTGCCCACAAAACACTGAACACCAAAAAAGGACCAAAGCGCATTCTTTCCGCAAATGCTCCTGTTATCAGGGCCGGTGTGATGATGGCAAACATGCACTGGTAAACCATGAACACGGTCTGCGGTATCGTTGTGGCGTAGTCGCTGCTTGGAGCCGAGGTCACGCCGTTTAAGGCAAACCAGGAAAGATCCCCGATAATGCCACCGACATCGGGCCCAAAAGCCATGCTGTAGCCGATATAGACCCACTCCAGACAGATAACTGATATTAGAATGAAGCTCTGCAGGATCGTGCCCAGAACATTTTTGCTCCGGACCATGCCTCCGTAAAAAAGGGCCAATCCTGGTGTCATGAGCAGTACCAACCCTGCTGCCGCTAAAATAAAAGCCGTATCCCCTGTATCAATCACTTTGCTCCTCTCCTGTTAATGTTTGCATTTTACTGCTGTCAACGTTTGTTTGGAAAGGTATAGCAAAATGAATGCCACCTGGGATAACAGCACTTAACCTCCTGGAATAATTACTTTTATGATTTAATTTATTGGCGGCATCAGGCTAAAAAAATAACATTTATGTAAAAACAATCTGTTTTTCTTACAAAATTGTTTAACATATATGTGCCTTCGCTGCGAGCAGGTTCCCGGTTAAATGGTATACCCCGCTTCACTGTGCTCAGCCAGATCCAAACCGCGTACTTCAGCTTCTGCATCAACGCGCAGGCCGACAATCACATCAATAACCTTGAGGATTATAAAGGTTACGATCATGGAATAAATTATGGTGGCAAAAGCCCCATAGGCCTGCACAACAAACAGTTTCGGATTGCCGAGGAAAAGCCCGTCGGCACCGCCGGGATTCCAGGCTGTGCTGGCAAACAGGCCGGTTGCCAGCGCACCCCAAAGACCTCCAATGCCATGCACCGCAACAACATCAAGGGCGTCATCATAGCCGATCTTCCCTTTCAGCAACACGGCCAAGTAGCATATCGCACCTGCTACCAATCCAATAATAATGGCCGAGACAGGGCTGACAAAACCTGCTGCCGGCGTAACGGCAACAAGACCGGCTACCGCACCGGAAGCGGCGCCCAGGGTCGTGGGCTTACCCTGGATCATCCATTCAGCGATTACCCACGACAGGGCTGCCGCTCCTGCAGCCACCTGGGTGGTAAAAAACGCCAGGGTGGAAATATCTCCGGCAGCAAGGGCCGAACCGGCATTAAAGCCGAACCAGCCGACCCAGAGGATAGATGCTCCCAGGATAGTCATGGTCAGATTATGCGGATGAAAGGGCTCTCTGCCGTACCCCTTGCGTCGGCCGATAACAATGGCTGCAACCAGGGCGGCTGCTCCTGAGTTGATATGGATAACGGTCCCTCCGGCAAAGTCGAGGGCCCCATGGGCCCCGATCCAGCCTCCGCCCCAGACCCAGTGGCAGACAGGCAGATAGACCAATACGCTCCACAAGACGGCAAAAAGCAGGTAGGCCGAGAATTTCATGCGCTCGGCAAATGCGCCGGTTATAAGAGCCGGGGTGATAATGGCAAACATCATCTGGAAGGCAACAAAAAGAAGATCAGGTATGGTGTCTGAGTAAGGCCCTGGCGAAAGTCCTACACCTTTTAAAAGAGCCCAGTCAAGATTGCCGATAAAACCTCCGACATCCGGGCCAAATGCCAGCGAATATCCGAAAAACACCCAGACTATTGAGATAAGCCCAAGACAGATGAAGCTCTGCATAATGGTAGCCAGAACATTTTTAGACCTGACAAGCCCGCCATAAAATAATGCAAGCCCTGGAGTCATAAACATGACAAGGGCTGTTGCAATGAGCATAAATGCCGTATCACCACTATTCATTAATTAGTCCTCCTCTCAAGATTGTTTTCCTTTTGTTTCCTTCATCAAAAGCATAATTTGCATGGTAAACGTTCAATATCGAGATGATAAGCAAGTGGCGTGCCAAAACAATCAAGCACAAACAACATATTGATATAAAAAGATTTTTTACAAAAGTGTGTTTTCGCTGCCGTGAATAAAATTACATATATGTAAATTATTGCAATATATTTATAACATTTTTGAAACAAGACGATTTTGGGGCCTTTGCAGATGCAGCTTCGCATCTCCTGCCGGTTTCACCTTTCAAAGACTCAAATCATGCCGATCCAGTCGCCAATCTCAAAAATTACAATATTGTTAGTTTTTTGTTTTAAAAATTTTTATTTTATTTCAAAAATGTAATTAATTGGCCTTCCACAAAAAATATCGTCCTCCTGAAAATATTTTTTTATTAAATATATTCATATAGTTAGCATACATAAAGCTGATTTGCAGTTTGTTTGGCACGAATGTTGAAGTTATGTGTGCTAAAAAAGAGCTCTAAGTTTTTTTTCTTACAATAATGAAAATCATGGAGGATAAAAATGAAAAAAATTGAAGCAATTATTAAACCGTTCAAGCTTGACGAGCTGAAAGAAGCCTTCTCCGGCCTTGGCATCCATGGGATGACTGTAACTGAGGTGAAGGGATTCGGGCGTCAAAAAGGGCACAAGGAGGTTTACAGGGGTGCTGAATATGTTGTGGACTTTATACCAAAGGTCAAGGTTGAAGTTGTTACCAACGATGACCAGGTCGAACAGATAATCGATACAATTATTAATTCAGTTAATACCGGCAAAATCGGTGATGGCAAGATCTTTGTTCTTCCTATTGAAACGGTCTGCAGGATACGAACAGGTGAAAGAGATAAGGAAGCTATATAAAAATTACAATTTTGTAAATATACAAATATGGAGGACACTACAATGAAAAAATTTCTATTTGCTGCAGCATTCCTGCTTATACCTGCAATTGCCTTGGGAGCAGATGAGGCCCCAACCGTTTTGACTAATGCAGAAGCAGTTGCTGGAGTACAGACCAACCTGGACTATGTCTGGACCCTGGTTGCGGCGGCGCTGGTATTTTTCATGCAGGCCGGGTTTGCCATGGTTGAGTCCGGTTTTACCCGGGCCAAAAGCGCTGTTAATATCATGATGAAAAATTTGATGGACTTTTCCATGGGCTCCATCTTTTTCTGGGCCGTCGGCTTTGGCATCATGTTCGGCGCCACCTCGACCGGCTGGTTCGGTACAACCGGCTTTTTTCTGAGTGACTACACCTTTGGCGGCGACCCCTGGGTCCTTGCCTTCTGGATGTTCCAGTGTGTCTTTGCCGCCACCGCGGCAACCATCGTTTCCGGTGCCATGGCGGAACGCACCAAGTTCACCGGCTACCTTATCTATAGTGCCGTTGTCTGCGCCTTCATCTACCCGGTTTTCGGCAGCTGGGCCTGGGGCAGCCTGTTAAACGGCAACGGCTGGCTTGAAGGGCTTGGCTTTATTGACTTTGCCGGCTCCACCGTTGTCCATTCCGTTGGCGGCTGGTGCGCCCTGGCAGGAGCACTGGTCCTGGGACCACGGATGGGCAAATATGGCAAGGACGGTAAGGTAAAAGCCATCCCGGGTCACAATATCCCCCTGGCAGCCCTTGGCGTCTTCATCCTCTGGCTCGGCTGGTTCGGCTTCAACCCCGGTTCCACCACTGCAGGCTCCACTGACATTGCCATGATCTTTGTCAACACCAACCTTGCTGCTGCCGCCGGTGCCGTGGCTGCCATGCTGACCTCCTGGGCCATCTTCAAGAAGCCCGAGATCGGCATGAGCTTGAACGGCGCCCTGGCAGGACTCGTAGGCATCACGGCAGGCTGCGCCAATGTCAGCCCCACCAGTTCCGTCATCATCGGCCTGGTGGCAGGTATCCTGGTTGTCTTCTCCGTTCTCTTCTTTGACAGGATCAGAATTGACGACCCGGTCGGTGCCGTTTCCGTCCACGGCGTATGCGGCGCCTGGGGCACCCTGGCAGCCGGCCTCTTTAATATTGAGGGCGTAACGGCAAAAATCATCGGTGTTCAGGCTATTGGTATCGGCGCAGCCTTTATCTGGGCCTTCGGCTCTGCCTTCATCCTCTTCAAGCTGATCAACGCTACTGTCGGTCTCCGGATTTCCGAGGAAGAGGAGCTCATCGGTGTTGATATCGTCGAGCACGGAGGTCATGCCTACAATGACTTCGTCGTAAAATAACCGCACCAACTAAAAAATCTAACTACAATTAGGTAGTAACATCGGCCCGATGGCCAATTAAGACAAAAAAATAAAGGAGATTAGGAAATGTTATCGAAAACAACAAAAATGATTGCTGCAGGTATTTTAACTTTAACTATGGTGGGTGCTGGGGCTTCTGCTGTAATTGCAGGTGAGGAAGTCCCGTCAGCCGATGCTTCGGTAGGCTTTTACTCAAAATATGTCTGGCGCGGCTTTGAACTCAGTGATGGCTCCATGGTCATCCAGCCTTCATTGTCCGCATCCTACAAGGGCTTCGGCGCCAACCTCTGGGCCAACCTGGATACCGATTATGATCCTGCAGGAGGCCACAAGTGGAACGAAACGGACTTCACTCTTTCCTATGATGGCGCCCGTGAAAAGCTTGGTTACGGTTTTGGCTGGATATATTATGCCCTGGACAGCACGGACGACACCCAGGAATTTTACGGTACCGCAAGTTATGATGTGCTGCTCGCGCCCTCGTTTACCATCTATTACGATACCGACAGTTTTGCCGGTGCGTGGTATGCCAACCTGGGTTTGAGCCATTCATTCATGATTGCAGAAAAGTACAGCCTGGATCTTGGACTGTCCCTAGGCTACCTGGATGACGGTGAGAGCTACAATGAGTTTCATGACGGGCTGCTGTCAGCATCCATGACGTTCCCAATAAATGAATACATTGCCATTACCCCGGAACTTTACTGGTCTTTTGCGCTCAGCAGTGATGCAGGAGATGCAATTGAAGCATTAAGCATCAGCAATGATGACAGCTTCATCTACGGCGGTGTTTCGGCAAGCTTTTCTTTCTAGGTAACAGAGCAAGGGGTTAACTCTCCTCTCCCCCGGCAGGAGGCCGGTTATTCCCCGGCCGGCCTCCTCCTTTTAGTGCCATAACAGCTAACTCCACATTGTTCTCAAAAAAAATAAAGCGACAAAAGGGGTCGGATCATGTCCAGAAAGGTTCTTGTTTTTCAGCACAATCCTTGGGAAGGACCCGGCTCATTTCTCATCAGGGCTGCCAAGCGCCACAAGATCAAATTTGATACCATTCAGGTCTGGAAAGAACCGATCCCGAAGCTAAATGGCTATATTGCCATAATTGTGCTCGGGGGCGGCCCGAATGTCGACCAGGAGCATCTATACCCGTTTCTAGCAGAAGAAAAAAAAGCAATCAGAAAAGCCATTGCCCAGGATATCCCGTATCTTGGTTTTTGCCTGGGCCACCAGCTGCTCGCTGATGCACTGGGGGCAAAAGTCGGCCCCAACTTTCAATCCAGCCTGGGATTTGTTCAGGGCTTTCTCACCCATGCAGGAAGAAACCATCCGGTATTCAGCAATCTTCCCGGGCAGATGACTCTATTCAAATGGCACGGCCAGGCCGTGCAGGAACCGCTTCCCGGGCATATCAATATCCTGGCCACCTCGACAGAATGCCAGGTGGAAGCCATCTCAATGCAGGGACGGCCCCACATCCTCGGCCTGCAGTTTGACAACCATGCGGCTGACCCGGAAAACGTCAGAAACTGGATAACCATGGACTCAAAGTGGCTTGCAACACTGAAGGACAGGGAGCTGGACCCTGCCGCCCTCCTGAAAGACGCGCATTCATTCAGGGCCGTCATCCAGGAGCAGTTCATAAAACTGTTTGACAATTTCTTCTCACTTATTCATTAATGAAAAACCTTCAGAAAATTATATTTTACAATTATGTAAGGCTTGAGAACTTAAACGATTCGACTGTTTTAGGATTACAACCATGTCACGAAACTGGGGAAATACCATATATGCGCTGCTGGACCAGAACGGTCCTTTTGCCACTGCAGACACGCCGCCCGGCTACAGCCTTTTCAGTCCTGTATCACGGAAAAGGGCCTCCGAACTCCGGCAGAAAAACCTTGTTACCAAATACCGGGCAACCCGAAACCAGATATTTGAACTGTTAAACGTAAACTCCTATGAAGAAATCCAGCTTCTAATCGGTGACAGGGAACGGCGGCAGGCGGCAGACAGACGGGCCTATCTGCTTCTCGGCAACATGTTCGGCATCCATGGCAGCGAAAGAGAGATTATCTCCAAGGTAAACAGCTACTCACAGACTGCTGACTCCGTTATCCGCTACCTGAACAACAAGGTGCTTTCCCGTTACTCTCCCTTCATCGAGATCACCAATGAAATTGACATAGCCAGCTCGCCGGTGGACCTGCTCCTTATCATGTTCGATAACCGGTATCACAAGAAAGCCCGTTTTGAGGCCAAAAGAAAGCTTATTCTCATGAGTCTGGCCGGCTCCATAGACCAACGGGAGCGGGAAACAGACATTGAAACCAAGTTTTCGGAATTCCTTCACTTCTTGAACAAATATGTCTGGAGCCCTGATATAAAAATAGGTGAGCTTAAACTGTTTTACCTGCTGAGCCACCATGAGCCGGAAACGTTTTCCTGTAAGGATGTCAAGGTATTAACAGAAGCCGAGGCTGCCCAAATATCTTCGCAACACGGGCAAAAGCTTACCCTTATCAAGCGCAGGCGCTTCAGGGCAAACGGCAAAGAAGTGCCCATCTATGTAAGTGTGCGCAAAAAGGCGCCGGAGGCAAAAGTTTTGAAACTGGTCCGCAAGGGTGAAGAAAATCCGGCTGTAGCCGTTGATGACGAGTTGGGCCTTCTTGGGGTTTTAGATACAACGGCGGAGGTAAAGCAGTTTCAGAAACATTTGACCGAAAGTGCCATCAGGGCAAACTCCTTCATGACCCTGGAAGACATAACCGATACCCTCGATGGCGTCAGCAGTCACACCAGTTCAAACATCGGCAGCTCCGCCTCTACCCCGATGATGAAATTTTTTGCCCGTATGGGAGGCATGCGTGTTGAGTTTATCGTGCATACCAACAAGACTTACCTTGATTACATTTACAAAAAGGATGTTTCCCACGATGAGTACGAGGTAAAAAGAATTTTTGACTCAGGGGTCGCTGACCTGCTTTTTCCCAGGGAGATATACCATCTTGATATGAACACTGCCCGGAACCAGCTCATTCGCTGGTTCCGGCAGAGAATTGAAAACTACTAGAGAAACTTTTTCCAGAGAGAAATACGCATCTTTTCATCTTCGCAGGCTTCTTTACAGAGGGCTCTTATTTCCGGGCTCCTAGGGTCTGTAAGGAATTCCACCCCCACATCGAACTGTTTCTTCTCTGAGTCAAGATCCTTATCAAACCATACCGGGGCGGCATGCACAGTTATGAATTTATCTGTACTGTCACTAATAGATCTAAGCTCAAAGACAAGGGTAAGGACAATGTCCGGATTGTCATTGCAGGTATAAATGATATGTTTCCCGCTGAGCAGTATTGATCCAACAGTCAATGCCGCGCCAAGGGGAGAGAAATTCTTGGTACGGCCGGCAAGAGCTTCTCCAATTCGGGTTTCTTCCTTTTTGTCAAAGAGATACACCTTGAGCGGAAGCTCCACTTCAATTCGTTTAACGCTTCGTTTACTAAATATCATGGCAGTTTTTCTTCCCCTTATCTTCCATATACATCATCGAACCGGACTATATCATCTTCGCCCAGGTAGCTGCCGTTCTGAACCTCAATAAGCTCAAGGGGAATGACGCCATCATTTTCCAGCCTATGTCTTTTACCGGCAGAGATATAGGTTGATTCATTTTCGTGCACAAGAAAACTTTTATCGTCACAGATCACTTTTGCAGTCCCTTTGACCACTACCCAGTGCTCCGAGCGGTGATGGTGCATCTGCAGCGAAAGCTTTGCGCCGGGTTTGACCGTTATGCGCTTGATCTTATAGCGCGGCTGTTCCTCCAAAACGGTATAACTGCCCCATGGCCGGTAGACTGTCTTGTGCAGTCGATATTCCTCTTTTTTATCAGCCTTGATGCGTGTGACAATCTTCTTGACATCCTGGGCCCTGGCAAGCGATGCCACCAGGACGGCATCGGCAGTTTCAACCACCAGGGCGCCTTCAAGGCCTATCCCTGCCACCAGCCTGTTTTCAGCACGAACAAGACTATTGCGGACATCCTCTAAAATAATATCACCCTGCACCACATTCCCTGCAGCATCTTTCGCAGAAACATCCCAGAGGGCCTGCCACGAACCGATGTCGTTCCAGTCCATATCAACGGGAACAACAGCTACCCGTTCCGATTTCTCCATCAGTGCATAGTCTATTGATTCAGAGACACATGCCTCCATGCTCGACTGCTCCAGGCGAAAAAAAGGCGCATCCACCTTACCCCTGGCAACGGCCTCTTCCATGGCTGCGCAGGTCTGCGGTGCATGTTTCCTCATCTCGTGCAAAAATGTTTTGATGGAAAAGGCGAAAATACCGCTGTTCCAGTAATAGTTTCCCTCGGCAAGGTAACGCTCTGCTGTTTTCCTGTCCGGCTTTTCCACAAAGGAAATGACCTTGTATCCTTCCCCCCTTTGAATATAGCCATAGCCGGCCTCGGGGCTCTGCGGAGTAATGCCGAATGTAACCAGGTGGCCTTCAGAGGCCAGTTCCTTGGCCTGCATAATACCCTGCAGAAAAGCCTCTGGATTACTGATCAGGTGATCTGCAGGCAATACCAGCATGACCGTATCCTCGGCATGCTTTGCAAAGGCATATATAACAGCTGCACAAATGGCGGGTGCAGTATCCCGCCCCACCGGCTCAAGAATAATAGCGCTTTTCTCCTTGAGGCCAAGCTCTTCGATCTGGTATTGCGTCAGAAAGCGATGCTCATCACCGACCACGATGAGGGGCGGCAGCATATCGGGCAGGGCAATAATTCTTTTGATGGTCGCCTGCAGCAGGGAAACATCCTCCGTCAGGTTTAAAAGCTGCTTGGGATAAAGCTCCCTGGACAAAGGCCAGAGCCTGGTTCCGGTGCCACCGGCAAGTATTACGGGCTGAATATGCGCCATTGTTCTCCTCTGCAAAATTTATTAATCCTAGCAGGATATAGCATGTTTCGCCAACTTTTCCTAGTGAAGTCCAACCAGATCAATTTCACCCCATACCCCCATATGTTTTCCACAGATAATGACAACACCGAGAATGGAGGGAATCGTCTTGGCAACTTCAAGTGCCCCGTTGATGCTTCTCTGGTCTCCTGCCGTAACCTCGTTGCCAAGCCTCGTCGCTGCAGCATCTGCCAGCA
>Ga0209742_10000087_pt1 | contig 50100 bp, 44 predicted proteins | sample DeeMarSeWOR38_10_FD_187462 | JGI IMG/M metagenome (GOLD analysis project Ga0209742, IMG submission 187462) | Marine sediment microbial communities from White Oak River estuary, North Carolina - WOR-3-8_10 (SPAdes) (version 2) | ecosystem: Environmental > Aquatic > Marine > Intertidal zone >...
AAATTTGAAGCAAATTGTGAAATTTCTATGGTGTTGCGGTACCTGCACGAAAGTTTCTGAACGCGTGCTTCAGCCCTGATACCGGCTTCTTCCCGGGAAATCTGGTCTCGATAGATGTTCTGGTTCTCGTCGAGCGCGATGGTCAGGTTGTCGGTTTTGGGGTTCAGCAGCGTCGTGACCACCTTGAACATCTCGCCTGTGAAATCCTGGCCCTCGTCGATCAAGATCGCGTCATATTTTTTCTTATAATTCTGAGCTTTTGACAAAGCTTCCTGAACCACCATTTCATAAAACTCCGCGCCCTCTTTTTCGTAGGCTACCTCTTCCCCGATGACCTCGGAGCAAAGCTCGTAAAAATGAAGCACGGTCACCCCGCTTTCGCCCAACGGGACCTTTTTGGCCGAAAGCAGCCGGCGAATGTAGTTGACCAGCGTGATGTTGTAGCAGACGAACAGGATATTGTTGATCTGAGGGTTGTATTGCTTCAGAAAGGCGGCCTTGTGGGCCAGGATCAGCGTTTTGCCGCTGCCCGACGGGCCCACGATCAGGCAATGCCCGCCGTCGAATTTGCGTGCGATTGCTTCCTGGCTGTGGTCGAGCACCCTGATTCTTTCGATTCGCTGCTCGTAATTTTGGCCGTTGCCTCGCGCCGGGAGCTCGATCTTAACCGTCGGAAACAATAGCTGCTTGAGGTGATCCAGCTCCCTGGCAGTGACCGAAAACTTAAATTGCGGGGCAAATCTTTCTTCCAGGGCATCTCGAAAGCATTTCCCGCTGGGGTCCGAGCAGATGTCTGATTCCGGGTGCAGGTCGTCGGAGAAAAATATCCTGTCGGCGCCGGCTACTCTTTCGAATCCGTTCTGGGCCCACTCGAATTTGTTGATGTTCGGAAAGACAACGCCGTGGTGGAACGGGATTTTGACATTGCCGTGATGAATGGCGTCGCGGGCGATCAGCTGTCCGTCTTTCTTGATTTTATCGACGAGGTTGTACTTGTAATCATTTGCCTGCTGAAAGGGGTTTTTGCGGGATTCGATGTCATAACCAACCTGGAGCCTGAAATACTGCGGATTGGCCTCCCGGATCTGATCCAGCACCCAGTCTTTGACCTCGAAAACAATGAGCCCCACATTCCGGCTGAAGAAGATAAAATCCGGCTCTTTGCCCTCTATGTCCGGCGTGTACCAGGCAATGTGCTGCTCGTCCGGCCTGGCCACCGCCTCCAGAAACCTGTAAAACCGCCCTTCCCCTTCGGTCTTGAACTCCTCAACATTTTCCGGAATCATAGTCGCCATAAGTCAATATGCCTTGTACTGATGGATTTAATAGAAGCCATGTTAAAAATAGTAGATCACGCTTAAGAGTAAGGCACCGGTCGACGCAAAAGCGCAGCATACACGTTAGTATGTGAGCATTTTAAGCAGGTCGGTAACGCAAGTATCGAGCGTTAGATGCATTTTTAAGACGGCTTATTAATATTATAACAGAATATGAATTTATGTGTGAAATTAATGGGATTAGGAAAGGGAAAGAAGTCATCTTAAAAATGTATATTTTCATGACCGTTCCAATCCCCCATGACGTGTCGTTTTTCGCCATGAGTTGTCCTCCTGGAACCATGACGTGTCGTTTTCAGCCATGACCTGCCCTGCCTGCCCTGTAGCTCCGGAAGATGGTACCGGGGTTAAATTCCTGCCCGATGAAATGCTCAAACTATTTCATCGTGGTTTCCCAAGGAAAACGAGCGCAGCGAATTTAACCGGGGGCCTGGCAAAGACCTGTCTTATAAGTTAATGGTAGGGATTTAGAAGTTATTTATATATTTATGGGCGTCCCCATCTCCCCTATCGAAACCCTTCGCCGGAAATTGCAGGGGGCGGTTGATAATTTGCAGGAATCGCTGGAACAACTGAAACGGATCGCGCCCTGAGGATTCCCGGGGCATGGGAGGCAGGGGGGCGAAAACAGAACAGTGTCGGCAGGGTTTTTGTTTTAGATTTGCTCGGCCTGAGGCCTGTTGAACGGGGAATATTGCTCAAACAGCATTATCAGCTCTTCTTTTAAGCAGTTGGCATTATCCACGGCCTTCAAGTATTCGGCCTTAAGAGAATTGATTTTGTCCAGGACGTTTAAATACTCCTCACGGAATGCCGTTACCCCGATTTCAACATTTTTCTCATATTCATCTTTCAGGGAATTAAGCCCGTTTTTCAGCGTTGTTAAATACGCCTCTTTGGCGGAGCCAAGTTTTTCAAGGGCCCGTTCGTATTCGCTCCTTAATCTGCCCGCGCCTTTCTCTCCGGCTAGCAGGTATTGCGTTTGCAGCTCCTGCAACAATTCCTTGACGGAAATAATATGATTGATCCTGAAGGTATTGCTTCCGGCAAAGGCAAAACCTTTTTCCAGAATCCCTTTTCTGGCGTTGTCAAGTGCCAGAGAAATACAATAGCGTGCGTTTTTGATGTCACAGCTTTCAAGGCACTTCCAGGCACACTTGAGCTTCATCTTTTTACCGGACGATATGTCCTTTAAAAATCCGCTCCTGATCGCCCGGCCCGGCATGCCGACCGGGCTCTTGATAATTACGATATCCTCTTCGCCGCAGGAAACATATGCCTGCTTGAATCTGATGTCGGCATCACATTCATGTGTGGCCACAAACCTTGTGCCCAGCTGAACACCGCCGGCTCCGAGTTTGAAAAGGCGATAGATATCGGTGCCCGTAAAAACCCCGCCGGCAGCGATTACCGGTATGTTCCGGCGAAATTTATCCTCATAAAGCTTTACCAGGGCAACAACGTCGGGCAAAATACGCTCGAGTGCAAAATCAGGATCCTCGATTTGATCCTCTTTAAATCCCAGATGACCCCCTGCTTTTGGCCCTTCCACAACAACCGCATCGGGGATGTCCGCATATCGTTTCAACCAGAAGCTGAAGATAAGGCGGGCCGCTCTGGCCGAGCTTACAATGGGAACCAATTTGACCCCCGCTGCCCTGAGATCTTCAACCGGAATCCCCCTAAGCGGGAGTCCGGCCCCGAGGAAAACCAGATCGACCTTTTCGTCGATGGCAACCCTGAGAAGCGCGTGAAAATCGTGCACGGCGACCATAATATTGACGCCCATGATTCCCGAACTCAATTCTTTTGCCTTTCTGATCTCTCTTCTCAAGGCAACGGCATTGGCATCTTTATGGCTGGCATAATAATCAGGGTCGAGCATTCCGATCGAATTTGCGGCGATAACGCCGATGCCGCCTTCATTCGCAACCGCTGAAGCCAGTCCTGAAAGCGATATGCCAACCCCCATCCCTCCCTGAACAATGGGAAGTTTCGCAATCGAATCACCGATTCTCAGCTCAGGCATCCGGGACCAGCGGATTTTGGAAAGATCAAATCTGGGCCATTCCATATCATTGAAACCTGTTTTCCATGTCTGCAGCTTTGACAACATGTCAAAATCCATCAATAGATGCTCCCTGTGTTCCGTCTCTTTCCCGCTCCGGACAATTTCCGTTCCTGTTTTCCGATCCACTGCGGGCGGCCTTCACGATGAGGTGCCGGGAAGTCATAGTTAAACGTTGATAAGGTGCGCTGCTCGATATCAGAACCGACGATGCGATTGATGGCGCGCACCATATCTTTGTCTTCCCCGGTAACAAGGGTAAATGCTTCGCCGCTGCGAGTTGCCCGGCCCGTCCGTCCGATGCGGTGAATGTATGCCTCGGGGGTGGAAGGGATATCATAGTTGATGACATGTGAAATCCGGGTGACGTCAATGCCGCGAGCGGCGATATCGGTGGCCACCAGAATTTGAAATGTCCCGTTGCGAAAGCCGTCCAGTGCTGCCTGGCGGCGTGTCTGGGAAAGATTGCCCTGCAGGGAAGCCGACGGGTACCCTGCGGCGACAAGCTTTTTCCCCAGCATCCTGGCGCGATGTTTGGTTCGGGTAAAGACCAGCACCGACTTGATACGGGTGCTTCCCAGCAGCTTTAACAGCAGCTTTGTTTTTAAATGCCGGGCGACCGGGTAGAGTGCGTGACTGACGGTATCCACAGGCGCGCTGATTCCCACCTGGACTGTCGCCGGATCTTGCAGGAGATCCCCGGCCAGGCGACGGATTTCGGGAGGCATGGTGGCCGCGAAGAGCAGCGTCTGGCGCTTCTTTGGAAGATGTTTTAAAATTCGCCGGATATCCGGAATAAACCCCATGTCGCACATCTGGTCGGCTTCATCTAAAACCAGCACTTCCAGCCGTGAAAGATCGATGCTGGAACGTCTGATGTGGTCAAGAAGCCGCCCGGGGCAGGCCACCACTATATCGGCACGCTTCAGTTGCTGGATCTGCGGGTTGATCCCCACGCCGCCGTAAACACTGGCGCTTCGGATGGGCGTTTTACAGCCAAGGGTTCGGATCGCCTGATGAATTTGTTCGGCCAATTCACGCGTGGGGCCGATTATCAGGGCGCGAACGCCTCCGTATTTGCTCCTTGCCAGTCGATTGAGCATCGGCAGCACAAATGCCGCCGTTTTACCGGTGCCGGTTTGGGCCAGACCCATTACATCACGACCATTGAGCACCTGCGGGATTGCCCGCTCCTGAATCGGGGTCGGGCGTTCATAACCCACCGCTGCAATACCTGCGGCAACAACGGGAAGAAAATTAAATGTTTCAAAGTTCAATAGATACCTTCTTTCTTTGTTCCAAAAAAAAGCCCCGGAGTTATTCCGGGGCTTACGTGACTTTTAATTGTAACCAGGAACACTGTTAATTGAGGGGGATCATACAGGTAGCCGGGGCTGCTGTCAAGTTAATTGTCTAATATGGATTGGGCCGAGACAATCGGGCAGGGCCTGCATTATTCGCCTATGACAAACAAAAAAGCAGGGCTTGTCCGGCCTAGCTTGTTAAAGCGACGCCGGATCGTTTTCCGGCTTATAATCTCTGGTAGGTGTTAAATAAAATGTGCAAATAGAGCTGATGTGTCCCTTTTCCGTCCCAAAAACGCAACAAGTCAACACCGTACCTCATCTCCCCGTCCCTTTTTTTCCCTCTTTTGCCTAAATTGAGTCCACCGTTGAAGGGTGGCTCCAATTTACCCGTCTTTCGAAAGGAAGAAGATTCCATCGCCTTCATCTGAAGATGAGTTGAGCGAAAACTCCAGCGTGATCAGACGCCCAGTTGGGTGGCCAGAAAAGCGGAAAGATAGGCACTCGGCCCATGACAAATGCCCAAGCCCGAAACGGCGCGTTACGAACGAATATGATATCGATTCTTTCATCCAGGAGGGATCTCCTGTTCGACATGTCATTTAACAGGCAGCAGGTGTAACCTGGATCGAATAACGTGAAGAAGTTTCTGTTCCAGGAGTCTGCGAAGCCCGAGCCGGCGATCAGGATGGTGGTGTTGACGATGCGGTTCTGCTTGGCGCCCACCAGCTCCTCGCCGTCCAGGATCAGCACCATCCGGTCGGAGTTGTTGACCACCTTGAGCTCCGGCACCGAGCCGCCCTGGCTCACCTCGACCACGTCGATGAGGTCTTTTGCCAGCGCCTCGTCCAGGGTGAGGTAGTTCAGATCCGCCGTGTAATCGGACAGCAAAGCGAAAACGGCCAGGTTTTTGAATGTTTGCTTGCGGCCGAGCTTGAGACCGCCGATGTATTGATTGATGAGTTGTTGCATGTCAGCAAACCCTCCTTTTTGATTTTTGAATTTAGAAATGGTTTCAAAACCCCGTCTGAGGCTCAATGGCTGCGTTGCGGGCCTCCGATAAATGCTCACATACTATACGTATGCTGCGCTTTCTCGATCAGCCCGCGCCTTGCCCTTGAACCTGATCCGAGGTTTGAAACCAATTCTATTTTACAAGGAGGGTGTGACAGATGCGGTCACGGCGCCTTCGGCTTCGAGCATATCGCTTATAGCTGATAGCTCATAGTTATCCGCAGGCCCGTCTGCGCTCTGCCGAGCTACGCCGCGGCATGTTACGCAGATTTCCGCAGATTTCTTTGAGCAATCCGGTTAAATAGCGAATTCGTCCCAGTTAAATTCGTGAAGCTGTTCTCTGGCGAAAAATTTAACGGGATGAATTGATTGGTTAATTGGTAAGAGCAGGACTGAGGGCTGAAGGCTGAGGACACCCCTTCGCTAAAGCTAGGCCGCGGGAAGCACACACAAACATTACCATTGCCGTATCTTTGTGAATTTGCCTGAATTCCATTGGGGAGAATGCTCTTGATCTTCGCCCGGGCATTTTCCGCCGACATCGGCTCCCTTGAACGCTTCACCTATCCTAAAATCCTCAAAATATCTTCTTGCTGCCAAAATGCGCACCTCACATCTTTTCTATCTGATTAAGGTATTCCCGCATGCTTTCGATTTTTTCATCTTTTTCTTTCCACAGGGCTTGAAGCCACAGGGCGAACGGATCCCTTTCCGTTTCTTCAACATGTGTAAAATCATATATCCGTTTAATCGGGACTCTTCGCACATTTACAATCACCCGTCTGCACCTGCCCGAGATGAATTCCCAGAAATTTATGCCGAAGTGGTCATAGGTGATGGTGACATCGATGATCTCTTTGAGGTGGCGGCCCAGGGCTTGAACGATGATCTTAAATCCTCCCACTTTCGGTTTCAGGAGATAGCGATAGGGCGATTGCTGTCGCTTCGCCTTTTCCAGCGAAAAACGGGTTCCTTCCACAAGATTGACGAGCGATGCCGGATAATCAATGGAACGGTCGAGGCTTTTTTGTAAGGTGATGAGATCCTCACCCTTCCTGTGAGGATTCTTGATCAGATAAGACCGCGAGTGACGTTTCAAGAAGGGATAATCCAATGCCCAGCAGATTTGTCCAACCAGCGGCATATAAATGAGTTCGCGTTTTACCAGAAACCTCAGAATCGGCGCCTTTCGATTCAGGATGCTCTGCAGGATAAAGATATCAGCCCAGGATTGATGATTTGATAAGACCAGATACCAGCGATCCCGATGCAGGCCCTCTAAACCACTGGTCTCAAGTGAGATGCCGAGCATTTTCCATAGAAGGAAATCGTCGGCCCAGGTAGCAAGGGCATACATCCAGCTTGTAACCCGGTAAGAGAGGACGTTTACAGTTTTAAAGGGGAAAAGGATCTTAAGGATGGCGATGATGATGAGTGGCGGGACCCAAATGCAGAGATTTAAGGTGATATAAAATAAGGAAAGCAGGCCTTTGATATAATACAAACGTATCCACAGGTAATCGAACACAAGCTTGATGCTTTTAAGCGTTCTGAACGATCGTTTTGCTTTTTCTTGCATGGTTTAGCCCGATTACGAACTTCAGGAGCCGGCGCTCTTATGCGACCAGTGGAGAAGGGAACATCCATAAATTATAAAAACAGGCACAAGGCGTCAAGGTCAAAGGTGTAAGGTAAGCGCCTTTCCCGCAGGGTGCGGGATTTCACTCGGGCCGGGGTCGGGCCGCGCTAAGCAATTAGAATTATAAAGATTAATACCAGTTAAGGGCCCGTATTTGGGGCTATAATGACTTTTTTAGGGTCAAAAATAGCTGAATAGATCGGCTTTTCTCAACCGTCGAGCTCGGGGGCTTCGCTTTTCAAGCTTCGACCCCACAAGTCGCGGGACGGGTTGCAGGAACCGGGTGGGTTTTGCGGATCTGAAAGATGTTTATTTTGCTTGCAAATTTTCGGTTGACAATGATAACAAGCGGCTTTTTTATATGAAGCGGTAATCGGGAGTCGAGATTTGGGAAGCAAAGACCGGGGCAGCATCATTCTGGGCAGTGTGGCGGCCATCTGCGTGGTTTTTTTCTGGTCGGGCTGGATGGTCATCAGCCGGCTGGGGGTAACCGGCCACCTGACTGTTTTCGATCTCACCGGCTTAAGGCACGGCATCGGGGCGGTTGTGATCCTGCCCTATATCATATGGAGCCGTGCCTGGCGGGGTCTTACCCCTTGGCGCACGTTTATCCTGGCCCTGACAGCGGGGGCGCCTTACGCCTTGCTGTCCTATTCGGGATTTATTTATGCGCCGGCCGCCCATGGCGGGGTGTTCTTGAACGGATGCCTGCCCATATTCACCACCCTCTTCGCCTGGATCTGGCTCGGCCAGAGGAGTCGATTCTCCCAAATGGTCGGCCTGGTCATCATCCTGGCCGGCGTCACGCTGGTCGGTTATGAAGGGTTTTTATCTTCAGACGGCTCAATGACCTGGGTCGGTGATTCGTTGTTTCTGGCGGCCATCGCCCTCTTCGCCCTTTTTATGGTTGCCAATCAAGTCTGGTCCGTAGTCCCCCGTCAGGTGATATTTTCGGTCACCATCGTCCCTGCCGTCGTCTATACCCCGATCTGGCTGTTGTGGCTCGATAGCAACCTGACCTCGGCTCCCTTCCCCGAGATCATACTGCAGGGGGCATACCAGGGTTTGGTCCCCAGTATACTGGGCATATCCTGCCTTAATATCGCCGTTCGTAATATAGGTCCCCGCGCGACGTCGGTCTTTTTTGTGTCCGTGCCGGTCATGGCAGCCCTGGCGGCCATACCGGTCCTGAATGAGTTGCCGGGCCTGCCGGCCTGGATCGGCATGATCACCGTTACCTTCGGCATCCTGCTGGCACTGGGCATCATCAGGTTCCATCAGAAAATCGCGGCTGCCGGTGAATGAGCGCAAAAGATTCAATCGTTGCTAGTGAGAAGGGGACGTCCATGACATTTAGACATTTCACCTTTCCACCCAATCCTTTCTGGTAAAAAATCATCTCGAAGAAATAATAAGTTTAAATTAGATTCAGGTTATTCAAACAGGGAGGGAGAGGCACCTCTGGTGCCGGCTCCCCGGCGAAATCTCGCTTCAGGCACGTCCGCTATGCGGAATTTCACAGGGTAAACCCAAGTTAAATTCGCTTCGCTCCAATGCTGCGGATTATTTCACTGGGTAAACATAGCTGATAGCGCGTAGTTATCCACAGATTTCGTGGACCCGTACTCGCTCTGGCGAGCTTCCGACTTCGCTCTTCGAGCTGCGCGGGAACAAGACGCCGCAGCACGTTTCGCAGGTTAACGCAGATTAAAAAATGGTTAAATAAAATTAGCCACCCCGGTGTAATCGCTGCCCGGTAAAAGTTAAAAAAACTTTAAATTTTCCGTTTCGCACTTACTTTATCGGTATTCTCGAATTGGTAATTTTGTTGAAAGGAGGAAATAGGGAGATGAATACATGCACTTTCGTGGATTTTATGCAGACGCTCAAGCCCTGGCTCAATGACGACTATATTCGCAGAGCTCATTATAATGATGAGGGGTATTTCACTTTGATTTTCGTGGATGGCGGAGAAAAGGTCTACCAGGTTGACGACTGTACGGCGGCCCAGCTAAATGATGTGATTGCGCTGCTGAAAGAAAATGGTGTCCCGGTTTTTAAATAAGGACCGCTACTGGCCAAAGTTTGAGCAGTAATAGGGGGGGCGCCCGCAAATCACGGCGCAAGGCATGCGGCGCAAGGTGCACGGCTCAAAACTTCAGGGCTAAGGGCAAAAAACCGGTATCTAATTATGGATTGCCGACTTTTAGTTGGCCGCGGCCCCGTTTTCGCTCTGGCGGGCTTCCAACTTCGCTCTTCGAGCTGCGCCGGGACAAGACGCCGCGGCACGTTACGCAGATTATAAAAACAAATCAGGAGCGCAGCTGCAGCAAAAATTTCTTCGGTGCCCTGCCCTCTTTCATAAAAAAAGCCTTCAGCTTAATTGTCTGAAGGCTTTCATTACTGGTGCCCGGGGCCGGAATTGAACCGGCACGGCACTTAGTACCGAGGGATTTTAAGTCCCTTGCGTCTACCATTTCCGCCACCCGGGCATATCGTTTAAGAGGTCTGATACCTGAAATGAGAGGGGTTTTCAAGATCTAATTGCGGCTCTCGCGCAATTAGATGTCCATAGTCCATGGCTCGTTGTCTGCTGTTCAAAAGAACGGTCCCCTATCGAATGCTACAGATCGCCTGTATTCCACAGAAGGAAAAAGTTTGTATCCAATAGAAGTTTTATGTCGGTCGATAAGCAGTTAGGATTTCGTCTGGCATTTGAACGCAACGGATACGTCAGGAGTTAGCGGATAATACGTGTTCGGGTTCCGCAAATTCGAAGCCTTTTTCATTAAACAGCTTCAGACAGGCAGTGACCACTCTTTCATCGTATAAGGTGCTCTTGTTTTTAAAAACTTCTTCAAGGGCTTTGTCCAGTCCGAGGGAGGGTCTGTATGGGCGGTGAGAGGCCATGGTTTCAACCACATCGGCCACGCCGACGATCCGCGCCTCGAACAAAATCTCATCGCCCCCGAGCCCGTGGGGGTAGCCACTTCCGTCCAGCCGTTCATGATGCTGCAGCACGATCTGGGCAATGGGCCAGGAAAAATCGATTCCACTTAAAATATCATAGCCCACCTTTGAATGCGCCTGGATCATTTTTCGTTCGATATCCGTCAATTTTACCGGTTTGCTGAGAATTTCGGCCGGCAGCGAAATTTTGCCGATATCATGAATGGAAGCCGCCATATAAACCCCTTCGACCGCATCGGCAGGAAGGTTGATTTCTTTAGCAATAGCCTGGGCCAGCTGGGCGACCCGGTGCTGGTGGCCCGATGTGTAAGGATCCCGCATTTCGACCGCCAGGGCCATAGCGCGGATCGTTCCGTCCATCACCTCTTTGAGGTTGTCCAGGCCCAGCTGCAGCCGCTGCTGCATCCGCTTGCGGTTGGTAATATCCCGCAAGGATGCCAGGTAGGCCTTTTTTTTCTTCCATTCGGTTTCCATGACGCGCATCTCAACCACAACGGATTTGCTTCCGGCAATAATATCCAGTTCGGTGGGTTTGCCCGGAATGATGAGATGTTCGAAAACCCTGCCGACAAAACGCTCGGCTTTGGTACCGAAAACAGTTTCAGCCGCCGGGTTCATGAATTTCACAATTGAATCTTCATCCAGGATGAGAATGCCGTCGGCATTGTTGTAAATCATGTTGCGGAAATTGACTTCGCTCATGTGCAGCGCTTTTTCGGTTTCCTGCCGGAATTCAATTTCCTTGCGCAGCTGCCTGTTGCTTTGCAATAGCGCCGCGGTGCGGTCGCTCACAAGGCTCTCCATCTTCTGGTGCAGGTTGCGCAGCTCAATTTCGGCCTGCCATTTAACGCTCAGCGCGGTTGCAAATTGCAGAATTTCCTGCCGGTGAAACGGCTTTTGCAGATACAAAAGCTTGTCGGAGGCATCCGACTGCTTGGCCAATTTTTCAGAGCCGGTGCGCATAAAACCGCTGACCAGTACGATATTGGCGTAAGGGTCCAGCCTTTGAATCTGTTCAGCCGTCCACTCGCCGTCAGGGCCCGGCGGCAAGTTTAAATCAAGAAAAATGACTGCATAGGATCGGCTGAATTCAAGAGAGAGCTTTACGGCCTCCACCGCTTCCCGGCCCTGGGTGCAGCAGTCGAGCTCATAAAAGGCTTTAAAGTCGCCTCTTTTTGCATCTGAGTTTAAAATTTGCCGGTAGAGGTCCAAAATGGTCGGATCATCATCAACAGCCAGTATGCGGTATTTTGTCGTCGGATTTTCAGCCATTGGTGTCCTGCTGTCAGAAGCCATCTCAAAAATGTCTTTTGGCCCCATATCTTTGTTGGTGCCTCGTTTCAAATCCTCGACAACCCACAGGTTGCGTGCGGTTTTAAACTCGGCCCCGCCGCGATCTGAAACCAAAATCCTATTTTTGAGATGGCTTCGATTAATATTTAACTCTCTTAATTTATTTTATTTTCTTGCTAGTTGTCAAACAGTATTTCATCTGATAATGATTGGGCATGAAAGCGCGGCATGATCGCCCCAGGCTAATTCTCGCCTCCAATTCCCCGCGGCGAAGCCAATTATTAAAACAGGCGGGGCTCACATTTTCCGTAATTCCAAGCAAATTTGACGAAAGTAAGGTGGCAGCGTCAGATCCGGATTCCTACGTCATCACGCTTGCCGAGTCGAAGGCGCTGGATATCGCGCAGAAGCATCCTACCAGCTGGATCATCGGCGCCGACACGGTTGTGCTTGTTGACGGCATCATTCTGGGAAAACCCGAATCCAGAGACAACGCCCGCGACATGCTTCTGCGCCTGAGCGGCAAAATCCATCAGGTACTGACCGGATATTGCATCTGCTGTAAGAAGACAAAACGTTTTTTTTCAGAAACCGTCAGAACCGATGTGCAGTTTAAAAAGCTAAATGATGCAGAAATCGAATGGTATATTCAAACCGGCGAACCCTTTGACAAAGCCGGGGCCTATGCCATTCAGGGCATCGGTGCCTTTCTGGTCAAAAGCATTAACGGGTCTTATACCAATGTCGTCGGTTTGCCGGTGTGTGAGGTGATGGCGCATTTAATTAATGAGGGCGCTCTGGAATTAAACTTTGAAGACCATTAAATTTAGGAAAAATTGTATTAAATTATTAGACAGGATTTACCCGCCTTCGCAAATGCTTCGGCGAGGCAGGCAGGATTTTTTGGATATTTATATTTTTTTGGCTTCCCGGATGAAAGCCAAAAATCTCAATTCGCCTTCGGCGAAAATATATAATTCTCTATTAATTTATTATAATACCGATTAAGTTTCGTTTCGCAGACTGTTCACCATAGAGGTAATTTCCCGCCTTTTTTGGCGGGATTGTGTTGAATCACTTTCATCCGGAAAGTGGTCCAGAAAAAATCTAAACAATCCTGTAAATCCTGTCTATTTAATAAACTAAAATGACCAATTCCATATCAATCAGAGAGACCCTGAGTTGAAACAGCGATTAGAACAAGTAAGGGAGCGCATTCGCAAAGCCTGTGAATCCTGTGAGCGGGATCCAGATTCTGTCCGATTGGTGGCGGTGAGCAAGACCGTTGCAGCTGACATTGTCAAAGAAGCCATAGCGGCCGGGGTCACCATTGTGGGCGAAAATTATGTCCAGGAGGCACGCGAGAAATTCAAAGCACTGGTCCAATATCCGCTCAGCTGGCATTTTATCGGACATCTGCAATCAAACAAAGCCAAATATGCCGTCCGGCTTTTTGATTTGATTCATACGGTCGATTCGCTCAAACTCGCACTTGAACTGGACAAACAGGCCGCAAAGGTGGATAAAGTTCAGCAAATCCTGGTGCAGGTCAATATCAGTGGCGAGGACACCAAATCCGGAATCCCGGCCGATGAAGCCCCCCGGCTGATTTCTGAAATCAGCCGGATGGAAAACATCGCCCTTAAAGGCCTGATGACCATGCCGCCCTATTTTTATCAGCCTGAAAAAGTCCGGCCGTTTTTTGCCGCTTTGCGCAAGCTGCGAGATCAAATAGAACAAACGCAGCCGAATGTATCCCTGAGCGAGCTGTCCATGGGAATGACCGGGGATTTTGAAGCTGCCATCAGGGAAGGCGCCACGCTGGTGAGGATCGGCACGGCGATATTTGGTGAAAGACAATGAAAGTCCTGCTGCATATCTGCTGCGCAAACTGCGCTATATACCCGATCAAAACAATCAGAGCAGAGGGTCTCGAGGTCATGGGCTTTTTCTACCGCCATAACATTCATCCTTACAGCGAATGTCTGAGGCGGCAGGAAGCCCTTGAAACCTATTCCGGAAAGATTGATTTGAAAGTCATTTACCAGGAAAGCTACGACCTGGAAGGATTTATCCGCAATGTCGCATTCAGGGAAGCCGAGCGCTGCAATTATTGCTATCATGACCGCCTGCGGTCGACGGCTCTGATGGCCAGGCGCGGGAAATTCGATTACTTCTCCTCTACATTGCTGTACAGCAAACACCAAAAGCACGACTTGATCCGCACGATGGGCGAATCCATCGGCAAGCAGGTGGGGGTTCCGTTTTTATACCAGGATTATCGCCAGGGCTGGAAAGAAGGAATCGAATGCTCAAAAAAAATGGGTCTCTACCGGCAGCATTACTGCGGGTGTATATACAGTGAAAAAGAACGTTTTTTTAAGGAATAAAAATGGATCTTTTCCCGCTGAGCGGCGTTCTCCGCGGGTTTCCGCCTTCGACGTACTCAAAGTACGCCTCAGACAAAAACCCTTGTGCGGCCTTGCTCGGCGAAAAAATATCTCATCTTTTGAACCAAATGCAATAGGGCAGTGCGAAACCATAATTTTAGGCACTTCGAACCAATTAAACCAATTAAACAAATGAAACACTGCTGAGTTTATATGTTTGGAAATTTTTTATACTTTATCGTTGTTCTTCTGATCTATTTGACTTATCAGCCTTCTGAAGAGACCAATTTCAGCGGCATCGAAACGTTCTGTCTCTTTATCGGTTTAATTATTTTCTTTTTTTATATTACCGCATTTTTGTTTCGCAGACTCGAAAAGCGCATCGCCAGCGGTGATTTTCCAAAGCTCGATTCTCTTTTTCACTCAATTTTAACGCGTCAATCGATCATGGCGATTCTGGTTTTCGCCGTTGACATTTACGGTCTGAATCTGTCCTCTTTTCTAATTGACATCCCCCTGTTCAATACGATTCCGACGCTTGAGGCCTTGCTGTTTCTGGGCCTGTTCGTTTTTTACCTGGCGCTGGTCTGGGCCTGCGCTTACCGCCCCTATAAAAAACTGTACCGCAGCGACATCTCCAAACGATCATATGTGGCTTCAAACATCACCTTTTCAATTCCGGTGCTGCTTCCCTGGCTGATTCTTTCCGGTTTTGCCGATCTGATCAAAGCGCTGCCGTTCGAAGGACCTGCCCGCTTTCTGGAAACCACCGAAGGCGAGGTGACTTACTTTCTCATTTTTCTATTTGCCGTGGCGGTGGTCGGCCCGGCCATGATCCAGAAATTCTGGCGCTGCAAGCCGCTCGAATCCGGCGAACATCGAACACGCATCGAAAGCCTGTGCCAAAAGGCCGACCTCGCCTATGCGGACATTCTTTACTGGCCGATCTTCGGCGGCAAAATGATCACTGCCGGCGTCATGGGACTCATCAAAAAATTTCGCTACATACTGGTAACCCCTTCCCTGCTGCAATTGCTCAAGCCTGAAGAAATCGATGCCGTCATCGCCCATGAAATCGGCCACGTCAAAAGAAAACATCTGGTGTTTTACCTTATATTTTTTGTCGGCTACATGCTGCTTTCGTATGTGACTTTCGATATGATTCTTTTTGGGATCATTTACGCCGAGCCGGTTTACTGGTTTATCAATAAAACCGGAATCGACCAGACCACCATTTTTTCCGCCCTTTTCAGCCTGGTAATCATCGTTGTATTTTTGATCTATTTCCGCTTTATTTTCGGATTTTACATGCGCAATTTTGAGCGCCAGGCAGATATCTATGTTTACTCATTGTTCAATTCCGCCCAACCGCTGATCTCGACGCTTGAAAAAATAGTCACCACCAGCGGGCAATCGGCCGACCGCCCGAACTGGCACCATTTCAGCATCCGGCAACGAATTGACTACCTGCAAAAGTGTGAATCAGATAGCCGCTGGATTGGCTTGCATAATCGCAAAGTCAAAAAGAGCATCGGCATGTACCTCGCCGCAATGCTGCTGGTCGGCGTCGTAGGCTATCAGTTGAATCTGGGCGTCGTAGGAGATAAATTAAATCAAAATTTTTTAGAAAAAGTTATTGGCCGGGAACTGCAAAAATCTCCGGACAATCCCAATTTGTATCGAATTCTGGGAGATCTTTATTACAGCCGCAAAGATTACGAAGGCGTCAGTTTTGCCTATGAAAAAGCCATAGAACTGAGGTTGCATGACCCGCACGTGCTCAATAACCTGGCCTGGCTTTACGCAACCTGCGAGGTTGAATCCCTGCGCAATCCTGAACGATCCCTCTACCTTGCCAAATTGGCAGCAGAAATCCAACCCTCTTCGCACGTCTTTGACACATTGGCGGAGAGCTATTTTGTAAACGGAATGAATCAGGAGGCGATAGAGGCCGGCGAGCGGGCGCTGAAGCTGGCCAAAGACAACCGCACTTACTACAGGGAGCAGTTGGAGAAGTTCAGGAAGGCAGCTAAAAAATAGTTAGATTGGTTTAATTGGTTGGATGGGTTTAATTGGTTGGATTGGTTGGATTGGCTTCATTGGTTTCATTGGTTAAATGCTAAACAAATCGAACCAATCAAACAAATTCAACCAATTGAACGGAATGTTAAAAGGAATCTAAACCAGAGCTTTCCCCATCATTTGAATTACTCTGCTTCGATTGTTGGATGTAATGATAAACCTTTCTTCCCCCGCCGACGATAAGCAAAACCCCGAGCAGATAAAAGCAGAAATAAATAAAAATGATGTAGGGGGCGAAATGTGCTATTTTTTTTATTTCAGGCATAACCTGGGGAATGCGCAAAAAAACGCCAACCCCGGCCAATAGCAGCAGGATGCCCCAGATGAGTTGAAGCGTGTTTTTACGTTCCGTCATTGTTGTTATCTTCAGAAAATATCATTTCAGCTAAGGCAGGGATCCAAACAAAAAATCACATTTCTGGATTCCCGCCTGCCAGACTGTGTCGCAATTGGCAAATCTGCAGATGTTGCTTGTCTGTCATTCCGGGCTTGACCCGGAATCCAGTGCAGCTTCAGGATCTTACGTTTCTGGATGCCGGATCTGTCATCCCGGACTTGATCCGGGACCGGCATGACAGGCGTGGATTAAACGCCTTTTTGAATTACGACACTCTGCTGCGCGGTAATGACTCAGACGCTCAAAATGCAGGTATTGGGCGTTAGATGTAGATGCATTTTTGAGAAGCTTCTAATCTTTCAGACTGCCTTTGAATTTCGGCTTTCTTTTTTCAAGAAAAGCCGAAGTCCCCTCTTTGGAGTCCGAACTGCCGTAGCACAGGCCAAAGGCATCCACTTCAATGTGAATACCGGTTGCCAGATCGGTGTTCAGTCCATGGTTGATCGCCTGCTTGGCGGCCCTGAGAGAAGCCCGGCCCCTGAAAGCGATTTCCGCGGCGGTTTTCATGACTTCATCCATCAACTGCTCCGCGGGCAGCACACGGTTGACCAGTCCGATTTTTTCGGCCTCTGCGGCGGAAATCATTTTACCGGTAAACACCAGTTCCTTTGCCAGATTCGGACCGATCAAACGCGGCAGCCTCTGGGTGCCGCCGAATCCGGGAATCAGGCCCAGGTTGATTTCCGGCTGGCCGAATTTGGCGTTTTCCGATGCATAGATAAAATCGCAGGCAATCGCAATCTCGGTGCCGCCGCCGAGGGCAAAACCGTTTACGGCCGCGATGACCACAATGGGAAGTCCCTGAAGCCTGGCGATGATTGCATGGCCTTTTTGCGAGAAGTTTTTGGCCGTGAGAGAATTAAAGGTGGCCAGTTCGTTGATATCGGCGCCGGCCACAAAAGATTTGTCACCGGCACCGGTAAGCACCAGAACCCGGATGTTTTCGTCGGCCGCAATTTCATCGAGCGCCCGGGAAAATTCATCCAAAAGAGCGGCATTCAGGGCATTGAGCGCTTTGGGCCGGTTAAACGTGATGGTCGCAATGCCTTCTTCAACCTGATAAACGATGTTTTCGTAAGCCATTTAAACCTCCATACATTTCGAGATATTTAAAGGTATATGATGAATAGATAATGTGGTCATATTTGTCAAATTTAAAATAGTCAAAGGTCCAAAAGGCTTGGAAGCTGGAAAGCGATGAGGCCAGAAGGCTTAAAGATTAAGAAAAATTCACTCCTTCAAACTTTCCAGCCTGCTGGCCTCCAGCATTTCAGTTTTTCTGGCTTTCGCTTGATGCGGCGATATAGATGGCGGCAAGAATGAAAATCCCGCCGATGGCCTTATATGCAGTCAGTCCTTCATCGAAAATAATATAGGCCAGGATCGTGGCGCCAATCGGCTCTCCCAGAAGGCTCACGGCAATCAGACCGGCACTCAGCCATTTCAGAGCCCAGTTGTAGGTGCTGTGCCCGATGATTTGCGCGATCAGCGCCATGCCCCAAAAAGCGGCAATGGTCCCGGTGCTGAATCCGGATATGGGCAGTCCCAGAGCTAGAACGATAAGCCACAGAATAAGCGCGGCGCTTCCATAGCAGATGAAGATGTAAGGCAAAAGAGACAGTTTGCGCCGCAAATTGCGGCCCAGCAACAGATAGACGGCCGCACAAAAACTGCCGGCCAGGGCCAGACCGTCACCCAAAAGCGCCTTGCTGCCGGTGGCAAAATCGCCGTAACCGATGATCGTGCCGCCGATAACACTGATAACGATACTGACCAGCATGGCGCGCCTCAATTTTTCTTTGACAACCAGTGGGGTCAGCAAACCCACCCAGAGGGGATTGGTGTTAACCAGCACAACGCTATTGGCCACCGATGTATAATCCAGAGAAGAAATCCAGGTGGCAAAATGCAACGCCAGAAAAAAACCCGATAAGACTGCCAGTTTCAGGTCGCGCCGCGACAGCCTGGCAATTTCATCGCGGGCTTTCCACCAGGCGATGGGCGCCAGAATCAAAGAGGCAATTCCCACCCGGTAGGCAGCGATAACCAGTGCGGGCGCATCCGCCAGACGCGCAAATATTGCACCGGTGGACACCGCCATCGTACCGACAATCAGGGCAATGTATGGATTGATGGGTGGGCCGGCATCTAAAGTTTGTCCTGTCATGGCAAAATGGCTATCCCTGCGGCCGCCGGGGTTGCTGTGGTGCAGTTATCAGCGCCGTTGGAGAGGTGTCTTTAATATAACTTCGAATCCCCTCCACGACGCCTTCGGCCAGCCGCTCCTGGTATCGGGGATCGACCAGACGTTTGCACTCACGGGAGTTGCTGATAAAAGCCGTTTCGATAAGGATGGAAGGCATCTGGGCACCCAGGAGCACGTAGAATGGCGCCTGCTTGACGCCTTTGCTTTTGACGCGGGTATAGCGCTTGTTTTTCAGGTGACCGATTATGGCCGTTTGAACATAGGCAGCCAGGCGGCTGGATTCATTGATCTTGGCGTTTTGCATCAGGTCATAAAGAATTTTCTGCAGATCACTGATGTTTTTGGTCGAGGTGGCGTTTTCCATGGCAGCAACCCGAATGGCTTCCTCATCGGTAGCCAGGTTCAGAAAATAGGTTTCAATACCGTAAGCCCGGCGATCTCTGGAGGCATTGGTATGGATGGAAATAAACAGGTCCGCATTTTTCGTATTGGCAAAAGCGGTTCGTTCTTCCAGGGTTAAAAATCGATCCCCATTGCGTGTCAAAATAACCTCCAGCCCCAATTCCGCTTTAATTTTTTTGGCCAGCCGCCTGGCAATCTGCAAAACGACCTGTTTTTCGTGAACCCCCTTGAGATAACCCGGTGCCCCATAATCCCTGCCGCCATGACCCGGATCAATCACGACGCGTCGAACGCCTAAAGCCAGCTGTTTGGCCAGAGAGCCGGGAGGGATTTTGCCGTTCTTTTTAATTGTATCAGACGGCAGGGCTGCATCATCTTCATCCCCGGGGGTTCTGGCGGCTTTGGTTCCCCATACGTCAATGACGATCCGAAACGGATCTTTCAGGGAAAATATCTTGTAGGTTTCAAAGGATTTAATATCGACCACCACCCTTACGGAATCGGTCGTGTACTGGCCGGCGCGGGCGTCACTCAGCAAATCATCGTGAATCGGAATGCTTCTGCGAATATGTTCGCCCAGCCGACTTTGGCTTAAATCAACATACAGCCGCTGCGGTTTGCCAATTGATGGATCTTTTTTGAGCAGATGATGATAGTACGAGGCCTCCCGGTCGGCATCGATGACGACCCGGGTATAATTCGGGTTGGACCAGAAGCGCAGATTGGTGACCGTGACCATCCCGCCGGGATCTGCTTGCGTCGATGGCGTTTGATCGTCTTCGCCGGATTCTTCCCTGGCCTCACGCGCCTCGATTTTTTCAGCAATCGGATCCGGTTCGGCAACCGGCGTTTTTTCGGTGGATGCCGGCATGGTCTGGAGCTCTGAAGCAGCCTTGGCCCGGTAGCGGCTTTCGGGAAACTCGTTGACGATTTGATTGTAGATACTGCGAGCGTTTTCAAGGTCATCTGAAGCAAAGGAATAGGCATAAAGCTTATGATAAAGCGCAGCGGTCATGAAAAGACCGGCTGGTGCCCAGGGTCCATCCGGATCCTGGTCATAAACCGACTGGAATCTATCGATGCAGCGCAACCAGTTGTCGCGATATTTTGTTTTGGAGGGGCTTTTGCGCAGGTCGCTGTAACAGGCTTCAGCATGGATATAGGTGTCTTTGGGGGTTGTTTCCGCTGCAGGGGACGGCGGTGCCGGTGGCGGTGCCTGTCTGGCGGCAACGGTTGCGCCCACATTACGAATTTCCCGTGCGGCTTTTTGCCGGTAGCGGCTTTTGGGGTAAGTGTCAACAATCTGCTGAAAGATATCAATGGCTTCTTTTTTGTCTGCTTCCTTGCCGGAATACTTCGCCAGATCCTGATACACCTGGGCAGATCGGTAAAGACCGGCCGCCGCCCAGGGTCCGTCGGGATCCTGATTGTAAACCGACTGATATTTCTTGATGCACCGCAGCCAGTTGTGGCGGTATTTTATTTTCTTTGGGTCCTGACGCAGACTTCGGTAGCAGGCTTCTGCATCAAAATACACATCCCGGGGTGCTGCCGCCGAAATTCCCGAAAAAAGCAATACGGCACCAACAATCAAAGGGATGATGGCAATGATAAAGAATTTTTTACCGGTTTCCGTCATAGTCTGTTTTCGGTGTCGCTTGCTCCTGTTTTAAAAAATAGCGGCAAGATGCCGCTCCCACAGGTTGCTCCTGTAAAGATCAATAGAAATTGATTTGAATACCGATGCCAGTGGGAGTGGCTTTTCAGCCGGCGTAGCCACAGACGACTATGGCGAAGTCGGCCCAGCCGCGAATTTTATTCGCTGATGTCTTTGGCCTTATCCCGAAGTTCATTCAGATAGTTGAGCGCCTCCAGCGGCGTCATTTTGGATATATCCAGTTTGGATAACTTTTCAACGAAAAAATGATCTTTCTTTCCGAACAAACCCATCTGCTGCGGGCCCTGTTTTAGGTCTCCTCTATCTGAAAAAGCGTTTGTTAAATCCTGCTCCTTATTTTCAATGCGGTACAGAATCTTTTTCGCCCGGTTGATAACTTCTCCCGGGATTCCCGCCAGGCGGGCGACCTGAATACCATAACTGCGATTGGTGCCCCCTTCAACCAGTTTGCGTAAAAATATGATTTCATCGTTCCATTCCTTGACGGCAATATTGTAATTCTTTACCCGTTCTTTTTGCTGGGCCAGGTCCGTCAATTCGTGATAATGGGTCGCAAACAGGGTTTTAACGCCGGTTTTATGCAAATCATGCAGGTATTCCACCACAGCCCAGGCAATGCTCAATCCGTCATAGGTGCTGGTCCCGCGACCGATTTCATCCATGATGATCAAACTGTCTTCCCCGGCATTGTTCAGAATATTGGCCGTTTCCTGCATTTCGACCATAAAGGTGCTCTGACCCTGTGAAAGATTGTCCAGAGCACCAACGCGCGTAAATATGCGGTCCACGACACTGATGGCCGCTTTTTGGGCCGGGATAAACGACCCCATTTGCGCCATGATGACCAGCAATGCCACCTGACGCAGGACCGTTGATTTACCGGCCATGTTCGGGCCGGTGATGATCAGAATCTGGTTGGTCTCGTTATCCATCGAAACCGTATTGGGCACAAAGCGCTCGCCGCTGATCATTTTTTCCACCACCGGATGCCGCCCGTCTTTAATATGAATACGACCGTCCATGGTCATTTCTGGTCGACAGTAATCATTTTGATCCGCAATCTCGGCCAGATTGAGCAGACAATCCAGGCTCGCCAAAAATCGGGCTGCATTCTGAAGATTTTTATAATTTTTAACAATTTCCTGCCGGATCTCATTGAATATTTCCAACTCAAGCGCCGCTCGCTGATCTTCAGCATTTAAAACCTTGGTCTCAAAGGTTTTCAATTCATCGGTAATGTAACGTTCGGCATTGACCAGGGTTTGTTTGCGCACATAGTTGGCCGGCACATCCGAGGTGCGGCTTTTGGGCACTTCGATATAATACCCGAAGATTTTGTTATACCTGACCTTTAATGTCGTAATTCCGGTGGCTTTCCGCTCCTGCACTTCCAGATTGGCCAGCCAGCCTTTGCCGTTGCGGCTGATTTTTACCAGTTCGTCTAACTCATTGTGGTAGCCGGGTTTTATCATTCCGCCTTCATTGATCGTCGGCGGCGCGTCCTCCCGGATGGCGGTTTCGATCAATTGAGCCAGTTCATACAGCGGATCCAGATTCTCACCCCATTGAAAAAGCGTCGATTTTAGCGATGACACCATTTGGTGGATTTGCGGCAGCGCCAGAAGGGACCTTTTCATCGCAATTAAATCCCGCGCATTGGCATGCCCCATGACAATTTTGCTGCCGACCCGTTCGATGTCATAGACCGATTTCAGGCACTCACGAATGGCATGCCGGGCCTGGATGTTCATTTTTGCTTCTTCAACCGCATGGTGCCGCGCCTGGATGTCCTCGATTTTAATCAGCGGGTAGCGCAGCCACAATTTAAGCAAGCGGGCACCCATGGCTGTATGGGTATGATCGATGATACCGATCAGCGTGCCGCGGCGCATACCAGAGCGGATGTTTTTTTCAAGTTCCAAATTGCGGCAGCTTAAATCGTCCACCTGAAGGTAATGGCCCAGAGCGTAAGTTTCCAGGCGGGTAAAAAGTTCTATTTTCTGCTTCTGGGTTTCACGGACATAATGAATCAGTGCCCCGGCGGCTCGCACCCCGGCAGTCAGTCCCTCGCAGCCGAATCCTTCCAGAGAAATCGTTTTAAACAGTTCGGTAAGCCGCCTGTAGCCGCCTTTGTACTCAAACGCACTGTCTTCCAGACTGGTGAAGGCGCACCCCTGCAAGGCATCCCGAATGGCGGTCATATGAGAATCGGTTTTGGCTGAATCCGCCAGAATGACTTCCCGGGGAGATACGCGCAAGGATTCGTCGATTATCGCTGTCAGATCATTGGACTCGGTTAATCGGAATACGCCGGTGGATATATCCAGATAGGACAGCCCGAATAATTCTGCCTCACAGGCGACCGCCAGAACGAAATTGTTAGAGCGCTGGTCCAGAAACGATTCATCCAGGATCATTCCCGGCGTAATGACTCGCACCACATCCCGTTTGACCAGCCCTTTGGCCGTTGCCGGGTCCTCAATCTGATCGCAAACCGCCACCTTGTAACCGCTATCGATCATGCGGGCGATATAAGCGGAAACCGCCCGATGGGGAACGCCGCACATCGGCACCGGAGATTCGTCTTTTTTATTTCTGGAGGTCAGGGTGATTTCCAATACCCGGGAAGCCACCTGGGCGTCTTCGAAAAACATCTCGTAGAAATCGCCCATCCGATAGAAGAGAATCGCATCCGGATACGCCTCCTTGATGGAAAGATACTGTTTTATCATGGGAGTTAGTTTGGGTGGGCTCATCAATCAATCATTCAGAACAACACAGCTTTTTCTACATTAATATCACAGGGTCTTTTCGGCTTCAAGGTGGGGTGATGAATTTGCATCAAGTGTTTGGTATTTAGTGTTTAGTGTTTGGCGTTAATTTATGATCTAATATCATCAGGATAGAATACGAAAAACTAAACACCAAACACGAAACACTTTCCGCAAGCGTCTTTGATTATATTTTTTAAAATATGTTTTAATTTTGGGTACTTAAATTAATTTTATCGAAGTATGGTTTTAAATTTTCATAAGTGGCTTTGAGGTGTTCTGGAATCACTCTTACCTCACCGAATACCGTTAATGCATTGGTATCACCAAACCAGCGCGGTACAACATGAAAGTGCAGGTGTTCCTCGACGCCGGCTCCTGCCACTTTACCCAGGTTGAGGCCAACATTAAAGCCATCGGGCTTCATGACTGTTTTTAAAATACCCACCGAATGTGCAACCGTTGCCAGCAAATCTCCCATCTCTGACGTGTCGAGTTGATCGAGGGTGGCAATATGACGGATGGGAGCAACGAGAAGATGACCATTGATGTAAGGAAACTTGTTCATGGTGACCATGGTCACCCGGCCCTTAAAAAGTGTCAGGTCGTCCTGATCTGCCAATGCGGCACAGAAAATACACCGGTCTTCTTTGCCTTTAAGAATATATTCAATCCGCCAGGGAGCCCACATGGTTTTCATCGCACAAACCTCAATTTGTTTTGTTATATCGCGATATTATATTTTCTATTAATCTACGGTTTTTACGCGAAAAACTCAAGCGATTTTTAGGACCGGTTAAACGGTCAATTTGGCAAAAGATTCGCTCCATTTCTAACCATTTTACGAATCAACCCGGTGACAATTTAACTTTTCATCGGCGGTCTGCTACATCCGCAGTATTTCAGGGCGCATCGAATCCGGGCATTGGCTCAGAAAATATTCATCTGTCATGCCGGAGATAAAATCGCGCACAATCTCGGCACTGCGATGCGTTTCGGTGTACGCTGAAGACATGCCGTTGAGAAATTGGCTGAAAATTGGGGATGCGGTATTTTTCTCTTTTATTTCAGAAAGATATTTCTCAAAAAGAAAACCAAAGAGTTCATGTATAGACGAAGAATATTTTTTTATCCTGGGGTTGTGGTAAATTTGCGCCAGGTTGAATTCTTTCAAGCTTTGTAAAGCATCAGCGACATCCGAACTAAACGCGACGTAATGTTTTTGAAAACTGGTCTGGATAATATCGGTCACCAGGTTAAAGACGATGGTACCATTGGTATTTCCAAGGCATTCGACGCTTGCCCGGGGCATTTCGGAGCGTTCGATTAGATTCAGCCGGATGGCATCTTCTATGTCACGGCCGATATAGGCAATGGTATCAGCGATGCGAACCACACAACCTTCGAGAGTCATGGGTGTCAGACTAATCCGGGGATCGTTTCTTTTGGCTTCCAGCTCCAGATCCAATGTTTCGAAAGTCTTTTTGCCGACAGGTTGTAGCCTTTGATCATGCACTTCGCCGTCATGGCACAGGATACCGTCAAGGGTTTGCAAACACAGATTCCACCCCAAGCCTTTGCGTTCCACTTTTTCCAAAAATTGCACGCTTTGCACGTTATGTTGAAAAGAACCGATGCCGTGTTTAGCGCACAGCTCGGAAAGATAGCGCTCACCGTCATGGCCGAAGGGGGCGTGCCCGATGTCATGTCCCAGGGAAATGGCTTCAATCAGATCTTCATTCAAGCTTAAAAATCGCCCGATGGTGCGCGCAATTTTTGAAACCAGTTGAACATGCAGAACCCGATGGGAGATGTGGTCATTTTTAATCAGGTAAAACACTTGGGTTTTATCGATGTAGCGCGTATATGCGTGGGCATGCAAAATACGATCGACATCAATTGAAAAGCTTTGTCGATAGTCGGTATCTTTGCGTTCTTCCGGTGCGCGACGGATCGCATCCCTGTTCAGGGCTGCCATTTCGGACAATCGCTTTTTTTCCTGTTCATCCAGGGCGCTTCGGGCATGATACATTATGCCTTCATTATATTTCTTCATTGTCAATCATGGATTCCATTATTTGCTCGTAATCCAGGCCGGCTTCTCGAAAGCCGTCTTTGCCGTATTTCATATTGGCTTCCAGAACATAAAAACGACCTTTGTTTTCGCAGATATCAATCCCAACATCATCCCAGCAGCAGGTGCGCGCAACCTGCAGTGCCAGTTCCCGGGCCTTTTCAGGAATGGCCTCCAGGCTGATTCGGCCGCCGACAGCGACATTGCTGCGATATTCATCTGGCGGGGCGATGCGCCAGTAAGCGTGGACGATGCGCCCGCCGATGACCACCACGCGAATATCTCGATCAATGGGCAGATACTGCTGTATATAAGCCGGGCTCACCCGGTCCAGGTAATCACGAAGTTCTTTTTCGTCACGAACCAAATAAACACCTCTGCCCATGGCAGAGCCTCGTGGAATTTTTGCAATGAATGGATAAGCGAAGTGATCGAGAATCGATTGTTTTTGACGATTCCCATAAAATACCCGAGTGCGGGGATGCGGCAAATTGAGCAGTTCGAACAGCGCCGTTTGCTTAATTTTGTCCTGAACACATTTATAGGTGTGGTAGCTGGGAAAGGTGGATTTTCCCATGGTGTCGAAAAGGTCGGCATAAAAAGCCGTTGGGAAATAAATTTTGCCTGCCTTGCGGATGAGCTCGGCTTCCCGGGGGTTGTAATCGGAAAAATTTGGCCGCACCCCCAGTGTGTGTACATTTTTGCATCTTTTTAACCGCGCCTCGAGGGCGATGACTTGTCTGGACATATTCAGATCGGTTCTAAGAGTTGCTGGATTTTCTCGAGACTTCTGCGGGTATGGCTGCCGGGCCAGTAAATGCGATCACATTGGGTACATTTTTGAAAGTGATCGTGGGTTTCGAAAATATAATCCGGCACCCGACCCCAAAGTGAGTTTTTTTCGACAGCGACAATCGGCAGATTGCATTGCAGACATCTTGAAAACGGCCTCGTCTGCGCAGGTTTTAAACCCAGTTCACGAAAAATTTGAATTAACTGCTGGTCAAGATGGTCTGATTCAACAAAAATTAACTTACGGCAAGCAAACTGTTTTCGAATCCGTTGGGTCCGGGTCAACAGAATGCGATCTTTTTCCAGGGTTTCGATAAAGTTTTTTCCCGACAGCTCGGGTTCGTATCGGGTATCAAAGCCAAGCAAACGTAACCATTTGGTCAGTCTGCCAAGCGTTTTTTCTGCTGCAAAACAGGGGGTCATGAGAGTTGATTTCCTGAATTCGCCTTTTATGGCCCCTTCCCGCTCAGTTCCTGATACGCCTGTTGAATTTCTTTGAATCGCATCTCTGCCAGCGCTTTAAATTCGTCACCCAGGTGCTCCAATTTGTCCGGATGGTATTTGCTCGCAAGTTCCCGGTAGGCGTGCTTTATTTCTTCGGCAGACGCGCTGCTGTCGATTCCCAGCACATGGTGGGGATCCCATTTCTCCGGCGCGGTATCTTCGGAATATTGATCTTTTTGATAGGATCGGCTCTGCCCGAAATGGCTTCCGCTGCTCCGTCCTCCAAAGTTACCGTCGGCCTGCTTATCATAGCGGCTGAAATCAGCAGTTCTTTTTTTACGGGCGACAAAATATCGCCACAACAGGATCCAGATGATCAAATCATCGAGCCAACCCCAACCGATCATTAAATCCGGAATAACATCCCACGGGTTTAACGTATAAAGCCCGGCCAATATCAAAAGAATCAATTTCCACATGTTCGCAAGTATAATGGTTCGTCGTGCCGCGGTCAATGAAAAGCAGAGTCGTCACCGATCGAAATGCTGGCCGAGCTTTACCTGAAAATAAATTAATTTCGATACATTAGCAACGCATCGACATAGGGGCATCAGACGAAAATATCATTCAAGAAAAACCCTGGTTTCCCGATAAAAAAATAATAGCCTGACTTCAAGGTCCGGCGGCTTCAAACAAAACCCAACCTAATATAATTTGATATAATTTAAGTATGTTAGTTAATTATCAGGCCACAAAGAACTTCGCTCTTGGCGCGGAATATGGTAGGATGAATCAGACACGAGGATAGCTCAATATGAAAATGCGTCAGGCGATTCTTTTATTATTATTGCTGTCAATGGTCGGTATCGGTGCCGTTTATTTAAACGACTATCAGGACAGGAACATCGTCGTTTTGAAGAACGGCACCGTGATTACCGTCGATGAAATCTGGAAATCCGGTGATTTCATCCTTTATAAAGTTGGTGATGAGGTTTTTACCGTCCATAAGATCGAAGTCGAGAGTTATGGAAAGCCGAATTCAAAATCAATGCTGAAACACGCCAGATTTAAAGTGTCCCTCCTTTTGATCAGCGCCAACACGGAATTCAAGGAATTCGCCAGCAATACAACGGTTTCATTCGGTCGGCGCTCATTTTGGGTGATCGCCATTCTGGCCACGACGGCATTTTGCATTTTTGTTCTGCCGCTTCTTCATCTGATCCTCAAAAATCGCCAGCCGATTCTGAATGGCGCCCGATCGACTAAAATTCAGAAACCGGCAAAACCAACTGATGAAGCGACCGATGACGCGATTACGCCCTCCGATATCATCGGCTACTTTTTGAACCTTTTCAGGATCCAGATCGGCGCCGATCCGAACGCCCCGATGATGACAAAAGCATTAATGGACAATGCCTCGGGGTCCAATACGGTTTACGAGCTGCGCATAAAACATCGCGGAGAATGGATGCAGCGTCGCATGAGCATCGGTCCTCTGGGGGAGGAAGCCGGCAGCAAAAGCAAATGTTATTACGTGATTTATGATGTCCACCTGGTGGTTAAAATACCCGTAAAACCGATCTCTGAATTTGAATACTACAATAAAAGTATCAAAAAAGAAGGTCAGATTGTCGATAAACTCGCACCTAAAGAATGCATCGTTCCACGGGTTTCGACCATCATGAGCATGATTCACAAATTACCCGAAAGTGCCCATTTGCCGGTTGATCAATTGGAAGAAAAATACGTCAACTGGCTGCGCCGCAAAACCCAGTACCAAAAATATTTAAAAATAAAAAATACATTTGTATTTTTTATGGATTTTTCAAAATACTATTTTCTGGGTCGTATCATCGATGATCTGCACGATGTCAAAGATGCGATGGCCCAGGAAATCATCGAAAACGCCGAAACCATTTTTGACAACCAGAAATTCCGCGGTAGATACGGAAAAGCCAAAGAATCGATCGGCATCGAAATCCGACATGTGTACGACAAATGTCAGGCTGCCATTCGCCAGTTTCTGTTGGACTCCGGTATTTCGTCGGATGTGTCAATGTTTCGCATCCAGACCTGGTTTCTGACGCATTTGGCCGCAAGGTCGATTCCCGTTAAAGAAGCCGGCCTATCTGAAAATCTGGTCAAGGAGTTAAACCTTCTGATTGGGCTTAATCTTTCCAAGGATATGGAGGCGGTAACCGCATACCGAGACACCATAACAGAATACGTCCATAAGATACGATTTGAACAAAATAAGCCTCAAATGGCCGGCATCATAACCAACCTACTGGATCTGCTGGCGTGGCTGAGCAGTAAATGTGTGGCCATGCGGGACCTGAAGCCGGATAACCTGCTGGTTGCCGGCGATCCGGCAAAGTACCCCCTGTTTTTAATGAATCCAGATGAATACGAGCTTGGAATCATCGATGTCGAAACTGCTGTAGACTTTGAACAATCGGAGTCTCGCCGGATCATGCAACCCCTGTTGGGCGGGACGCCGTTTTACGCCACCCCGTCCCACTTTTTCAGCAATGCGATCCTGTCTGAAGCATTTCACAATTTAAGCACAATTTTACATTTACAGGACTGGCACGCTACGCTGGTGATGATTTTTAAAACCGTCACCGGCAAACTGCTGTTCGAAAAGACCGCCCGATTTTTTATCGATATTCGCAATAAGATCAAGTCCGGCCAGAACGACGGCATGCTGGCTACCGAAATCGTCGCCAATGCCAGCCGCGCGTTTTGGCGCAGCGCACTGGTGGAATTTCAGACCAAAATGAACCAAAAAGAACATTTACTTAAATCCATCTTTTTCGCCATCCCTGAAACGGCCAAACAGATGTTTAAAAAGGTATTGTCCAAAGACATCTCAGCCACCAATGAAAAGATAAAGCGTTGCATCAGCAATCAGACCGTTTTTGAAAGTCCGCAAAGCCAGAAACGATTGCTTGATTCCTCCCCTGCCAGAATTGATCAGCTGCGGATTGATTTTGAAAATAAGGTCAAATCCATGGGCACCTCATCCGGTGACCACGCCGGCACCATTGTGTTTCTAAAATACCTGCGCACCTTGAAATTGCACGTCGACCAACAAAAACTGCTGCTGAAAAGACTCGAGCAACCCGTCGCAAAAATTTCGGCTTATACGTTGCTGAGTTTTATGTTTAACAACCTTTACAAATCCATGTTCAGGGAAGAATGGTGGGTAAAGTCGGCTGTGGCAGAAAATTTATCCGATGCAAATGTGGATCAAGCGACTCTCGAAGCAACGGTCAATAAATAATCTTAGACGCCTTTCATGCCGGCTCAAAACTCCCTGTGTTTCCCATTTTCGAGCCGCATAAAGCCTTGCCTTTCGTTAGAAGCCAACTCAAAAATGTCTTTGGCCCCTCATCTTTGTTGGAGCCTCGTTTCATATCCTCGACAACCAACAGGTTGCCTGCGGTTTGCGGTCCACAAAGAGGATTTGATCAGACGGGAAGTCCCGCGTAGCGGGGAAACTCGGCTCCGCCGCGCCTGTCTCGGCGGAGCCGCGCTTTTCGCGTGGCGAAGACGGAATCTTGAACCATAATCCTATTTTTCAGATGGCTTCTAATTCTATTTGACAGTTTGATCGTGCGCATTATAACCTGTGTCTAACATCGCCAAAAACGAATGGTTAACCCCTGATTTTCCAGGCTTGCTTCAAATGCCATCTGACCAAGATCATCACAGCTTAAGTCAAGAACAAGGGCATTTGCTCGTTAAGCTGGCTCGCCAAACACTGTTACACCATTTTGCAAAGCAGACGCCGCAGGATGAAATCGATCGATTAAACGACGAGTTAGCAGATCCCTGTTTTAGTCAAGCATGTGGAACTTTTGTCACACTGACGATCGACGGGCAACTCCGGGGATGCATCGGCAACCTTACCTCAAGTGAGCCCCTGGTATCCGGCATCCGCCGAAATGCCATCAACGCCGCCTTTCATGACCCTCGCTTTCCACCGCTGAGCGCCCCGGAACTCGACCGGGTCGCAATCGAAATCAGCATACTTTCGAGCCCCCGGCCGCTGTCTTACCAGGATGCCGCCGACCTGCTAAAAAAGCTCCGTCCGAATATCGATGGTGTCATCATCCGCAAGGGGTTTGCCAGTGCAACCTTTTTGCCGCAGGTCTGGCAACAGCTGCCACAGCCGCAAGATTTTCTTAAACACCTCTGCATGAAAGCCGGGCTGCCGGCAGATGTCTGGCAGCGTTCGCAACTTGAAGTTGAAACCTACCAGGTCCAGTACTTCGAAGAGCACAGATAAAAGATATGTGGAGCGACAATGTCAGAGATACGAAGTCGTACGATTAACGGTTTGCAGGTTGGCGATACGTTTACCGTATCGAGATGTTTTAGCGAAGAGGATGTTATCGCCTTTGCAGATATTACCCGGGATTATAATGCGGTGCATTTTGATCCGCGCTTTTCTGGTGCTAAAAATTTCAACGACCGGATCTGTCACGGTCTGCTGGTGGGCAGCATGCTGACAGAAGTCGGCGGTCAGATCGGATGGCTGGCATCGGTCATGAACTTTAAATTCAGGCAACCGGTTTATTTTGGCGAAACCATCACCTGCAGGTTTACCATTACCGAAATTGATAAGCGTCTGCGCGCCTGCGCGAAAGCCGTCTACTTCAATCAAAACGGTGATGTTGTGTTGACGGCCGAGCTTAAGGGTATTTTACCCGACGCAGCCGAACGTCGCATCTTGAATGCCATGAAAACCGAAGGCGATCCAACCAACAAAATAAAATGAAGGAATTCCGAAAGTTATCGTGGGATTTAAAAACCTGAATGGAACGTCATCAGGACGGCGGCTTTTTCTGGTGTTGGGAAGCATGCAGGTCTTTTGGCGATGAACCTGGAGCCGCAGCAGCCGATGATCTGATCATGTTTGAGCGTCCCTCAAAAACGGCGCCTTCTTTAATGTCGATGGACGCAGCCGTGCAATCGCCGACAAGTTTTCCGGTGGGATGGATCTCCAGTTGCCGATGGGCCTTTACGTTGCCGGTCACCTCTCCCTGAATAATGATGTTTTTGGCTTCAATATCGGCCTCTACGATACCCGTGTTGCCGACAAAAATATCGCCCGACAGTACAACGGCGCCTTTGATATGGCCTTCCACATGCAGATTCTCAGGCCCCAGTATTTCACCTTCAATCCTGACATTTTTACTCAGTAAAGATGTAGAATCGGCGGATTTGTCTTTTTGCATGAACTTGCTCCTTTTATTTTTCGATCGGCTCCCCGGTGGCTGCCCTTTTGCGGTCTTTGCGGTATCGAGGTACCATCGCTTGCTTATTCTTTAGCGGGTGCGGTCGTATTTTGGGGAGCCGTGGCTGAATCTTTCGCCTGCGCCCCGGCCGGCCTGGATGATGGATCGTTCATCGTGATTTCTCCATCAAAAGAAGCGCCTTCCGATATAGACAGCTTGGGCGTTGCAATCTGGCCTTCAATTCGAGCGGTTTGATCCAGATGCAGTCGCTCCTTGGCAACCAGGCTTCCCTGAACGGTGCCGTTTACTGAAATGATATCAGCCCTTACCTCGCCCTTGATCTTCGCCGGCTGAGCGATTTTAACCCGGCCGCGCAAATTAAATTTCCCATCCAGGTTGCCCAAAATAATAATATTGCCATTGCCCGAAACGCTGCCCTTGATCGTCAGGTTTTTACCAAAATAGGAAGTCTCATTCTGCGATAACGCTGTCTGGTTTCGCTCTGATTTGGTTTCCTTTTTCTTCTTTCCGAATAATGCCATCCGGTAGCTCCTTTTTTGCAGTTTATATTCTTATGAACTCGGGGCGCAAATTTAGCTTTATTATATATCAAAACGTGAAAAAGCAATAGCGTAAGTTGGGTCGATCCCTGACAATTTTTCTTTTTTATGATATATGAATTAAATTCCAGTCAGGAGCAGTCCATGAAAAAAACCAGCCTCGCCTTTATACTGACCATGTTTTTCATTGCTGCGGGTTACGCCGATGTCGTTCCGGACTCGCCTGACCTCCAAAAAGCCAGAAACCAAATGGTGCAGATGACCATCGAGGAGCGGGGCATATCTGACCCGAGTGTTCTGGCGGCCATGAGAAGCGTACCGCGACACTGCTTTGTGCCCGAGGAACTTTTGTCCGTCGCTTACTCGGACCGACCGCTGCCCATCGGAGAAGGGCAAACCATCTCACAGCCATATGTGGTGGCGTTGATGACCGAAATCCTTCAGCCGGCAAAAGACCACCGCATCCTGGAAATTGGAACCGGCTCCGGGTATCAGGCGGCAATTCTGGCGCAATTAACCCGTCAAGTTTATACCATAGAGATTAAACCCAAGCTTTATATTAAAGCCAGTAATATTTTGAAATTACTTGGATATAATACAATACAAACTCGACAGGCAGATGGCTATTTCGGATGGCCGGAAAAAGCGCCTTTTGATGCCATTATGATTACCGCTGCCATCGACCACATTCCGCCGCCTTTGCTCAAACAGTTAAAAGACGGCGGCACTCTCACCTTGCCATTGGGCAACCCGTTTAGTTATCAGAACCTGGTTACGGTTACCAAACAGGGTGAAGATCTGATTGTTAAACAAATCACCGGTGTTCTTTTTGTGCCCATGACCGGTTATGCGCTAAAAAAACCTGCACCTTGATTGCCCATGATTTTTAGTGCTGTTTTCCTCATCGGTTTTGCCACTCTGGCCTTCGAGGTTCTGCTGACACGGATCTTTTCTATCGGTCAGTGGAACCACCTTTCTTTTATGGTCATCAGCATCGCCCTGTTTGGTTTTGCGGCCAGCGGAACCTACCTCAGCATCTACCGTGCCCGCCGCGGCCGGCAAATGAATTCTTCTCCTCTCCACCAGACGTTCGCCATCTTGATTGTTCTGTACGCAGCCGCCACCATCCTGGCCTTCATCTCTTTGAACAACATTCCGCTGGATTATTTCAGACTGCCGCTTGAACCTATCCAGAGTGCTTATCTGCTTCTGGCTTTCATTCTTTTGGCGTTGCCTTTCTTTTTCTCCGGTCTCATTGTAGCGATGGCCTACACTCGCCTGCCGGAAAAGACCGGCCTGATTTATTTTGCTACCATGAGCGGTTCGGCCGTTGGTGCGATCTTTCCTGCACTGCTGCTGCCATTCTTCAGTGAAGGCCAACTGGTTGTCTTTTGCGCCCTGGTTCCACTGGTTTTGATACCGCTGGGCTTCGGCGGTTCGCAGGCGATTCAGGAGGCAAACTCAGCCCGGAGATCAACTCAAATAGCTGTGGCGCTTTTCGGCCTCCTCATGCTTCTGGGTTCCATCTATCTGGTCCGTCCGCCGGAAAACCAACTCATTCGGGTGAAGCCCTCGCCCTATAAGGCCCTTTCCCAGGTCTTACAATTTCCCGATACCCGCATCGATCAGACCTTCAACACCATCAGGGGACGGACCGATCGCGTGAAAGGTCCTTATATCCGTTTTGCTCCCGGGTTGAGCCTGCGCCATCTGGAAAGCATCGCAGCGCAGGAAGCGACATTTAGAGACGGTGAACACCAGCTTGTTCTGTATCCGCCAGGCTCCGGGGAAAGCACTCGCTTTGCGCCATTCACCCTCTCTTACAGCGGATACGCCGTGCGCCCGGAGGCCCAAAAAGCGCTGCTCGTTTTGCAGGGAGGCGGAACGGCAATTCCGTGCGTTGCCGCCTCCAGGATTAAAGAACTCGTCATCGTGGTTGACAATCCGCCCCTGGCTGATATTTTAAGCAGCCATTACGGGTTGGAGGTTATTTCGCGGCCGCCCAGATCCTTTATTTCACAGAGGCCCGACCGGTTCGATATCATTCATCTGGAAAACTGGGGCACCTCGATTCCGGGTTCGGCCGCCCTCGATCAGGGCCACCTGTTCACCACGGACGCCTTTTTACAATACCTGGAGCACCTGACACCGGCTGGCGTGGTGATCATCTCCCGCAGACTGCTGCTGCCTCCGGCCGACTGCCTGCGCCTGTGGGCGACCGCTTACGAAGCTTTAAAACGGATGGGCGCCCGCAACCCCGCAAACCACCTGGCCATCATTCGAAACTGGGACACGTTTACCCTGCTGGTATTCAAATCGCCCTTTCAGCAAACAAAGCGCTTGGAAGCGTTTGCTAAAGATCTTAATTTTGACATTGTCTTTCTATCCGGCAGCACATCCGATCAAGCCAACCGCTTTAATAAATTTGATGCCCCCTATCACTTTATCGAAGTTAATCGCCTGGCAACCGCCTACCGTGAAGGCCAGGAAATGGCGTTTTTCAGATCCTATCTTCTTGATGTCCAGCCCCAGTCGGACAATCGCCCCTTTCCCGGCCGATATCTAAAATGGCCGAAAATAAAATCCCTTTACCGTACACTGGGCAGCCGGCTGTATGCCCTGCTGATGTCCGGTGAAATTGTGGTGTTGGTGGTTTTAATCGAAGCTTTAGTGGTCAGCGCGCTGCTGCTGCTTCTGCCGCTGGTTTTTGTTCGCCAAGGCAGAAGCAGAACATCATTGGCACAAATGCTCTATTTTTGCGGGGTGGGCGCCGGATTTATGTTCATCGAGCTGTTTTTCATTAAAAAATATATTCTGCTTTTCGGCGATCCGGTGATAAGCTTTACTGTTGTGGTCGCCGGGATTCTCATTTTTTCAAGCCTGGGAGGCGCCTGGTCCCAAAAAAAGGATAAATCGGTTTTAAAGAAGGCGCTTCCAGCTTTAATTGCCGTCTTATTGCTGGCTTTTATTGCAGTGAATCCGCTTATGGGCTTTTTGCTGGGGCTTCGGCAATTCTGGCAATATACCGTGTCTTTGCTGGTGTTGCTTCCCATCGGGTTCCTGATGGGGCTGCCTTTTGCCATCGGCATGCGCGATTTGCTGTCTTCCGCCACCCAGCGCGCATACGCCTGGTCGGCCAATGGCTGCGCTTCGGTGATCACATCGATTGTATCTGCCCAGATCGCGCTTATATTTGGTTTAACCTATATTTTAGGATGCGCGATCGCTGCTTATCTGATCGTGATTTTCAGCTGGAAGCAGCTGAACAAAGCTGGATAGCCTAAACGCACCGATTATGAATATTAAAGTGACATGTTACGCGGGATATCGTGGAGAAGAAACACCGCGTATCATCCGGTTTCAGTCCCGCACGATCGAAGTTAAAAAAGTCCTTGATCGCTGGCTGAATCCCGATTACCGCTATTTTAAACTCTTGGGGAACGATGATGGGATTTATATCGTCCGCCATGATATAAACACCGGAGACTGGGGATTGACATTTTATCAGGAAACACAGAGATAAAAGGGTTTCAGGTGTCAGGTTTCAGGTGTCAGATGACAGATGACAGCATGCGAACTATTCTATGCTTTCTGTTTTCTGTCCTCTGACTCCTGTTATCTGAAATGGGAATGGAACATGCAGACGATAGATGATTACCGGCCGCCGTTATTTTTGAAAAATGCCTACCTGCAAACGGTCCTGGCCAGCAGCAGACTCCGCACGCTGGGGTCCAATCTCATGCTGGATGTGGCCCGTGAGAAAATCATCGAAACTGCCGAGGCCATTAAATTGCAGGGCTTTCACTCCGCTCAAAATAACGGCCCGTCAAAAGGTCTGGCAATTCTGCTGCACGGCTGGGAAGGCAGCGCGAACTCGACTTACCTGTTGCGCTGCGGTAAAAGTCTGTATGCCAGTGGTTATGAAATTTTCAGGTTGAACTTTAGAGACCATGGGGATAGTCACCATCTCAATAAAGGTATTTTTTATGCCGTTCTTTTAGAAGAAATTTATCAGGCGGTCAGACAGGCGGCTGCGCTCTCAGGCGGACGCCCGGTCTTTCTGATCGGATTTTCACTGGGGGGTAATTTTGTTTTGCGCATTTTAAAAAAATGTGTCAGTTTTCCCATTACCCATCTGTGTCATGCGGTTAGCGTCAGCCCGGTGTTAAATCCGCAAAAATCGACGGCCAAAATCGATCGGATCGCTTTCATCAGAAGATATTTCCTGGCAAAGTGGCGACGCTCTTTGACGAAAAAACAGGCTTTATTTCCGGAGCTCTACGATTTCGATGACGTGATGGGGTTGAAAACGATTCAGGCCGTAACCGATGCATTGCTTGAAAAATACAGTGATTTTTCGACTGCACAGGATTACTTCGATGCCTATTGTGTCATGGGAACGGCCATCGCGGATATTTGTACCCCCACCACCATTATAACAGCTGAAGATGATCCGATCATACCGATCGAAGATTTTTACGATCTTAAACTCAACCCGCACATCCGGCTCGTCGTTCATCCCCACGGGGGTCACAATGGGTTTATTACCGGATTTAAACTGCAAAGCTGGTATGAAAAAAGCATCATAACGCTTTTCGATCAAATATGCGCAGAAATGGAGGAATATTATGGGCGAGGATAAAACGACTAATATTTTAAAGAGTGCAATTCTAATGGAAAAAAGAGGACAGGCCTTTTATGAAAAGGTGGCCCAACAAACATCCGGCGAGGCCGTCAAACGGTTTTTCGAAATGATGGCCGGCGAGGAAAATGACCATATCCGAATCCTTTCTGAACAATTTAAGGCTTACCAGGACAATAAAGCTTTCAATCGCAATCGATTTGATGACCCGCCGCATTCTGATATCTCCGCCCAGGTTCTTTCAGAGGAAATCAAAGGCGAAATAACAGCCGCAACCTATGAAGCGGCTGCCATAATGGCGGCCATGTCCATGGAAGAAAGCGCCGTAAAGCTGTATTCCGCTCGTGCCGCCGCCGCCAAAGATCCAAATGAAAAAGAGCTCTACAACTGGCTGGCCAAGTGGGAAACGCAGCATTTAAATTTTCTGGCCGATATTGACCGGGAACTTACGCAGGACATCTGGTTTGACCAGAGTTTTTGGCCCTTTTAATATCTGAATGAAACGCGCGCTTGGGCATATCGCAGCCATTTTGATATTAATCGTTTTCCCGCAACATTTGGCTGCGGACGGTGGGTGGAAACTAATCGCAGAAGAAGATGATATCGCCTTATATGCCAGAGGATTGAAGGGCCATTCTGAATCGCAGTATAAAGGGGTTACGACGGTTAACCGGTCAATAGAAGCCGTCGGATCCGTATTGTCCGATACGGCTTCTTATCCCAGGTGGTTTTTCAAGTGCATAGAAGCGAAGAAACTTCCAGCCGAAAATTCATCCGAGCTACATTTTTTCCTTTACATCGTAATTGACACGCCATGGCCGTTTTCAGACCGGGATGCCATCTATAAAACTGAGATTACCATTGATCATGCTTCCGGAAAAGTGCTTGTCGGGAGTAGCGCCTTAAAAGAGGCGTTGATTCCGTTAAAAAGACAATACGTAAGGATCACCGATTCCGAGCATCAATGGATACTTGAAAAAATATCTGAGGATCGAACCCGCATCACGTTTATCAATCGAACCAACGCCGCGGGACCTTTTGCAAACTATCTCTCCAATCCAGGCATGCGCGACACGACGCTTCACTCACTTAAAAATTTAAGCAGGTTACTATTTATTCACAAAGAGGCACCAGCATAACCGGACATGGTGCTTTTTCAAGAATGGTCATCCCGATATAGTCGACTCTGCCGAGGCACATTTTTTCCGGAAGCTGATGACAGCCCAAAACAATCAGGTCCGCATTCATTTCCCGGGCCATTTTACAGGTTGCCAGGGCCGGATCAGCCGGCAAGCAGATAAAAGATACTTTTTCAAAATCTCCCAGCAACGGTATTATTCTGGCAGCATACTGCTGCTGCGCATCTTCGACGACTTTAACCCGCTTCGGATCGTCTTCTTCCAGTTCGTCCAAAGTAAAATCCAGCGCGTGAAAGATGTGCAGCTCGGCGCCGTGCGCCTGGGCCAGCTCAATTCCTTTGACCAGCGCAAATTCGGATGCCGCACCGAACTTTAACGCCATCAGAATTTGGTTGAACATCAAAGACCCCCTTTTGTTGCTAAACATTTATGCGACCCAAATAGCATGACATGGCCTGGCTGATGATTGAAATTCGGTATGATTCATCGCGCGATAGGTCACAAGGCAAAATTTCCGCAAAGATACGGCTTGGGCACCTGGAATGCCGGTAAGCGCTGCCGGCTGGAAATGAAAACAAGAAGTAATTATCAGGGCTGTTTGAAATGTTGTATTGTTTGCTCGGCTGAGGTATGCTGTGACCCAAGTAGACCATTTATACCCGGTTGATTTGGCTACAGTCAAACATTTTTTTGAAATTCCGGATGGCCAAGATGACGATTTGTCCTTCCTCACAATTGAAACCCTTCAAATGGGAGGTTGAGAAAATTGCAGGAAGTTAAGAGGCTTAAAAACGAGCTGGCCCAATTAAAAAGCGAGAAAGCCGCGCTTCAAGCCCAGAGCAAGCTGCTGGAGAATTTTGTTTCACTGGCACGATCATCCGGCAAAGAGGAAAAACTCATTTCAATTCTGCAGAAGACACTGGAAGTTTTTGTGGATTTAACCGGGGCTGAAAAAGGGAGCCTTTTTTTGCTTGACCGCAAGGGTGCGGTGATCGAGAGCATTTTAACCCGCGCTGAGGCGACAGCAGAGCAGCGCTCTCAATTGATCGGTCGTGTCCTGACCGAGGGTCTTGCGGGCTGGGTCAGGCGCCATCGCCAGGTCGGCCTGATTGAAGATACCCGCGTGGACGATCGCTGGTTGAATCTTCCGGATCAGCCGTATTCGGTTCGGTCGGCTCTGGCGGTGCCGATTCTCAGAGATGAAAAATTGCTCGGTTTGCTTACTTTGTTGCATGCAAAACCCGGCCATTTTAGCAAAGAGACCGCCGAATTGATCCAAATGACGGCCGGACAGATTGCGATCGCGCTTGAAAACGCACGTCTCTATGCCAAATTGGAAAAATCTTATTTTTTTCTCGAAAAGGCCAAGGCCGAAGTTGATAATTTTTCAAAAGCCCTGAACGCCGAGCTTGAAAAAGGCAAAAAGATCCAAAGAGATTTTTTACCGACTGAAATTCCTCAGATACCCGGCTGGGAAATTAGCACCTGTTTTTATCCGGCCCGGCAGGTTTCCGGGGACTTTTATGACGCCTTCGTGCTGCCGGGCAACTATATCGGCATTGTAATTGCAGACGTGTGCGATAAAGGGGTGGGTTCGGCCCTTTACATGGCACTGTTTCGCAGTTTGATGCGGGTTTTTTCCGGACAAATCAGTTTGGGCAGATGGTCGGCATCTGCATCCGGACAAAAGACAACCGATGCCCCGGAGGTCGACTTGCTTCGAATGCTTCAGGCGGTATCTCTGACCAATGACTACATCTCAGTGGAGCACGGTCAGGAGAGCATGTTCGCCACCCTCATTTTCGGCGTGCTCAACCCCGTCAGCGGTGAATTTTCTTATATCAACGGCGGACACGAACCGCCTTTTATTATCGGTCGCTCGGGGTTCAAAGAAACCCTGAAAACCTCAGGCCCTGTTGTGGGCATTGTTGCCGGCGTTGAATTTAAAATCCACCAGTCTTTTCTTGAGCCGGGTGACATTCTCATCGGTTACACCGACGGCGTGACCGAGGCGCTCTCACCGCAGGACACCATTTTTTCTAAAGAAAGGTTTCTCGCGCTGCTGCAACGGCCGGCCTCATCCGCATCCGATTTAATTCAAAGGATTCAAAACGATCTGTTTGAACATATCGACAATGCCCCCCCGTCTGACGACATCACCATGATCGCCGTTCACCGCAAATCCCAATAAGGCGCGGCCTGACGGCCTTATGCAGCAGCCCTTCGGCCTTGAGATGCGTTTCTTCGAAACTCAGTGCCGGAGGCAATAAGCGAGACGAAGCGCTTTAACAGTTTTGCAGCACACACGCTTCTTTATTCAAAAATGCGATGGGCCACCTATTCATCGTACAGCAGCTCGATGGCTTCAACAGAGTTTGCAGTTATCCCGGCAGCGGGTTCAATAAAAAATCACCCCAAGCTTGAGTGCAGGCTTGGGGTGATTTTTGTTCACGAAAAGATGAATTTGGCTTATAGGGTGTTCGTTTTTGAAATCGATTGCGTGCTCAAATCTTTCCGGATCGGCCGTCATCGCAGGGTTCATCAAAATCATCGAAGCGGGAATGCTCCGCAGTCGAGCTTAATCCGCAGGCTTTTAAATCTTCTGCCGGCTTCATGGCGTTTCCGCAGCACTCGGGTATTTTTGAGTCATCTGCGCCAACCTCGACGGTGTTGCCGCAATTGCTGCATTCATAAAGTTGCATGTCTGCCATCAGCGTTCCTCCCTTTATTTCCTAAAGCATCACACGTTTTCGTGCAATTATTGTCGCCTATAAGGTAATGGATTTCTGATCGGGTGTCAACCGCTGTTGATGCATTTGCGGGAAAAGCCAGGACACAGCCCCGGGGTCAGGGCTGCCGGGGCATATCGGCTGGTGTTATTCCGGTCATGATTAGACCCAGTTGTTGTTTGCTGAGTTGATCTGCAGCAAAAACCGAAACGAACTGCCCGCCGGACATCACGGCAATGCGATCGGATAGGGCCATGATTTCATCCAATTCAACTGAAACCAGCAATACGGCAACGCCTTGGTTTCGCATATCAACGATCTTTTTATGAACAAAAGACATTGAAGCCACGTCCAGCCCCCTTGTCGGCTGGTTGGCGATCAAGAAGCAGATTTCACGGCTTAATTCCCGTGATAGAATGACTTTTTGCTGGTTTCCACCGGATAGGTTGCCGACAGGTTCAAGCGGATTGCCAGGCCGGATATCGAATTGGTCGATAAGCCTTTTTGAATGTTTCAGCTGCGCATCCCAGTCGCGTAACCATAGGGTTGCAAAGGGCCTTTTGTAATAATCGCATAGGATTTGGTTGTCAGCCACACAGAATTGTCGGACAAGACCATGCTTTAGACGATCTTCCGGAATATGGGCAACACCCATCTGATTTAATCGACGCGGATCCAATGTCCTGATTTTTTTTCCCCGCAGGCTCACCGTACCGCCTTGAATTTTCCACAAACCGCACAGTGCCCGGACCAGCTCGGTTTGGCCATTTCCCTGCACGCCGGCCACGCCGAATATTTCTCCGGCCCGCACCTGAAAAGACACATCCCGAACAACCTCTATATTACGCTCATCAGTTACCGAAATGTGGTTGACCTCAAATATAATTTCCCCGGGGCGTTTATGGCCTTTGTCGATCTTGGAATAAACCCTGCGGCCGACCATCAAAGCGGCCAGCTCGGTTTCATCGGTTTCAGACGGCGTCATCGTTTTAACCCGTCGCCCCTTTCGTAAAACACTGATGCGGTGGGCAATCTTCAAAACTTCCTTTAGTTTATGGGTAATAAAAACGATGGAAACGCCACGGTCGGCAAGGCGGCGCATAATTAAAAAAAGATCGTCGGCTTCCGGTGGCGTGAGAACAGCAGTGGGTTCATCGAGTATCAATATTTTCGACCGCCGGTAAAGCGCTTTGAGGATCTCCACTCTCTGCTGAATTCCAACGGGAAGGTTTTCGGTCAGTGTCTCGGGAACGACATGCAATCCGTAAGCTTCTGAAAGCTTTCGGATATTCTTATTTGAATTCTGTAAATCAATAAATCCGCCTCGGGTAACTTCGGCCCCCAGTGAAATATTCTCAGCGACGGTAAAGGTGGGGACCAGCATGAAATGCTGGTGAACCATGCCAATGCCCATGCGAATGGCGTCACGGGGATTTCGGAAAACGGTCCTTTGCCCTTCAACATAAATTTCACCGGAATCAGGTCGGTAAAGTCCGCAAATGATGTTCATCAGCGTTGATTTGCCGGCGCCGTTTTCGCCCAACAGGGCATGTATTTCACCGCGCTGCAGGTCGAAATCGATATGGTCATTTGCCCGCACCTCATGAAATTTTTTAAGAATTTTTCGAACATTTAGAATGCCAGCTGCGTTCATCGCTCAATCTTTTGTGTATGGCGTTCCCAAAGCTTCCGGCGGTCGTGCGCGGCCCACGAAACCCGCCAGTACCGCAACGGTGAGCAGATAGGGTAGCATCCCGATAAATTGATGGGGAATGTCTAATTTTTCGGCAAATTGCAACTGGGTTTGAACGGCTGTTGCCAGTCCAAAGAGCAGTGCAGCCCCCCAGGCACCCAAAGGCGTCCATTTTCCAAAAATCATCACTGCCAGGGCAACAAACCCGCGACCGTTGGTCATGCCGCGCTCAAAGGTCCCCACGGCCTCCAATGTTAAAAAAGCACCCGCCAGGCCGGCAATGGCGCCGCCGACTGCCAGATTGATATACCGGATGAGGTAAACATTGATTCCTAAAGTATCAGCAGCTTTGGGATGTTCGCCAACGGCGCGCGTGCGCAATCCCCAGGGAGTATAAAACAACACCACATGAACCCCGAACACCAACAGGAGCGTCCCATAGGTAATCGGAGGATTGTTAAAAAACACCGGTCCAACTAGCGGTATTTTTGCCAGAGCGCCCAGCGGAAATGCCTGAAGCTTTCCAGCGGTGCTCAGACCGGTTTGATAAAAATATCCGCTGATCCCGAAAGCCAAAATATTGATAACCACCCCGCTGATGATTTGGTCGATTTTCAAACCCACGGTCATAAAAGCCAGCATCAGCCCCATTAAGGCGCCGGCGGTAACTGCTGAAATCACTGCAATCAAGAGGTTTCCCGACCATACGCTGATCATAAAACCGCAAAAGGCAGCCATCAGCATCTGGCCTTCGATACCGATGTTCATCACGCCGGAACGCTCTCCGATAAGGCCGCATAGAGCACCCAGAGCCAGGGGTACTGACTGGCGCAGGGCAGATGCCAAAACAGCTGTCGTTGCAAGCGGTTGAGTGTGATACATCCACACAAAGGCACCGAAAACGATCAAACCGAGCGATAAGCCTGTACGGTGATGATAAAATATTTGTTTAATCCGGGTGGGTGGTGTTGCTTTCATGGGTTGTCAGGCATAGCAAACGATTACTGCCGATTCCAGCCCGCGCCGAGCACCGACAAACGGGTCCCGGCCGGTCTTTTGAGAATCATCCATCGCACAAGACGGTCAGCGGCAACCAGAAACAAAATGAGGGCCAGAATGACATCGACAATTTCAGGGGAAACACCTGCGGCAAATTGCATCCGGTTTGAACCCGCTCTCATGGCTCCAACCAGCAATGCCGCCGGAATGATTCCCAGCGGGTGGGTCCGGGCCAGAAGTGCAATGGTAATCCCATCGAAACCCAGACCCACATTAAAACCGGGTTGATAGCGGTGTACGACACCCTGTGTTTCAACGGCACCCCCGAGACCTGCCAAAATACCGCTGAACAACATCGTTAGGACCAAGAAACGCTTTACATTGATGCCCGCATATTGCGCGGCGTGAACATTGAACCCGATGGTGCGCAGTTCGAATCCCAGCGTCGTTTTCTTTATCAGCCACCACAGGACCAATGCCATCCCTACCCCGACGACAAAGCCTATGGGAATCCCCCCTAATTGCGGAATTTGACTCGTTTCCTGGATCTGCGCTGTCCTGGCGATAATATTTCCTGGCGTGGGATCCTTAAATGGTCCGGCGGCCAAATAGTCGGTAAAATTGATGGCGACATAATTCAGCATGATACCGGTAATAACCTCATGCGCACCGGTGTATACCTTGAGGACGCCTTGAACAAGGGCATATAAACCACCAACCGCTGCTCCGGTGATCAATGCCAGGGGAATGTGAATCATGGGGGGCAGACCCTTGAGATTGCATCCGACCACAGCCGCGGCAAAGGCCCCGATAAGAAGTTGCCCCTGGGCGCCGATGTTGAACAGTCCGGCCTTGAATGCAAAAGCCAATGCCAGACCGCTGAAGACCAGCGGCGTCGTTTTTTCAAGCGTTCTCCCAACGGCGGCCAAATGGCTGAATGAACCCTGCCATAATGCCGCGTAAGCCGCCATTGGATTGGCACCGTGGGCGATCAAGACGGCAGCGCCGATCAAAAGACCCACCATTACGGCAGTCACAGGTACGCCGATTGCCTGAAAGGCCCTGCGTAACTGCGTGGCGAAAAATCTGGAAAGTACTGAATATTGCCGGGAGGTATGCATCGGGATGAACGCCCTGGTTTGTTATTAGAAGGTATCTCAAAAATGTCTTTGGGCCCCATATCTTTGTTGGTGCTTCGTTTCAAATCCTCGACAACCCGCAGGTTGCCTGCGGTTTGCGAGCCACAAAGAGGATTCAATCAGATGGGAAGTCCCGCGTAGCGGGGAAACTCGGCCCCGCCGCGATCTTAAACCAAAATCCTATTTTTGAGATGGCTTCTAGATGCCTGTTGGCAAAATGAATTATGGCGTTAGCGTGTTAAAGCGCATGCACAATGAATCGATTTATCGTGTTGGGATGATAGATCCTGCCCGCAGCTGCTGATCAATGTGGGCAAGCCGGTCTTTTATTTCGGATGAAATTTTTGTTTCAAACTCATGCAGCGGGGCCAGGCCGACATCTCCATAAAAATTTCCGGATGGGAATCGATTTGCCGCGGCCTTTTCAATCAAATCAAAAACACCGGGTGCAATGAGCTTCATGGCGCTGGAGATCAGACATGGCCGGGCCTCCGGCAGCGTTTCCCATTGATCGGTATCAACCCCAATACAAAATTTGTTGGGATGGGAGGCAACTTCAATCAACCCCCCATTGCCAGTGGTGCCGCCGGCCGCAAAAACCACATCTGCCCCCTGATCGATGGCTTGCTTGGCCGTGGAGGCCCCCCATTCGGGATCTGTAAATGCGACATCAAGCCCCCCGGGGTGAAACGTCGAAATAATCTGAAGATCGCTTTTGATATAACGTGCACCGGCCTCATAGCCCTTTCTAAAAGCAACCACAGGAGGAACCAGATCCGTGCCCAGTACGGCTGCAATGATTCCCGTTTGACTGATCATCGCGGCCAATGCCCCCGCCATAAACCCGGCACGATCTTCATGAAAAATAAGGCCGGTTACATTGGGAATGGATTGGACCTGGTGCTGGTCGACACCAATAAATTTGATTTGGGGGTACTTGCTGGCAGCCTGGCCCGTGGCCTCTGCCAGTCCGAAACCCACGGTAACGATAACATCATAAGCCTGATTCACAAACAGCTCGATGTTCGCCATATAGTCTTTGGCATCTTTGGTTTCAATATAGTTACCGTGAGCCCCCAGTTCGGCAACGGCCTGTTGAACACCCGCCCACGAAGATTGATTAAATGATCTATCATCGATTGAACCGACGTCGGTAACCAAACCGACACACAGGATATCAGCGCTGCCGCAATTCGGTGCCTCGGTGCCGGGTCCACAACTGCAAAGCAAGAAAATGTTTAATAACACCAACCCAATAGACGCGTTCCGGGATAAGATTGCAATGGCAGCCATTTTAACATCTCCTTCCCAGATGGGATCCGATCCGTTTCGGATCTCCCGCTTTCTACCACATTTTCTTGACAAAAAGAAGATTAATTGAATAACTGAATCGAAAGTAAATCTTACCGGGATGATTTTCCCCCTGCCGTTCATCAGGGGCCTGTGAACCGTTGTGAATATGCACAGTCTGTTAAAAATTGCGGTCTGGATTTTTGTATTTTATCTGGGATACTGTGGCTTGCTATTTGTTTTGCAACGTTCGGTTTTATTTCCCCGCAACCAAATCCCCTCCTCGCCGGGTTTCGCAGGCACCATTCCCGGGCTGGAAAGATTTTGGCTCAACACCGACGATGGCAAAATTGAAGCCTGGTTTTTGCCGCCGGCCAACGGTCGGGATGCGCGGCCGGCACCGGCAGTCATCTTTGGACATGGCAACGCCGAACTCATCGATTACTGGCCGGAGGTGCTTAGAAATTTCAACCAAATGGGAATCGGTCTGCTGCTGGTGGAATATCCGGGCTACGGTCGCTCCAGCGGCACGCCGTCAGAACAAAGCATCCGGCATGCCTTTGTTGCGGCGTATGACGCCCTTGTTTCCAGAAAAGCGATCGATTCGTCCCGGATTGTCCTTTTCGGCCGTTCCCTCGGCGGCGGCGCCGCATGCGCCCTGGCAGCCGAAAGACCCTCGGCTGCGTTAATTCTGATGTCGACGTTCACCAGCGTCCATTCCATGGCATTAAAATTCGGAGTGCCCGCTTTTCTGGTGCGGGACCGCTTTAACAATCTTGAGGTCATTAAACGCTACCCGGGACCGGTTCTGATCATTCACGGAAAAGATGACGGCATTATCCCCTATGCCCACGGTGTCAAACTGAACCGGGCGGCTAAAAACAGCACCTTGATTACCTATCGTGCCGGACACAATGATTGCCCGCCTGACTGGAATCGATTCTGGAAGGATATAGAGTTATTTCTTAATCATAACAGGATTTTATAACGTGGATATCCGGAAAGTTCCAGCAATATGCGTCCTGTAGTGATTTCACCACGAAGAACACGAAGATCACGAAGATCAGCAAGGTAGAACAAAATAAATAAATTAACAATCCCTCTTCGTGTCCTTCGTGGTTGAAAGGGACTAACTTGGGCTTTCTGCATAACCTTATTTTACAATATTACTTATAATCTATCTTTTTTGGCTGGTCGCAATCAGCCGATTGTTCATAAACCCGTAATCACCGCTGGCATCATGGGGCGTAAAATCATGGTGGACATGGGTTCGGGCAAAGCCGGCAGCCTCCAGCAGGTCCGATAAACCAGCGGCATCATAAAGCCGAATGGCATAGGTTTGATCGCGAATTAACCCGTCGGTTTTGCTCAAAACGAATTCACGAACGCAGATGAAATCCCCCTGAATTTCCCGCTGGCGGCAGACAATGATTTCTTCGCCGATTTCGTGCCAGGCATTGGGCTTAATGCCCGACCGAATCGTCGCCCCGTTGGCGACATCCGCCAACAGCCAGCCACCGGGCCGCAAAACCCGAAATGCTTCTGCAAGAATCTGGGCATCAGCCCCCTCTTTTTGGATATAGCCCAGTGAATTTCCCATAATGATAACATGATCATAGCTGTCCGGCGGCATGTCCATCTGGCGAGCATCACCGCAGATAAAATCCAGCTCTAAATTATCCTGAAGGGCCTTTTTTCTGGCAATTTCGATTAATGTTTGGGAATAATCAAGGAGGGTGCAGGCCCGAAAACCGCGCCGGCTGAGCTCTATACTGTGGCGACCATGACCGCCGCATAAATCCAGTATTTTGTGGGCGCCCCGGATCGGCAGCAGGCTGCAGATCATGTCGACTTCGCGCCGCGTGATCTTTGGATCGCAAACCGAACGCGCATCGGTGAGCAGATAAACCTCATCGAATAATGTCTTCCACCAATCCGGATCGACCCTGATGCTCATGCGATCTCCGCTGTATGCGGTGCTGCTCCGAAATCGAACAATCCATCGGAGGCGATGATGGCTGCAGATCCTTCCCAAGGCTGCAGGCGGGCGATGTCGAGTTCTTCTTTTTCGATTTTGACCACTTTATCCAGCTCGCCGGCCCGCCACATTTTCTCCAGCAGCAGGCAATCGTTCCATAATTTCCGGCCGTAATTCTTTACGGCCTTTATTTGCTCACCGGTAACCAGACGCGGCCGCAGCGCCAGCTTGACAGGGCCTAAAAGATAGGTAAATTCCCTCTCTACTGCCATTTTATTCTGAGCTTCGATAATTTGCTGCAGATCCCCGCTGTCCATGGACAGGATGGCATCATTGATATGATTGACCGCATCCTTGACCGTTGTCTGGGATCGCAAGACAGCCAGGGGCTGAAAACCGCCGCCACTGCCGACATTGGTCGGCACCCCGCCATAACGACCGACAAATCCCAGCAAACCTTTGGGACCCACCAGGCAGCGAAAATCGGTCTGAACCTGTTCAAGTCCGATGGTATTATTTTCCAGATGGGGGATCTCTTCCGCCCATAATGCCAGGGGAATCTTTTCCTGCACAATATAATTGCCATCTCGCAGCGCCAGCTCGATGATTGCATCGATATCGGAATTGACGCCGCCGACTCGAACCCCGTGCCCGGAATAGCCTCTTTCCGGCTTAAGCACCAGTGCATTCCAATTGCGCTGCGTCCAGATAATGAGATCATCAATCGGGCGCCCGTCGGGCCCGTCGGTTTTGCGCGGGTAAAACTGCCGCGTCCAGGGGGTGCGCGCGACAATCTCTTTATGAAAGCGCTGCGCACAGGTGCCGGTAATGACTTCAAACATGCTTTTCACATTAAAAGGCTCAGTGCCGCGCGGGTTGATCACCCGGCGCTCTTTAACGGCCTGCAAGACCGGCGTTAAATCATGTTTGCGATGCAGCCTCAACAGGACGTCGGTGTTGAAATCCAAAAAGAGGATGGAGACCGGCCGGTCTCTCCAGCAAACCGCACCCTTTTTGAGCTCGAGTTCCTGCGGCGCCATCAAGGCACCGGTGATCCCGTCTGCGGCGCTCAAACGCTGCGCCAGGTTGCGGTTTTCAGTCACGTCTGCCAGCGTCTCTTCTTCCGCCACCACCGCGATGATGCCTGCATTACGCCCCTCGCGAACCCTGTGCGCCTCGATCAGCATCTCTGCAAAACCTTCGACCGGGAAAAACAGGGGGTCATCAAAATCCAGATCAACGCTAAATTGATTCATGCGGGATAATTTCTGCCATACGGCTTTGCCGATGATCTGGGTGGTTTTTTGATAATCCCAGCCCCCGGGGCTCCCGAGATTCCATTCTGAATGGTATCCTTGAAAGTGTTCCACATCAACATCCTTTTAAAAGTGGTATCAAACCCCATCTAAGGACCAATGGCTGCGTTGCCCCGCAAAGCGGGATTCGCATCGATTCTTTTACACTGAGGTGCATCACAGGCCTATGGTAAATGCTCACATACTGCACGCATGCTGGGAACAACGACTTTCCCGATCGGCCTGCCGCCTTGCCTTTGAACCTGATCTGAGGTTTTGAAACCACTTCTAGGAAGGATTCAGCCCATGAAAATTTTTCGTTACCCGTCGCGCTCGGCGCAACAGCGTGTTGCCCGAATTATCAATCGCGGCCTTGTTTTTCCCAAAAAGGATCTGGCTGCCGTCAATCGCATTTGTGAAGACGTGCGCAAACAGGGTGATCGAGCGGTCATTTCCTATACCCGGCGCTTTGATGCGGCGCGCATGGCCATCCGGTCGATGCAGGTCTCACAGAAAGAATTTACAGACG
>Ga0209742_10000088_pt1 | contig 50096 bp, 52 predicted proteins | sample DeeMarSeWOR38_10_FD_187462 | JGI IMG/M metagenome (GOLD analysis project Ga0209742, IMG submission 187462) | Marine sediment microbial communities from White Oak River estuary, North Carolina - WOR-3-8_10 (SPAdes) (version 2) | ecosystem: Environmental > Aquatic > Marine > Intertidal zone >...
AATGCTTTTCAAATTCGTTGGAGACACAAGAAAGAGGCTGCTTCGCAATACTATAGTATGCGAAGTGGCCGATGACGCCGTAGATTCAATTAAATTTGGAAAGCACCTAACGGAGCAACTTCTCATAATCACTGGATAGAAAATTTTTCAACAGCTGCACCCCGTCAGGCGTCATGATCGATTCCGGATGAAACTGGACGCCTTCAATGGGCAGTTCCCGGTGGCGCAGTCCCATGAGTTCCCCCTGGTCGGACCGTGCCGTGATCTCCAGGCACTCCGGCAGGGTCTTCTCACTGACCACAAGGGAATGGTAGCGCATGGCCTCAAAGGGGTTCGGCAGGCTTGTGAACACGCCTTTGCCGTCATGGGTTATGGGGCTGGTCTTGCCGTGCATGAGCCTTGCGGCGCGGATGGTATCGCCGCCAAAGGCCTCTCCTATTGCCTGGTGTCCCAGGCAGACACCAAGGACCGGGATCCTGCCGGCAAAATAACGGATAGCCTCGATGGAGATCCCTGCCTTGTCAGGTGTGCAGGGTCCCGGCGAGATCAGAAGCCGGTCAGGCTGCAACCTTTCGATATACGGGATATCAACCGCATCATTTCTGAAGACCCTGACGTCAGCCCCCATGCCGCCGATGGTCTGCACGATGTTATAGGTGAAGGAATCGTAGTTATCGATTATGACAATCATCCCTAAAGCCCTTTCTCCGCCAGTTCAACCGCACGCCGCAGTCCCCTGGCCTTGTTCAGTGTTTCCTCGAATTCTCTGGCAGGCTCCGAATCCGCCACAATTCCGGCCCCTGCCTGGATCCACAGGTCATTGTCCCGCATGATGATGGTGCGGATGGTAATACAGAAATCCATGTTGCCGGAAAACCCGAAATAACCGACAGCGCCGGCATAGGGCCCGCGGCGTTCCGGCTCCAGCTCCTCGATGATCTCCATGGCCCTGATCTTCGGGGCGCCGCTCACGGTGCCGGCCGGAAAACAGGCCGACATGACGTCAAACTGGTCCCGGTCGTCGGCCAGCAGCCCGTGCACGCCGGAAACTATATGCATGACATGGCTGTAGCGCTCAATGACCAGGAGGTCGCGCACCTCCACGGAGCCGGGCCGGGCCACGCGGCCGGCATCATTTCTACCCAGGTCAACGAGCATGAGGTGCTCGGCTCTCTCCTTGGGATCTGCCAGCAGCTCCTCTTCCAGTTCCCTGTCTTCAGCGTCGGTCGCCCCGCGTTGCCGGGTGCCGGCAATGGGGCGCAGCTCAATCTCCCCGTTTTCAAGCCTGACCAGGATCTCGGGCGAGGAACCGATCTGGATGACATTGCCGAGCTGCAGGTAAAAAAGGTACGGACTGGGGTTGATATGCCGCAGGGCACGGTAGAGCGCAAAGGGCGAGAGCTTGGTTTTGCTGTGAAAGCGCTGGGACAGGACGACCTGGATGATATCACCGGCCAGGATATATTCCTTGGCGGTCTCCACCATCTTTGTGAAACTTTCCTCGTCCATGTTGGCTGTAAAGCGGTGCTCATGGTCACCGGCAGGGCTGTCAACAAAATCATAGGGCAGCGGCTGCTTCAGCTTTGCCGCCACCGCATCAATCCGGCGGCAGGCCTCCTGGTAGAGCGCGGCAAAATCGTCGCCTTCCCTGGTCTCAACACAGTTGACAATATGGAGTTTCTGCCTGAAGCTGTCGTGGATCAGGACGGTCTTGGGCACCATGAAAGAACTGTCTGGCAGGTCGAGGGGAGCATGGGTATCCGGCAGGTGCTCCATGAACCTGACCATGTCGTAGCCGAGATAGCCGACCAGCCCTCCGAAAAAACGCGGCAGGGACTCCGACTGGTGGGCCCGGAAAGAGGCGAGCAGGTCCCGCAGTTCCTGCAGCGGGTTGCCGGATCGGACTTCCGACCTGCCTCCCCTCTTGATCTCCAGGCGTTCCCGGAAACTGGTAAAGGTCACCAGGGGATCAAAACCGATAAAGGAATACCTGCCCCACTTTTCCCCGCCCTCCAGGCTTTCAAACAGGAAGGCATGGGAATCAAAGGCAGCCACCTTGGCAAAAATGGTCAGGGGCGTATCAAGATCTGCCACTATTTCCCGGTAGACCGGGACAAGTCCGGCTTCGGAGGCCAGGTGCCTGAATGTTTCAAGGTCGGGTTTATGCATGAGCACTTGTGTTCTGGAGATAAGGGTTAACAATCACCCCTGTTGATACTAAACAAAAAAAGCCATGGGAATAAAAAAATTCCCATGGCTCTTATTTCCTGTCAGCACTTTACTTCCCCGGGCGACCCCTGAGTCGCATTCCATTTTAGGCAGCAGACTCCTTGCTCTTGGCAAAGTTGTTCACCTTTTTGGTGAGCCTTGACACCTTGCGGGACGCGGTTCTCTTGTGAAATGCGCCCTTAGTGGACGCACGTTCGATAATGGGCACGGCTGCAAGCAGGGCCTCCTGGGCCTTTTCCACGGAATCTTCGACCTCGATGGCGGCCTCGATTCTCTTGATCACGGTTTTGACCTTTGTCCGGTTAATCCTGTTGCGGTCGCGGCGGACGAGACTCTGCCGGTTTCTTTTCAGTGCGGATTTATGATTAGCCAACTCAAATTCCTCCTCAATATATTTCTTTCAGCGAATACAGTTATTATTCATTCAATTCTGCCTCGTGGAGGCAGCAGTTACTCCGGATAAAAACGAAACGGTCTATATAGCCCAATCTCTTGAATGTGTCAAGCTGCCGATTGGGAAAATATTAAAAAGGGGTCGAGGGGTTTAAGTGACTGAAGTTGGAAGTGAGCTAAAGTGAGCTAAAGTTGGGAGTGACCGGAGCTGCAAACATCTAAGAAATATTATTAAGTATTATTTTTAATTAGCTGAAACAAGGTGATTATTTCAATTTAACTTAATGCGAAAAATTTAACCGCTGACATATACATCATATTCCAAGGTGCAGGTTCCAGGCATGAGAATGCGACTGGACGAATTAACCATTTCCCCCTACCTGATACCAAGTTTTCGCAGGATTCTGAGCCAGTCTTTTTCATCCAGCCTCTTCAACCCTGCTTCCCCGGCCAATCTGAGGGCCTCCTGGAATTCCTCGTGGTCCAGCCGCCGGTCAATGGGCGGATACTCGTGCGCCCTGCCGCAGGGCCGGTACTGGTCCATGACGTTGACATAGGTGTCAACCGAGACCTCATTGGCCAGGAAGCGCAATATTTCCCGGGTCTCATCCAGACCCCCCGGCATGACAAGGTGCCTGACTAAAAGGCCCTTGACCGCCACCCCTTCCTTATCCATGACAAGATCGCCGACCTGGCGGTGCATTTCCAGGATGGCCCTGCGGGCCACACCCGGGTAGTCCGGGGCCTTGGCATACCGCCTGGCCGACTCTGATGTCCAGAACTTGAAATCCGGCATGTAAATATCAAATATACCCTCGAGCAGCTGCAGGGTCTCAACCGCATCGTAGCCGCTGCTGTTATAGACCAGCGGCACGGTCAGCCCCTTTTCAACGGCCTTTTGCAGGGCTGCGAGTATCTGGGGCACCACGTGCGACGGGGTGACAAAATTTATATTGTGGCAGCCCTGGCGCTGCAGGCTGACCATCATCGAGGCAAGCTGGCCCGCGTCTGTTTCAATCCCCTGCCCCAGGTGGCTGATCTCGTAATTCTGGCAGAAGACGCAGAGCAGGCTGCAGTGGGTCAGAAATATTGTCCCCGAGCCGCCGGAGCCGACCAGGGGGCTTTCTTCGCCGAAATGGGGGGCATAGCTGGAAACAACAGCCCTGGCCCCGGTGCGGCAGATCCCCTTTTCACCGGCGAGCCTGTCAACCTTGCACTGCCGCGGACAAACCCGGCACGGTGAAAGAAGTTCCCGTGCTTCGTCAATTCGGGCACCTAGTTTTCCCTGTTCATGGAGGGCAAGATATCCGGCCTGTGACATTTTTCTTCTCAACCGGCAGGCAAAAGTCTTATATTACTTCGGCATGCACAAAATCTTGTTTTTTTCAGACAACTTTGTTAGGGTAGCGCCTCGTATTTCTACTGGTTATTTTTATTATAGCGTGGCCATAATCTTTTTTCAGCTTAATGCGCTTTGAACGCAGGATGGAAGGTGATTGACAAGCCTTTGAACAATTTATGTAAAATTCAAGGAATTGCAAAGCGTAGAATTACGACCTGCCTGAGCCGCCAGAGGCGGCGAGTTTCGTAATTCAGCGACGCAAGACTTTAGAATTTAATACATTGTTCACCCGGCGCCGGCGATCACCTGCATCTGCAAATTATTTTGAGTTACATTACAGAAAGATTATACACTAAAGCATACTGCAATATCCATCAGCAACTACTGACAAAGAGGACATTATGGGCTGGATCGGCTCCCTGTATCGTTCATCCGTTGGCAAGAAGAGTATTATGGCGGCAAGCGGCCTTCTGCTCTCGCTCTTTCTCTTAACCCACCTCATCGGCAACTCCTTCAGTTTTCTGGGCCGTGACGCCTTCAATGCCTATGCGGCAAAGCTCCATTCCGTTGGCAACCTCATCTATGTCTTCGAGGCCGGGCTGCTCTTCCTGTTTCTCATCCATATCATTACCGGCATCATCCTCTACCTGGAAAATCTCCAGGCCCGCCCGTCCCGCTATTCTGTCAACAGCTCTGAAGGCGGGCGCTCCTGGGGTTCACGCACCATGCCCTATACCGGTGCCCTTATCTTTGTTTTCATCATTGTGCACCTGCTGAACTTTCATTTTACCGACAAAAGCCTGGCTGTGGCCGACCTGGTCCGGGAACTGCTGAGCAGGCCGCCCCTGGCCTTTTTCTACATTGTTTCCCTGCTGGCGGTTGCCCTGCATTTGAGTCACGGGGCCTGGAGCCTGTTCCAGTCCATCGGCTTCAACCATGACAAGTACAACCGGCTGCTGCTCAAAGGGGCCCTGGCCTTCAGCATCGTGGTGGGCCTCGTCTTTATTCTCATCCCGGTGCTGGCCCTTGTTTCCAGGAGTTTTCTGCTCTAGGTTCGTTGCCGATGAAACACATTGCCCTGCAAATAAGCGGTTACCCCTGCAACCGCTCCTTTTACTGCAAAGGATGGAACCATGATACTTGATGCAAAAGTCCCCGGCGGCCCCCTGGCAGAGAAATGGGACCGACACCGGTTCGAATGCAAGCTTGTCAATCCTGCCAACAAGCGGAAATATGATATCATTGTCGTAGGCGCCGGCCTGGCCGGGGCGTCTGCTTCCGCGTCCCTGGCCGAACTGGGCTATAACGTCAAGACCTTCTGCCTGCAGGACAGCCCGCGGCGGGGCCACTCCATTGCGGCCCAGGGCGGCATCAATGCCGCCAAGAACTACCAGAACGACGGGGATTCGATCTTCCGCCTCTTTTATGACACCATCAAGGGCGGCGATTTCAGGGCGCGGGAGGCCAATGTCTACCGCCTGGCCCAGGTGAGCAACAATATCATAGACCAGTGCGTGGCCCAGGGTGTCCCCTTTGCCCGTGAATACGGGGGACAGCTGGCAAACCGCTCCTTTGGCGGGGCCCAGGTCTCACGGACCTTTTATGCCCGGGGCCAGACGGGCCAGCAGCTCCTCCTGGGCGCCTATTCCGCCCTGATGCGCCAGGTCAGAAAAGGCAAGGTCGAGATGCTCAGCCGCCGCGAGATGCTCGATCTCGTCATCATTGAGGGCCAGGCACGCGGCATCGTCACCCGGAACATGGTGAGCGGGGCCATAGAAACCCACGCTGCCCATGCCGTTGTCCTTGCCACCGGCGGCTACGGCAATGTCTACTTCCTGTCCACCAATGCCATGGCTTCCAATGTCACGGCAGCCTGGCGCGCCTACAAGCGGGGCGCCTATTTTGCCAACCCCTGTTTTGTGCAGATCCATCCCACCTGCATCCCGGTGCACGGCACCTACCAGTCAAAGCTCACCCTGATGAGTGAAAGCCTGCGCAACGACGGCCGGGTCTGGGTCCCCAAAAATCCGGGGGACAGGAGACCCCCGGCGGAAATCCCGGAAAACGAGCGGGACTACTACCTGGAAAACAAGTATCCCAGTTTCGGCAACCTGGTGCCGCGGGACGTGGCCTCGAGAAACGCCAAGGAGCAGTGCGACCAGGGCAAGGGCGTCGGCGCCACGGGACTGGCGGTGTATCTTGACTTCAGCGAGGCCATCAACCGGGACGGCCCCGGGGTCATCACCCGGAAGTACGGCAATCTCTTTCACATGTATGAAAAGATCACCGCTGCCAACCCCATGCATGAACCCATGATGATCTTCCCGGCCGTGCATTACACCATGGGCGGCCTCTGGGTGGATTACAACCTGATGTCCACGGTGCCCGGCCTCTTCGTGCTCGGCGAGGCCAACTTCTCGGACCATGGAGCCAACCGGCTCGGGGCAAGTGCCCTGATGCAGGGGCTGGCGGACGGCTACTTTGTTATCCCCTATACCATCGGCAATTACCTGGCCACCATTTCCTCAAAACCGCAGGATACCTCACACCAGGCCTTCGGGCAGGTTGCAGAAGAAGCTGGAGCGAAAATTGAGAAACTGCTGGCCATCAAGGGCAAAAAAACAGTTGATGAAATACACCGGGAACTTGGCCTGCTGATGTGGGATGCCTGCGGCATGGCAAGAAACGAGGCGGGCCTGCAGCAGGCCCTGGCCAGGATCCCTGCCATCAGGGAGGAGTTCTGGCAGAACGTTGCCATTCCCGGCAGCGGCCTGGAACTCAACCAGTCGCTGGAACGCGCCGGCAGGGTTGCCGATTTCCTGGAATTTGCCGAACTGATGGTCATTGACGCGCTCTCCCGCAAGGAATCCTGCGGCTGCCATTTCCGTGAAGAGAGCCAGACAGAAGAAAACGAGGCCAAGCGTGACGATGAAAACTATGCGCATGTCTCTGTTTGGGAATATACCGGGGACAACAACAGTCCGGAGTTCCACAGGGAGCCCCTGGCCTTTGAAAATGTGCAGCCATCGCAGAGGAGTTACAAGTGAGCGATATACATCTGACCCTGAAGATCTGGCGCCAGGCTGGACCTGATGCACCGGGCCGTCTGCAGACCTATGCCAGCGGTCCCATTTCCACTGACATGTCCTTCCTGGAAATGCTCGATGTACTCAACGAGCGGTTGACCAGGGAAGGCGAAGAACCGGTTGCCTTTGACCATGACTGCCGCGAGGGCATCTGCGGCATGTGCGGCGCCGTGGTCAACGGCCACCCCCACGGCCCTGAAAAGGAAACCACCCTGTGCCAGCTGCACATGCGGCATTTCAAGGACGGCGACACCCTGGTGATCGAACCATTCCGGGCCCGGGCCTTCCGGATTGAAAAGGACCTGGTGGTCGACAGGAGCGGCCTGGATAAAATGATCACTGCCGGGGGCTTTGTGTCCGTCAACACCGGCGGCGCTCCCGATGCCAACGCCATACCCATTCCCCAGAAGAATGCCGAGGAAGCCATGGATGCCGCTGCCTGCATCGGCTGCGGTGCCTGCGTGGCAGCCTGCCCCAATGCCTCGGCCATGCTCTTTGTTGCCGCAAAGGTCTCCCACCTTTCCCTCCTGCCCCAGGGGCATCCTGAACGTGCCCGCAGGGCCCTTGACATGGTCAGGAAAATGGATGAACTGGGCTTTGGCAACTGCTCCAACGAGCGTGAATGCGAAGCAGCATGCCCCAAGGGCATTTCCATCCGCAACATTGCCAGGCTGAACCGGGAATTCCTGAAAGCTGCTATTTTCTCGGATGAGGATTAATCTGAATTATTTATGACCATTTCAGAATAGGTATTATATCATTTTAAAACATGGTATTATTTTCAATTATTTCTGAGACTTTCTGAAATGGACACCCAAGGCGAGCCGATGTTGCCGTTTCTGCAGCGTCATCATGATTTTCGCATACCAGCCGTATGGCGAATCTCATTCATCCTCGCATAAACGACAACCTCAACTCGTACATTATCCAGATAAATTGTGGATTCGCCTTCGATCCTGACTTCCCTGGTCCCTGTCTTTGTTATCATCATCTGCGGCTATGCTTTTAAAAGAAGCGGCTTTCCGGGTGATGACTTCTGGCCCGGCACCGAACGCATAGTGTATTACTTTCTCTACCCTGCCCTGCTTTTTTCCAGCAGCGCCGGGGCTTCCTGGGAGTTTTTCAGTGTCGCTTCCATGGTCTGGGCAATCCTGGCGGCCATGTTTGTCATGAGCGGACTCGTCCTGCTCCTCCGCCCCAGGCTCACGGGCAATGACGCCTCCTTTACCTCTGTTTTCCAGGGATCCCTGCGCTTTACCTCCTATATCGGCTTTGCCGCCGCCTTCTCCCTTTTCGGCGACAAGGGCCTTTACCTGGCCGCAGTGTTTATCACTGTCATGATCCCTGTGGTCAATATTCTCTGTGTCATGGTCCTGGTCCGTTACGGGGGCCAGAAAGGAAGCTGGTACTGGATTTTCACCACCGTGATCAAAAACCCCCTTATCCTGGCCTGTCTTGCCGGAATGGCATTCAACCTTCTCGGCCTGCAGCTCCCGGAAATGGCGGCAAATTTCACCACCATCATCGGCCGGGGGTCTCTGCCGCTGGGGTTGCTTGCCGTGGGGGCCTCCCTGCAGATGACCTCCATTAAAAAAGCAGGCAAGGAAGTGCTCTATGCCAGTCTCCTGAAGCTGCTCCTCATGCCGCTTCTCATGTGGCTCAGCTGCACCCTGCTGGAGGTGGACAGGCTTTCGACCGCGGTTGCCGTGCTTTTCGCCGCCCTGCCCGGTTCACCCCTGTCCTATATCCTGGCAAAACAGCTGGGCGGCGACACCAAACTCATGTCTTCCATCATTGCCGTGCAGACAGGGATATCCATGGTCAGCCTGCCGGTCGTTATCGCCCTTGTAACCTGAGCCTGGAGCCGTGAAGGGAGACAGCGTAAAACCGGTCGAATCGCAAATTTCCAAGTGATACTGGTAAAATCAGCGTCAAGTATTATACTCGCTGTGCAACGTTAATATAAACCGCCCTTCAGGGGTGCCGGCTGCATACCATTTTCGTTGTCAGAGCCAGTCCGGCATACAAAACCATAATTGAACCTATTCTTCCTTGAACCCGGTATATATCCTACCCCTCACGGATCCAGGATAACGGACAGATAATGCTGCCATATAAACAAAAAGACCCCATTTCGCTGGCTGCCCTCATCGGGGCCAACCTCATCCCCTTTATCGGGATTTTCGTCTTCCACTGGGATGTCAAATTCATCGTCCTGCTCTACTGGATTGAGAACCTTATTGCCGGTTTTTACAACATCCTGAAAATGGCATTCCTGAAAATGGACAAGGGGGCAGACAACCTGGGGAAACTGTTCCTCATCCCCTTTTTCTGCGTGCATTACGGGGGCTTTTGCGCGGTGCACGGATTATTTCTCACCGTCTTCTTCAAGATCGGCGACGGCTCATCGCCCTTTGGAGCAGGCAATACCTGGCTGGGCCCCCTGGTCTTTGTCCAGCTCCTCTATTCGGTAATTGCCAGGATATGGGCCAGCAAGCCGCCGGAGATGATCTGGGCCGTGATCGGGTTGACAATAAGCCACGGTGTTTCGTTTGTGGAAAATTACATTCTCGGCGGGGAGTATAAAACAGGCAGCATGAAAAAACTGATGCACCAGCCCTACCAGAGGATCATCGTCATGCACATTGCCATCCTGGCCGGTGGCATTTTTGTCATGAAACTTAACTCTCCCCTGCCCCTCATGATCATCCTGGTGCTGTTGAAAATCACCTTTGATCTCCACCTGCACAACAAGTCCCACCTGGAAAAACCGCAGGATACAAAGGCAGCAGGCTCCGACGGGGATATGGAGAAAGCGGGAATTTCAGACTAAGCCGCCCGGTAATCTCCCTGTGCGCCTGATGCGCCGGTGCCCGGGGCAGCAGCGCTTTTTCTCTTCTGTTGCAGGTAACGAAGGTGGGGAAATTATAAAAGTCTTTGACAAACGTCTTTGCGGTGCCCGATTTTCACGACAAGGATGACAAGGCGATCATCATGGATTTCATAAATGATCCGATAGTCGCCTGATCTTATTTTATGGAAGGGATTATCGCCCTTCATCTTGGTGGTCCTGGGATCGGGCAAATTTTCCGCAAGATCATCTATCTTCTTTTTGATTCGCCGCAGTTCCCGCAGGGGAAGACGCTTTAAACTTTTCAGGACTGCAGGCCGGAATTCAACGGAATATGCCACGGACTACAATCCCAACTTTTCCCAGAATTTTTCCGCAGAAATATTTTTTCCTGTCTCTTCAAGCGCTTTGCGTGCATCTTCAATATCAATACGATCTTCAATAAGCTGGAGCAGCTCCAGTTCTTCCATGGAAATGAGGGCGGCAATTTCCTCTCCCCTTCGGGTCAGCACAACAGGCTCCTTCCCATAGGCCACCTTGTTGACAATTTCGGCCAGCTTTTTTCTGGCTTCGGCCGTAGTAACTGTAGTATGCATGAACAACACCTCCAATTGTACAATTTGTATTAATTGTACAATTTGTACTGCAACTTGTCAAGAAATACACCCGACACTGCACCAGGTGCCGTAAAGCATGGCACCGGAAAATTTGTGGCGTCCTGCAGCCCTTACGGCTGTACCTTCTTCAGGACGGCAAAGGGTGATGACTTGAGGTCCTGCCTGCAGTCACAGGTTTCCTCGTTGAGATTGGTGCCGCACCTGGGACAGAGGCCCTTGCAAGACTCCCTGCACAGATGCTTTTCAGGGATCATGAGGAAAACCTGCTGGCTCAATATCTCATATATATCCACCACCGGTTCCTCCAGGTAGATCATGTCCATTTCTGCAGGACTCACCTCATGCTCTGCCGGCTCAAGCCTGGTGCCGGGTGCATATTCCAGATCAAGCCTGAAGCTGCTGTCAAGGTCCATGGTATAGTTTTCCAGGCAGCGGTCGCAGTCAAATCCGATCGTTGTATTTATCTCGCCTTCCAGGAGGACCCTGTCCAGTCCGCTGCGCTTCAGGGTAATGATGGCAAGGACAGGCCCCCCCCGCTGCAGTTCATGGTCAGGGAACCAGGATTCATCCTTTATTTCATACCGCAGCCCCTCCTCGGGAATCTCACCAAATCGCACCTTCATGCCCGCACCATTTGTCTAAGGTTGGATCTTACCAGGCAAATTCCCTGCTCTTCAGGGATCAGCCTGCAGCCACTGGTCAACTGCGTTCTGCAGCAGGGTATAGAACCTTTCCGAACCGCCAAGCCCGGTGCGCCCGAAGGTATAATTTATCTCCAGGAATACCGGCTCTGTTTCACCGGCCGGGAAAACCAGGTCAAAAGCGGCCAGGTTGATGCCTGACCTGCGGCAGAACTGTCTGACCTTCTCCCTGCCTGCTTCCTGCAGGGCCTGGTCTGATTCAGTATCGATCTCCCCGCCCCGGGCCACATTATGCAGAAAACCCTGGGCCCTGCGCCAATAGCTGGAAACCTGGCTGCCGATGACAACCACCCTGAGATCTCTGTCCAGGGCCGGGATATACTCCTGTATGACAAAACCGCAGCTGCCATGCAACTCGTATTTGAGCAGCGTCTGCAGTTTTTCCGCAAGTTCCGCTTCATTTTCAAGCAGCCATACCTGTTTCCCCTCTCCACTGTGTGCGCCTTTCAGGACAAATGGATACGGCGGCAGTTCCGGGACCGTGTGGTCCATGTGGGAATGCTCGCCGAGCAGGGTCTCCACCCTTGGAAAGACCAGGGTGTGCGGATGGTTGACGCCATAGGCCCAGAAGGCAAGGGTGTCGCCCATTTTGCCCTGCCACTGGAAGCGCAGGTCGTAATTGGGGAAGACACGGGGGCAGATCTTAGTGCAGAGGCAGTAGAGCTCTTTTTCCACCGTCTGCGGCAGTATAACGGCAGAGGCCTTTTTTATGGCGTTGAAAAGGTTTTTGTCCCAGGCCCCGCGGTCCCAGTAAAAGGTGTCACCGCCAATCACAGGGTGCATGGACAGGACATTCTTGCCCGGTGTGACCTGCCTGTATCTCTTTTTCGTGTCGGTTTTCAGCATGCGCATGCAGTTAAAAGTGTTCAGCCGGCAGACAGCAATCAGAATTCCTTGAAAACCTTGGCAAGGGAATCCCCTGCCACATGAATAGTGAACTCATTAAAATACCCGAAGGGGGTAACCATTACCTGAAAACCGGTCCTTGCAAGACGCTCCGCCACCTCATCGAGAAGCTCCCGGGAGAAACCCGGGTCCGCCTTGCTTCCGGACAGGTGATTGAACGAGTGCAGGACCACATTCCTCGTGGAAAACTTGCCGCACAGCCACTTGACGTTCTTGACAAACTTCTGCACAACCTTGCCTCTTTTGGCCACGTCTTCCGCCTCAACATGAAAGAAAACAACCGCAGCATCGGCAGCGCTTTCCTTTTTCTTTACGTCGGGAACCGTGGAAAGGCTTTTAGAGGCGGTTTCATAGGAAAATGAATGGGCATAGAAAAGCAGCAGTTTCATGGTCGCGCACCCGGCATTGTCCACCGGCATGGGTTTTAGAGTTTCCGCAGTTCAGCTATTACAGTCTCCCCCATAATTCAGAGCAGCACCTGCCCCTGCAGGAACCCTTCCCGATTAAATATATACCAAATAGTGTTCTTGCGGTTATTATACTATATGAGGTCCGGGTATTATGGTATGAAAAATTTAACCGGCGCCAAACTATTTTCAGGCACTATTCATGCGAACGCAGGACAGCAGATTATTGGCAGGCTTCTTGCATTGATTTTTGGCAGCTGCGGCATCCTGCGCTTGCTGAGCGCGGGGCAGGCTCCGGATTGCGGTACAGAGCAGAGCAACCGCTAAAATAGAACCTGTGTGCCGGCAGCATAAAATGACCGCAAACTGAGATTTCGTAAGAACCAGGAAAAAATAACCAAGGTGTAACGCCAATGCAAAAGGTCTGGATCATGTCAATGTTTGTTTTCACTTTTGCTTTTTTTCTTATTTTCCTGACCGTCTATTTTTTCAGGCCCAGAAAAAAGGATAAAATTGTTCCCCTTACCCCTGAACGGAAACTCCTTGATCCTGAAGATATTCCTCTTCCGCACCGGGCCGAACCGAACTGGCCTGCCACCATCCTAACAACGGCCGGGGAAACGGCCCAGGCCAGCATCGTAAGTGTAACCCAGGGCAGCGCCTTCATCACAAGTATCACGAAACTGGCGATCGGTGAAAAGTTCCAGGTCACTGTTACCCTGCCGGACCGCCCTCCCCTGCAGTTACGGGCTGAGGTCACCTGGTCCAATATGCAGCTGCCGGCGGAAAAGGTGGTGAACCGCGGCATGGGTATCCGGTTCATCGAGACAGGGGAAGATGCTGTCTGCCTCATCAATGACACAATCAAGCAGCGGACAACTGATGTTACATTGGCTGTGAATGGAGCCGCAAAATGAAACTGCGGGTTCTTCTCAGCCCGGGGGCCACGTAAATGGGCGGCCGGCCAGCAGGTGGAAGTGCATGTGAAATACTTCCTGGCCGGCAGCAGCACCGTTATTCAGCACCAGCCGGAAACCATCGGCAACGCCTGCCCTGGCAGCAACCTTGTTCGCCGCCAGCATGAGATGCCCCAGGAGCTCCCGGTCCGCATCATCCGCATCATTTAATTGTGGCATGGCTTTTTTGGGAATGATGAGGATATGGACCGGGGCCTGCGGATTGATGTCCCTGAATGCGAGGCATAGTTCATCCTCATAGACCACGTCCGCAGGGATCTCCCTGTTGATTATCCTGGTAAAAATTGTCTCAGACATGTTGTCCTGCCCTCCTTCTTGAATCTGCAGATTTTCCCAGGGTATGGAAAATGCCAATTCTTCACAAGGCATCAGCAAACCCCGGCCGTACTTCCTGATCTACATACCAGACTCCCTGGTTCTTTTCATTCTGTAAATTGTCCGAACCCGCCTGGAATCCCCCGCCCCTGAAAATTCCCGGGATGCGGGTATTGATATTTGACCCGTCACGCTTCTTTCAGGTACAATGTCTGTTTCAAGCCAAAATTATAGCGGCGGCACTATCATCCATTCAACTTTTTTCGGAGAGGCTATGAAGACATTATTTGACCAGACAACGATTAACGGCATGACCCTGCAAAACCGCCTTGCCCGCTCGGCAACATGGGAAGGAATGTGCGCTGTTGACGGCAAACCCCTGCCAAAACTCATCTCCTGGTATCGAGACCTTGCCCGCGGCAGAGTCGGGCTCATCATAACCGGCTACACCTTTGTGAGCCCTGAAGGCAAGCAGCTGCCCGGCAAGATGGGCATTCACACCGACGATTTTGCAGATGTCATGAAAGAGATGACCGGGACTGTCCACAATGAGGGGGGCAGAATATGCATCCAGCTCGTCCACGCAGGCGGGCAGACAGATGCCTCCACTGCAGGCCGGCAGCCCCTCGCCCCTTCTGCGGTGAAGATTGACCAGTACCCGGAACTGCCGGCTGCAATGAGCGGAGAGGATATCACCAGGATCATAACCGCCTTTGGGGATGGCGCCCGCCGTGCCAAAGACTGGGGGTTTGACGCGGTCCAGCTCCACGGGGCCCATGGGTACCTGATCAACCAGTTTCTATCCCCGCTGGCCAACAGGCGGCAGGACGAATATGGCGGCTCCATTGAGAACAGGTGCCGCTTTCTCCTGGAAACATACCAGGCTGTCCGCTCTGCTGTGGGGCCTGACTTCCCGGTCATGGTTAAACTGAACGGCTCGGACAATATTGCCGGCGGTCTCAGCCCCGAAGATGGACTCTATGCTGCAAAAGCCCTTGATAAAGCGGGGGTTGACTGCATTGAAGTAAGCGGCGGCACCCCGGCATCCGGGGACCAGAGCCCGGCCAGGATGAAAATTGACTCTCCTGACAAAGAGGCCTACAACCTTTCTCTCGCCAGGCAGATAGCGGCGGCGGTCAACTGCCCCATCATGGTTGTGGGCGGCTTCAGAAGCTATGCCGTCGCTGAAAAAACCATCCAGCAGGACGCGGATTACATCTCAATGGCACGCCCCTTTATCCGGGAACCCGCCCTGGCCAAACGCTGGCAGGAAGGCGACAGGTCTGCTGCCCGCTGCATCTCCTGCAACAGCTGTTTCAAGCCGGGCCTGAAGGAGGGCGGCATATATTGTGTGGTTGAAAAAAAGGAGCAGGAAAAAAGCAAGAAATAATGGTTCCATGCCAGGCCCGCCCATGCCCCCGTCAGGCAGGGGCGGGCCTGGGTCTTAGAAGGTATATTGCAGCCCAAGGATCCAGGTAAAGTCATCCTTTTCCAGGTCGGGCCCTGGATCGGAATCGCTCTCCCAGATATTACTCAACCTGAAAGCCCAGCTGGCCCCAATGTCAGTGATAAGGGCCGCCTCGTTGCGCAGGGTATATTCCCCTGTATCATCCAGATTGGGATAGATAACAAACTGATCCGTAAAGACAATCCTGTCAAAGAGCTTGTAAAGGAAATTAACCGCAAGCCTGGCTGAGAGCCAGTCAGTGTCGTCTCCCTGGTCCTTGTCCTCATTGGTGTATGACAGGCCGGCTTCGAGGCCCAGGGCTCTGCCCTCCTCCTCCCATATCTGGTAGCCGACACCAGGTCCCACCGATGTGCGGAAATTGATATCCTGGAATTCGTCGGAAAGCATATCGATATTGAGGTACAGGTACCATTTCTGACTCAGGAAATAATCATACTTCAACTGGCCATATGTGTTTTCAGCCGTGCTTTCACCATTGTCCTCGGTCTTGTTGTAAAGAACATTTATCAGGAAGCGGTCATTTTCAGATCTGCGGACAGCCTGGGCCCCGGCAGAAAAATTCATGCTATCAGTGTTGCCATTCTGCAGATTCCCACCCAGGGTAATATGGCCTTTCCAGGTCACAGGCTTTTTGGGGGCCGGATTGAGGGCTGCTATATTATCAAACGCTACAGTCACCGCCTCCCTGCCGGGCCCTGCCTCAAGCGCAGCCTGCCTGTCGATCCTGGTGGTTATTTTTCCTTTCAGCACCTCGCCATCGTTTAAATGGAGTTCCACCGGCTCTGCACTGCTCATCTGCTGCACTGCTTCAAATTTCAGCTTGATGGGCTCGGAATACCCGGTTTCCAGAGTTAGAATCCCCTCACTGATTTCGGTGATCTTGCCGCTCAACCTGTCGCCGTTCGTGAGAATTACCTCGTCAGCCAGGGCATAACCGCTGCAGAGAAGAACAAACAGAACTACCTGGCACAAGTATCGTAATGGTGCATTGCCACTCTTTTCCATTACCTCTTACCTCCTGTGTCTTTGTTTTAAGTATGCTTTTCCAACTGATCTTAATAATCATGTCCGGACAGCATAGTATTTAAAAACTGTTTTCTGCAAGAGGGCAGGCAGGACAAAATAATACCGCAGGTGACAGGAACGCCACCTGCGGCGAGAGAGAGGAGATATGAAAAACCGATGTTACTGGTAAATCACCTTCAGGACGGTAACACCTCGTTACCTGACAAAACGGATGAGGACGGACGTTGCCACCCACACGAGCCACAGGGCAAAAACGCCTATTACGGTACTGTTGCAGATATCCGTCATTTTGATCTGCGCGACGCGGTCTTTTGCGAGTTCATGCATTCTGTTCTCATCCATAACAACACCTCATAATTCATAAAAAAATATTCGCTTCAACAGGGTCTTACCTGCATCTGCCTAAGGTCAGTTTATAAATACTTGCCTCGTAAATCTTACAGATATTCCTTGCTACCCTGGCAGAAACTCCCATGCATGTAAGCCTGCAGTAAATGTGCAGCGGATTCAGCAGGTGCCGGACCCGGTCAGGCAAAGCTATTTTGTGCGTTCTGTCCATGGTGCAGAGAATATTCCTGTTTGTCTTCTGTTGGCGCGTGCTCCATTCCTTTCAATAATAGTTATGCAAAAAGTAAGCCGCTACCCTGAAAAGAAAAATATACAAATAATATTAATAATTTATGTAGACTACCAACAAAATATAACAGCAATAACTCTTCTGAAAAGTTAGGAATATGACCAGATTTTGCTGCTGAAATGACCAAAAATGACAATTTGCCTTATGAAAGTGCGGGATGCCCTTGCTGCATGCATTGCCTGCGCAAGACTCTTACCCGGTCCATGGCAGAACATATTTCAGCGGGAGGGCGAAACGCTTTATTGTGCGAGGCTGGCAGGGTCAGATCTTTACCCATGGAGGCAGCGGGGTGTCGAGGGCGTAGACCAGCAGGCGGAAGAATTCCGCCTCTTTCATGGTAATCTGTTTGTCATGGACAAGGCACTGGAAAAAAGCGGTAATAAGCAACTGCTTTACCTTGGGGTTGAGCTGGGCCAGTCGGTTTAAAACAGTATCGAGCTTCAATCCCCGGCATTCCTGTTTAGTCAGGTAATGAAACACAGCCAACGGTTGTTTGAAAGTTGCAGCAGCACCAGCAAAAGCCTGGGGCGCCGCCTCATCTTCATGCCCGATATTTGCCAGCAGCGACAGGACAGCTGAAATCTCTTCCGCCACCTCCTGCACCGAATCAATTACCTTTACTGCGGGCTGCGCGGTTACAAAGTTCTTCTCAAGCCGCCTGACAACAACATGCTCCAGGATATACTCGAATAAACTGGTGCGCCCGTCAATCCTGATCAGGCTCTTGGTATTTGTTTCAAATTGGCGGAACTGGACCAGGGACATGGAACGCAGCGACGGCATGGCCAGGTCCATGAGCGGCAGGCGGGCATCTTCCTCCAGCGCCAGCATGGACGGAATGATGTTCTCAACTGCCTCGAATGTTTCCCGGCCGGCAGATAATTTAAGCTGCTCGACCTGGTGTGCACGCACCTCCATGTCCTTATCCAGTAAAAGCCCGTAAATTACGGCACTGGCGCCAAAGGGGTTGCTTGCCGCAGCACGTATCTCCGGCGGCAGGGATTCAAGCAGCCTGCGGGCTGATTCCATGTGCTCCCGGACCGGCGTGCCGATATCCCTGGTAACATTGCCTGGATCAGCGGCCAGGATTGCCAGGGCAACAGCCGCCGCCCCCCCGTGAATTTTGTCCGGGGGCCGCTTTTCTCCGGCCGCAACCGTATCCGCATCCGGAGCTTTCTGCTGAGCGGGGATGACCTTAGGGAACGTGCCGTCAAATGCAGGATCCAGCCGGGTAATTCGCGCCACAAGGGGAGGATGGGTTGAAAATGCACCCAGCCAGCTGGCTTTCAGGCCGTTGCTGAAAAACATATGGCTGATTTCCTCGGCTCTGCTGTTTCCTATCAAAGAACCTGCGGCCAGCCCGCCGATTTTTTTCAGTGCACCTGCCAGGCCGGGCGGGTTGCGGGTAAACTGCACAGCTGATGCATCGGCAAGATATTCACGCTGCCGCGAAACCCCGCTCTTTATAAGCTTGCCGAAAAGAACGCCGATGTAGCCGAGAACCAGGAGGATCAGGCCGAAAAGAACCGCCCCGCCGCTGTTCTTGTTGTTACGGCTGCGGCTGGAGCCGCGCAGGATCGATCTTCCTATGAGGGCGATCAGTAAAATCCCGTGCAGAAAGCCGACAAGCTTGAGATCGAGCCACATGTCACCATTTAAAATATGGCTGAACTCATGGGCGACAACTCCCTGGAGCTCCTCCCGGTTAAGGGTTTCAAGCGCTCCCCTGGTAATGCCGATCACGGCATCATCCGGGGTAAATCCTGCGGCAAAGGCATTGATGCCTTTTTCATTTTCCATGAGGTAGACGGGAGGGACCGGCACCCCTGAAGCGATGGCCATTTCCTCGACAATATTCAACAGGCGTTTTTCGAGAAAATCCTCGCTGCCCGCAGGAATCAGCCTGCCGCCGAGCATTTCTGCAATCCGGACACCTCCGGACCGCAGTATGGCTATTTTATAGAGAGAGCCGCTGATGACAACAATGAGGGTGCCGCTGACCACCGCGACAAACAGGTCGGGATTCCAGAACCTGCCGGAACCGAAAGGGGTTGCCCCGCTTTGCTGGGAAAGGAAAACAACCGTTATCGCCACATAGATGGAGACAATGATTAGAATGACGGCCAGGGCGAAATACAACAGCAGCAGGCTGGTTTTCCTGCGGGCATCATCTTGACTGGCAAAAAAATCCATGGATTACACTGGGGGCCCAGGGCACATTAAAAGGCAACCTTTGGCGCCTCTCTTTCTGCCTCAACCTTTATCTCAAACAGCTGTGCCTCATTGAAGGCGAACATGTTGGCAATGATACTGTTGGGAAAGACCTCCCGGGCAGTATTGTACGCCATGACGGCATCGTTGAATGCCTGGCGGGCAAATGACACCTTGTTTTCCGTCGAGGTCAGCTCCTCGCTCAGCTGCATCATGTTCTGGTTGGCCTTTAGATCAGGATAAGCCTCAACCAGGGCAAACAAGCGCCCGAGTGTGCCGCTCAAGGCACTCTCTGCCCCGATCAGACCCTGCATCGCCTCGTTATTCCCGGGGTCTGCAGAGGCTTTTTCCATGGCAGATGAGGCCTGGTTTCTGGCCTTGATCACAGCCTCCAGGACCTCACGCTCATGCTTCAGATACCCTTTTGCGGTTTCAACCAGGTTGGGAATAAGGTCATAACGGCGCTTAAGCTGAACGTCAATCTGGGCAAAGGCATTCTTAAAACGATTCCTCAGCTGGACCAGCTTGTTGTAGATTGCGATCAGAAAGAAAATAGTAAATACAATGACGGCCAAAATCACAAGCAACGTTACAGTTCCTGTCCCCATGTCCCCCTCCTGCTTTAAAATATTAAAAGAAAGCCACCTGTCCCTGTCTTCCCGACCTCTTTCTTACCTGAAAATCCCGGCAGTTCTGCAATCTTGCCGGGGCTATTCGCAGACAACCGCAGATCCCCTGGGCAGGGAACTCAAACAGGCTATCACCTTGTTCTGTTCATCAGAGTTCAGCTGCGCCCCCTGCTTCAGCATAAATTTTATGGTCCGTTTCCAGTTGCTGACGCTCTTTGTCCCGAGGGTATCACAGATCCGTGTCTTGTAGTGGCACTTTACGCATTTCTCATTAACGAGAGAACTGCAGACCGCATCCGATGGCGCCTCCCCTATTTCAGCCGTGCCGCTGCAGGCTGCAATGAGCCCGAGAACTGTTATGGCTGCAAATAAATACAGCGCGGATTTGCTAATGGTTTTCATAGTATTCCACCCTGATCGAAAGTGTATATAAGAAACTGCCGACCCATCCTCCATCCATGCCTTCCCTTTTTACCATATTCTGCAGGCGTATTGCACTCTCTGAAATATTTTGTTTGCAGAAGTTCCCAAAAAGAAGGCTGGAACGAATGAAAATATTTATCCCACAGGAAATTCCTGGTAAAATGATTGGGATTTGTTACTTGACACCCTGCCAAGCGGACTTATGATAAGCTAAGAAAACAAATTTTACCTAACCTTTATACGAGGAGTTCTTCCATGGCGGATAAGCTGATATTTGTCGTAACCTGCGCCGATGAAAAACCGGACAAGGCCACAATACCCTTTGCCCTTGGGAATTCGGCCCTGGCAATGGATGCCGAGGCTGTCATAATCCTGCAGTCAACCGGAGTTTTTTTAGGCAAGAAAGATTACGCCAGGCACATACATGCAAACGGCTTCCCTCCCCTGCAGCAGCTCATGGAAATTTTCCGGGAAGAAGGCGGCAAGCTTTATGCCTGCGAGCCCTGCATCCGGGCACGGAATATTGGAGCCGAAGACCTGCTGGAGGGAATCGAGATAGTATCCGGCCCCACTCTGGTCGACGCATACCTGGAAGCTAAAAACGTCGTGGTATATTGACACAGAAACAGAAATATGCAGATCAGGGTCCTTTCCTACAATATGCACAGGGCCATCGGTGTTGACCGGTTGTTCAGGCCCGAAAGAATTGCCAAGGTCATCAATCATCACCAGGCTGACATTGTACTCCTGCAGGAAGTTGACGTCGGCGTCCCCCGTTCGAGAAATCTTGACCTGGCCAAAGAAATGGCTGAGGCTGCCGGCTACCCGCACTATGCCACCGGGCTGAACGTCAGGCTGTTCAGGGGAAGATACGGCAATGCCACGCTCAGCAAATTCCCTATTACACGTTCACGGAACATTAACCTGACTGTCGGGAAGCGCAAAGCCAGGGGCTGCCTGCACACCACCATCGCGGTAAACAACTCCATTGATTTTTCACAGAATGTTGAAGTCTTTAACCTGCACCTCGGTCTTTCATCACAGGAAAGGGTGCGCCAGGTCGGCCTGCTTATCCATTCCGTGGAATTCACCACCCTGTCGCCGGATACCCCCTGCCTGGTCGGAGGTGACCTGAATGACTGGCGCACACGCCTGGCCCCTATCTTTACCGATATCCTCAACTTCAAATGCGCCTCCAACCACAGCAGCGGCTATCATAATCCATACCTCACCTACCCTTCTTTTTCGCCCACCGGCGGTCTTGACAAGATCTTCTACCGCGGCCCCATGAAGCTCTTAAAACGGAAACGCTGCTGGATGGGTATAACCAGGCTGGCAAGCGACCACCTTCCTGTTATTGCAGAGTTCAAACTGCAGCCGGCAATTGAAAAAGCCCAGGAGATGCTGTCTCCGGATGAAAACATCCATTTTTTAATATAATCCGGTCTGGAGAAATCTCCGCTGCCGGGAATCCCGGGCGCTGCCTGAACAGCCTGTCCATTGCCTGCCGGGTTCATTCAACCCGGCATGAACCTTTCCGGCTGCTGATCCTTCCAAAATCCCGGCAAAAATTCTCCGTCTGTGGTAATCCTTGAACTCCCTGCTGTGATTTTGCTGAACAGGATGATTCTCCTCTAAATGTCGGGACAGAACCGTGGACAATCAACAAGAAGAAAATATTGCAGGCACAACCACAGAAACCGCTGCCCGGCTGCTTGCAATTATCAGGGGACTGCTTGCTGAAATCCATCCTGGACAGGAAGAAGCCTCAACCCCTGTCCTGGACAGTTCCCTGGACCGGGACCTTGGCCTGGACAGCCTTGCCCAGGTGGAACTCCTGGTCCGCATTGAACGATCATTTAATGTCTCGCTCTCGGAACAGATCCTTGCAACAGTTGATACGGTCCGTGACCTTCTGCGGGCAGTCCTGGGCGCCGGGGCCGGAAAACCCGAAACAGTGGCACGGGAAATTGGAGCCGTAAAACTTGATGCGGTTGCAGAAACGCCGCTCCTGGCGGAAACCCTGGTCGAAGTTCTCGAGTGGCATGTAAAAAATCACCCGGACCGGCCCCATATCCGCCTTTACAGCGACGGCCAGGAACAGGATGATGTCATCACCTATCAGACCCTGCTGCACGAAGCGGAGCTCGTCGCATCAGGGCTGCAGCATTTCGGGCTTGCTCCGGGCGAATCCGTCCTGATCATGCTTCCAACGGGCCGTGAATATTTCTTCGCGTTTTTCGGGGTCCTCCTGGCAGGCGGCATCCCGGTGCCGGTATATCCCCCCGGCAGGCTCAAACAGATTGAAGAGCACCTCCTCCGTCACAGTGCCATAGCAAATAATTGTCTTGCCAGGATCATGGTCACAGTGGATGAAGCCAAGCGCTTTGCCAGGTTCATGCACACCCAGGCCTTCAACCTGCGTCACGTTGTGACCATGCCCGATCTATCCCGTGCAGGCACCGAGGCTTTCCCCCATTTCAGAAAACCCGTGCTCACAGGACAGACCATCGCCTTTCTCCAGTATACTTCGGGCAGCACGGGCATGCCCAAGGGCGTTGTGCTTACACACGCAAACCTTCTGGCCAATATCAGGTCCATGGCAAAAGTGCTCAGTGTAACCTCTGAGGACGTCTTCGTCAGCTGGCTTCCCCTCTACCATGATATGGGCCTCATCGGGGCATGGCTGGGGAGTCTTCATTTTGCCTGCCAACTCATAATCATGGCGCCCCTTGCCTTTATCGCAAAGCCGCAGCGCTGGCTGTGGGCAATCCATAAATACGGCGGCACCCTTTCCGCCGCCCCAAATTTTGCCTACGAACTCTGCCTGCGCCGCATTGATGACCAGGAAATCGAAGGACTTGATCTTGGTTCATGGAGAATTGCCTGCAACGGTGCCGAGGCAGTCAACCCGGCCACCATCAGGCAATTTATTGAACGGTTTTCCCGCTACGGCTTCAAAGCGGAAGCAATGCTGCCCGTTTATGGCCTGGCGGAATCATCCGTCGGGCTCGCCTTTCCCAAACCTGGAAGCCGCGTCAGAATCGACAGGATCAGGCGCGATACCTTCATGGAATCCGGGGAGGCGATCCCGGTCGGCGAGACCGAAACGGGCGGACTGGAATTTGTCTGCTGCGGAGAACCGCTGCCAGCCCACCAGATAAGGATCGTGGATGCCAAAGACCGGGAGCTCCCGGAACGCAGGGAGGGACGTTTGCAATTCACGGGCCCTTCAACAACGTCAGGGTATTTTAAAAACCCGGAAAAAACAAAAGAGCTGTTCCACGACGAGTGGCTGGACTCGGGTGACAAGGCTTATATGGCGGCGGGCAACGTTTACATTACAGGACGCTCCAAGGATATTATCATCAGGGCCGGCCGCAATATCTATCCTGTGGAGATGGAAGAGGCAATCGGCAAGGTTGAAGGGATCCGTGACGGCAACGTTGCGGTATTCGGCTCCAGGTCTTCTGACAGCGGCACCGAGCGCTTGATTGTCCTGGCTGAAACCCGGAAAAAAGAGGTACAGGCCCTGGAGCAGATCAGGGCCGCAATCAATACTATTGTCACCGACCTGGTCGGCGGTCCCCCGGATGAGGTGGTCCTGGCACCTCCCAATACGGTTCTGAAAACTTCCAGCGGCAAGATCAGGCGCAATGCCAGCAGGGAAATTTACGAACGCGGCCTGATCGGTAAAACGCAGCAGGCTGTCTGGCTGCAGCTTGCCCGCTTCACCCTGAAGGGCTTGCGGCCCAGGTTTCAGAGCAGCGTCGCGGGGATAAAAGCAACGCTGTACGCCTCGTGGTGCTGGCTGGTCTATAGTCTCCTTGCCCCGGTTGTCGGGATTTTAGTATTAACCCTGCCGGCAGAAAAACCCAGGTGGTCTGTGATGCGGTTTGCGGTTAAAATTCTTGCCGGCCTCAGCAGCACAAAGATCATGCTGTACGGCCTTGAAAACCTGCCGGATGAAACCAGGCCGTGCATCTTTGTCTCCAACCATGCCAGTTACCTGGACGCTTACGTGCTCGCAGCTGTTCTCAATCGTCCCTTCAGCTTCATTGCAAAGGCTGAGCTCAAGGCCAGAACTGTTCTCCATCTTCTCCTGAAGCGCATAGGAACCCTGTTTGTTGAGCGTTTTGACCAGCAGAAGGGATTGGCAGATGCCAAAATAATCACGGAAAAAGGGGGTGCAGGCCGCTCTCTCTTCTTCTTTCCGGAAGGCACATTCATGCGCATGCCCGGCCTGTTGCCCTTCAGGATGGGGGCCTTTGCAACTGCGGCCCGGCTCAACATCCCGGTGGTACCCATTGTCATCAGGGGAACCCGTTCCATCCTGCGGGCCGGCTCCTGGTTTCCGCGGCACGGTTCAATTTCGGTGACAATCGGCAGCCCCATTTACCCTGAAAGGGAGTCGGACCGGGAACAGGACACCTGGACAGCCTCCCTCAGGCTCCGGGATAACACCAGGCAATGGATCCTCAAGTATTGCGGGGAACCGGACCTGGGGGATGAACGGCCACGGCTGCAGCCATCAGGCCCTGCACTGAACCGGTGAGTGATCCCTTCCTCATGTGCATCTGGGTTATCTGTAGAGGCTGCACTTCTTTCCCTGGTCATCGATACAGACAAAGGTTGTATTGGTAGTAAAGATCGGCTTATCATCGCCGCTTCTAATATCATGGCTGTATACTTCGACAGTATACTGCACCGAGGTATTGCCCTCCCTGGCCCTGTTGACTTCCAGCCTGAGCAGAGCGCCCTGTTTCACGCTTTTCCTGAACTCCACCTTATCCATGCCTATGGTGACAAAATTACAGCCCGGATAATCAAGGCTTGCCGCGATCCAGGCCACTTCGTCAACCCACTTCAGGAGATGACCGCCAAAAAGATAACCATAGTGGTTAAGATGTTCGGGCAGCACCAGTTTGTAGTTTTCCATTTTTCCTTCCCGGAATTTTCTTTACCTGTTGTTGTTTCGTAATACAATCAGCCCTGCCATTATTAAACTATGACAGCAGCAAACATGTAAAACATATTCTGCTGCGGCTGAAAACTATTTCCGGACAATCTGCATGTAAATGCAGGGAGAAGATGGTTATCAGCATGCGGGACTGCTGATGATTGACAGACAAGCCCTTGAACAATTTACGTACAACCCATTATAGTTAGTAAAAACTGGATCGCCACCATGCTCAAGCCTCCCTATACCCGTTATGCCAGGATATACACGTACCACGTGGATGGCAGCGGCTTCCACGTTCCTGATGACCCGGACCTCATCGGCAGCTGGGAGGAGGACAATAAAACCATCTTGATATTCCACAGGCCCAAGGACGACCTGGTCCGGGAATTCTGCCGCCGGAACTCCTGCCCCCTCTTTTACCAGGCAGACCTTGATTACGCGGACTGGGAAATGGGCCGGGAGGTCGTTCCCTTCACCGTCGGCCCCTTGACCATAGCCCCGGTCTGGGACCCGGGAAAAGCGGATATCAGGATCGATCCCAGCGTTGTCTTCGGCAACGGCTTTCACCCTTCCACCCTTCTCTGCCTGCAGAGTCTGGTCAAGTACAGGACTGAACTGCAGCAGGGCTTTACCGGTCTGGACCTGGGATGCGGCACCGGCCTGCTTTCCATTGCAGCAGCCGCTCTGGGTGCTTCATCTGTACTGGCCGTCGATCATAACACCCTGGCATGTAGGGTGGCAAAGCAGAATGCAGCATACAACGATGCTGCCTCCATCATCGAGGTAAAACAGGCCGATATCAGGCAGGGACTTCCAGCAACAGGGGTGGATGTCATCATGGCCAACCTCCATTATGAACTGCTGGCAGAACTATTCATCCAGCCTTCATTCTGGCAGGCAGGCCTCCATATTCTCTCCGGATTCATGCCGGGCGGAGAAGAAAAACTCCTGGCCTCTCTGCCGTCATCTCCACCCGCGTTCCTGGAGCGGCGCAGGCTGGATAAGTGGTGCGTCTGGGTGCTGAGGAATATTTAATCTTCATAATGTAATTTGGATGGATTAGCTAAAACCTTCAAAATTAAATGCCAGGACTAACTAGATATATTTTCAACTTTCTTCCTTCATGCAGTAATATTGTTTATATGCCATTTCACGCAGCCGAGCAGCACAGCAAATAGCGGATAAACGGCTCGGCGGAGCGCAAGCGACTTTCCGAGTCGTCCGCTCTTTGCGAGCAGCACAGGGAAGCCGTAGGCCAAGTGATTGGCTGCCCTTTCTGGTTCGTTTTTGGGAAAGCAAAAATGAACATAATTACCGCATCACCAGATAACAGCCCAGCAGCACATATTCAGCAATAATTGAAGCAAGGTAGAGGAAATTGTTGGCCAGGCGCGAATCGGCGTTTGCCTCGCTTGTAAGGGCGGATTCCTCCTGGACCCGGCTCCTGGCATAATTGCGCACCCAGAATGGCACCTTGTTTTCCTGCAAATACTGCACGAAAACCTTTTCCACCTGTTTTTCCGGGGCCTCCTTGCCGAACCAGGCACTATAGGCATCACTGAATACAGCAAACTCGCTTACTTCCAGATAATTGGCGGCACTGATTACACAATCGGTGTCGGCGGGGTCATATTCTGTCCGGTTCATGGTCGTCACCCCCTGCCGTCTGTTTTTTTTCATCTTATGCAGAAACGGGTCGTTTACGCATGGACACATCCTGCTCTTCTTAATTAAAATCTCTGCACTGGATGGATTATTGTCAAGAGTGGGGAAAAAATCTCTGCAGCGGAGTTATCTGCGCATGAAAAATCAGCAGGCCGGATCTGCGGAATCGATAAAGCAGTAGGGGTCTTTCTCTCTGAAAATATCAAGGCCGTGGCTGTGGGCAACCGCCAGGCAGCCGCCGCATACGGGCCTTATTGCGCACTCCCCGCATTCGACCGCGCCCCCACGGTAGCGTCTGGCAGCCTCTGAATGGTAGATCCCGGCCAGGGAAGTATCCAGAATATTGCCAAGTGGTGAAGGGAACTTGCGGCAGGCATGAACTGCACCGTCAGCCAGAACCGTTATGAAATTAAAAGCCGCCCCGCAGCCATACCCTGTGCAGCCGCCGAACAGGGGTTGGCCCTGCCCGTGATAAAGTATATTAAGCAGGTTGTCTTTTATGCCGAGACAGGGATTTGTTCCCACCGCTGCGGCATAGTCCCGCAGAAAGCCCGGATATTCTCCCGGGGCAACGGCAGCAAGATTTGCCCCCTCCCCGACCAGGGAGAGCCTGTTGAAGGTGAACAGGTCGGCTTTATCCCGGAGTTTCTCCGCCAGGGGCAGAACCTGTGCCATGTTATCCCGGGTCAATGTAAGCATGACCATGGAATAAACCCCGAGTTCCCGCAGCAGATCGAGAAAGGTTAGGACCTTCCGGAAATGGCCCCTGCCGCGCATGTAATCATTGTGCTCTTCCAGCCCTTCCAGACTTACCTGGTAAAAGGCCAGGGGCTGTATTGCCTGCAGCTTCTCGATCTCTTGCAGGCTCGCCGGATTTCCGAGGATGGCCGTGGTAAATCCCCGGTCAGCCGCTTCATGGTACAGCCTTTCAAAGTTGGGATGCAGCAGCGGATTGCCGCCGGTAAACGTGACCTGGCCATGGACGTTATGGGAGGAACACAAGTCGGCCAGGTCATCGAGGATGTTGATTTCCTGCGCCAGGGAAAGTGTCCTGTACTGCCTGCGGTCATAGCAGTGGCGGCAGTGCAGGTCACAAGCCTGGGTAATGTGCCACTGCAGGGAAAAAATCCTGGCCGCGAAAAACGAAGGGTCAACTTCCTTGTACTGCTCCGGCTTCCAGTCTCTTTTTATCAGCGGTTCCGGGCCGATAACGAACCCGTCCCGCAGGGCCCGGATCAGGGCGGATTCCACGGCAGCAGCATGGACGCCCCCCTCTTTGGCCACAGCTTGCACCGATAATTCCTCAAGCGCCATTTTCATGGCCAGCAGATCCTCTTTCTGCACCTGTTTTAGCCTGACTCTGGAGCCCAGGGGATGACGCCAGATGATGACAAGGTCCCCGGTTTTCTCGGGCTCAAGGTTTCCTGCCGTGCCGTCAATCCTGCAGGCCAGGTTTTTCCAGGAGTTCTCAAAAAGCTGCAGGGTCGGATTGACAGATAACTTTTCTGAATATTCCGGAACAGGGATGTTGTCTGTTTTCAGGCTGGAAACACAGGATTCCATGCGGGCAAGCTCACCCAGGTAAGGCTCCAGTTCAAGGGCAGACGCCCTGTCCCGGAGGATATCGGCAAAGCCTTCTGCAGATTCTGCGGCGGCAGCAAGCTGCTCCCAGATAGCATCTGGAACAAGTTTCCTGCACTCCGGATATTGACTGCTCAAAAGCCTGGATTTGTCCTGTGAATTGTTCTGCATCTTGCCTGCATGAATAACGAGAAAAAACCGGGTTCCGGGTGGCATCCTGTCATCACCCGGAACCCGGTCAATATTTTTTTATGAGTGCGACCGCACCAGTAATTCAGCTTCAGCCACTGCCACCGAAAGGTTTGACGGCTGGAGCCTCCTGTGTGGTTGAACTTTTCTCTATTTCGGTGCCACCTGCACCGGATTTTTCTCCGCTTCAAGCGGTTGTGGCGCAACCTGTTGCTGAGAGCCCGGCCCCGGCAAGCAAACCGGCAATGCTCAGGCCGGCCAACAGCTTCCTCAGATCAGTCTTGTCCATATCAACCTCCTCGTTTCAGGTTAATAAAAACAACGTTCATCCTTTTGATTAAAAATCATAACTTTAAAAATATCATAAATCTGCATGGATAACAACCGGCCGGAAATATTTTCCGCTATTGATTCCTGCTCCGGCCAGCACCCTGGCTGATTCCATTGTGGCAAAATTAAATTGATATTGTAGCAGCCGGAAAATGTTTACGCCGCTTCAGGAAACGGCTGCCACACCAGTCTGGAATTACAGGGGAACGTCTTGCTCTAATCTTTTTCTGCAGGTATATTAACGCGGGCTGCACGCTGCGTGCACAGAGACCTGGAAAAGCGGCAATTGGGAACTGTCTGCGCAGGGGGGCCGGAAAGAGTCCGTTGGCAAGCAAACGCATTGCATTATTCAGGATGAATACCCAAGCCCAAAACATTCTTTTCGCGGATGAGCCGCCGCACATGCTCCGCATACTCCATTCAGTCCGGAGAAAAAGAAAATCACAGGGTCCTTACAGCATACACGGAGAACTTCTATGAAAAAAGTGTTCGGACAGGTCAAAGTCGCCAACCGGTCAGGCTTTACCCTTTTGGAGCTGCTCATCACAGTATTCATACTGGCGGTGCTCGCTGCCATTGTTCTTCCCAGGTTCAGGTCTTCAACCCTTGCAGCCGAAGAGGCTGCCCTCCGGAACACTCTTTTTGAAATGCGCAATGCCATCCAGCTCTATTATTATCAGCATAATGGCGCCTATCCCGGTTTTATGAAGACTGATGGCACAGGTGTAAGCACCACTGAGGCTGAAGCGCAGGCGGCATTTCTCAACCAGCTGACCCTCTTTTCAGATGTCAACGGCAAAACGGACATCACCAGGGACCTGAAAGCAACACCACAGATCAAGTACGGCCCCTATCTGAAACGTTCCACCCTGCCGTCAAATCCCATTGACGGCGGCGCTCTGGTAACCATGGTTATCAGCACCGCTGCCCTTGGCCGGCTGGAGGATCAGCCCGCAGCCCCTGCTGCAGGAGACACGGGCTGGTGGTTTGACGTGGCATCAGGGAAGTTTGTTGCCTACACGCCGGGTAACGGCAGTAACGGGACCGCCTATTATCTCTGGTAAAATCTTTCTGCCGGAACCCGGGACGGAAGAAAAAAACGGCCAGCCAACCGTGAGCCGCCCCGCAGTTCAATGGCTGCAAGTACCTCCTGCCCTGCTCCGGACTTCCGGCGGCTGCCGGCACACCGGAATACCTGCATCTTTGCGGCTGCTCATAAAGAGTTATCCTTTAACCAGCCTGAAACATAGGCCGCAACATCCTGCCACCCGGGTTCGCCCAGAACCCAGTGGGCCTTGTCATCAAACATTTTGAAGGCTGCATCCTTGTATTTATGCGCCACCTTTTTAACAACCGGAGCCGGCGTGATGCGATCCTCTTTTCCCGCAATAACCAGCATGGGACAGCTGACTGCATCATGATCCACACGTGCGGCTTTGGTTCTGTCCAAATACCAATACCCTATCTGGCGTGCTGCCCGACTCGATTCATAAACCATTTTCCCGTACACCTGTTTCTGCTCTTCGCACGGCAGTAAATGCATGCAGGAGTAAACCGCCTTGGTGAACGAGAAGCGGAAAGGTTTTTTCCAGAAGCCCCAATTCATCATCGCGCCTGAAAAACTTTTCAGCACCGTAAAGCTGAGTGCATTAATGCCGGCCGGTGAGGCGGGAGTGAGTAGCACCGCAGCCTCAGCATATCCACGGCTGGCAAGAATTTGCGCAAGAAGACCGCCCATGGAATGGCCCATTAAAATGGGGCGCTCCTGCAGACCCGCTATTTCTTCTTCAAGGTCGGCAATATAATCCAACAGACTGGTTGTGCCGAGGCGGGGGTCCGGAATACCGGCGGGGTCCATGTCATGAAACCGCAGCACCGGCGTAATGCAGCGATAGCCTTTCTCCTCAAAGAAATTCCTGTAATTATCCCAGCACCATGGCCCTACCATCATGCCGTGTATCATGAATATTGTGCTGCTCATCGATCTCTGCGCCTGCCTGTTTGCTTGAGAATTTTCCCGTGGGTCAATATGTATCAGCTGTACCGCTTAATTAAATAGTGTACACCCCGTTTAAGTCAAGATTTCTCGTATCAGAACCGGCCAGTCAATAAAATTTGCGGCCGACCGGAAAAAATTTTCGTTTAAATAAAAAAAATGGTATACGTATTATCCAACACCAGTAAATTAAGTTTACTTATTCCCGGAAATAATGGCGTAAAAATGATAAGTGCATCAGGAGAAACTGCTCTTATCCAAGCCCCTGTAAGGCTTCAGGCCGGTTTCAGTATGGCAGGCCCGGACTGGCACGTATTGTGCAAAACCAGGATCAGCAATCTGCACAGGAAGATTACAGGGCGTATTGTATAAAGTCAGCTTTCACTTGATGAAAAACAGAACAGGAGGTTAATAATGAAGAACACACTTATCGTTTTACTGTCGATCCTTGTTTTTGCCGGTCTGGCGCTGAGCGTTCAGGCTGCCCACGTGACCTTTGAGCCCCAGGTGGTAAAGCTAAAGGTAGCACCAGGGGAAACAGGCAGAACCGCTGTTACGGTTCAGGGATCCTCCAGCAAAGCCTATACACTGAATTTTCTGGTCGGCTCAAAACAGCAAGACAGCAATATTCCCCACGGATGGCTGACCGCATCTTACCTCTGGCTTGATTCCAAGTCAGACGGGGTTTCGTCACGCACGATGGACCTTGTCGTAACCGTACCCAAAGATGCCGCGCCCGGCACATACTCAGGCCTGCTTGTACCGGATGACATGAAATGCAGCGAACCAATCACCAGCAAGGGCGTGATGGTCGCCATAGAAGTCTCGGAAATTTAGGCGGTAAAGACAACATGACCGGTCTCTAATTTTTTGCCGCGGTACCCCATGATGACGGCTGGAAATGAGGCCGGGATACATGGTTTCCCTCCCTGATAAAATCTGCCAAACCTCTGAAGATAAAGAAAAAGGCAGGGTCATAAGTGACCCTGCCTTTTTTATCTGGCTACCCCTGTTTTCTCTAAGCATTGCCGCCATTGCTGCCACCTGGAGAAGAACGGCCATTTAAAATTTCAAGCCGTACTCCATGGTGCCGTCTTCTTTCATCCTGGCCCAAACGAGTTCGGCATCGTACTGGACCAGCCTGTCCCCCTCGTTTATCTGGATACGGATTGCCACCGGCTTCTCGGCCACGATCCGAATTCCCATATCTGATATATCCACTGACCTGGCCTTGTTTATGCCACCTTCCGGCTGGAACGTGACCTCTGTTTCAAACAAGCGCCGGTCTGCGGCCCGCATCTCCTTTTTTCTTTTCTCCACCATCCGTAAACTCCCTTTGTTTTATTTGCTGAAAGACAAGCCCGGGGCTAAATTAGCCTAATGAAAGCAAAGTGTAAAGATGTTTGCACAGACCAAAAAACCCCTCCAGGTGGACCTGGAGGGGTTTTTAACGTGTATGATGCGAAAATCAGCTGACTGTGTCGTCAATTACCTTTTTAATATCACTCTTCAAGGTTTCGGAAGGTGTGACGACCACCTGCTTGTCTTTGATGGTCGTTGAAAAACGCGGCTCTTCCTGGTGCTGGATATAGACCGATTTCAGACGGTCACTCAACTTTTCAAGACTGATAATCGAGAGACCCTTTTCTTCAACCAGGCTTTTAAAATTGACAATCTTGCCGTCTTTTCCCACCCAGGCAACCCCAAACTTTTTAGGCGGTTTGCCGATAAAAAAGAAGGCAGTTTCATTTCCCGGAACCACTTCGATCGGATCCTTAATTTCCGAGACAAGTTTTTCCACAGGCTGCCGCAAGGCTTCTAATTTTTGCGCAGCTGGGTCATCTTTGTTCAGGGGGGGATATTCTTTTTGTGCGCCGAACAGCTTGTCCATGAAACCCATAAACTCCTCCTTTTTCGGTTGCGGCGAGCCATGTGTTATGAACACGTGTATGTCGTGGCAATTTGAGCGACCGGGGTATTGCCATGACTCAACCTGTTGTTCATCTCCCTGATCGCTAAAAAGCAGATTTCAAGTTACCACCGCTATCCGGAATTGTCAAGAGAAGATACAACTATCAGTCAGGAAGTAAGCCTGTGCCGGCTCCTTATCAGGGCAGACCTCCATGCATAAGAGAGCGGTGCTGAAGAACAGCAAGAGGACCAGGGAGGTGCAGCTACAAGCGCGCTCAGGCATGTTCTTCTTTTCCAGGATATGCAGCGAGCAATTCCTCGATCCTGGGACCACAGCGCTCACCTTTACAATCACCGCTGCCGGAACCCACGATCCTGTTTACTTCCTGAAGCGAAGTCGCGCCTTTTTTTATGGCGTCCATAAAACGTTTCCGCGGAATTCCTTTGCAGATGCAGATTTTTTCATTCTGCAGCAGCCACTCCCTTTTAAGGTCTTCTGGCTTCATGTTGCTTATTTTTCTATGGAAACATTACGGTTGAACATTACCCTTTGCTTTTTTTCAGTCCACATCCCAAACCACATCAAAAACAACCCTGGTTTTTTCGTTCATTAAGACCACGTCACCGCCAACCTTCATCCTCACATAGCCCTCGGGTAAGCGGGCCAGAGTTCTCTCAAGGGTATCGGGCAGTCTTTTTTCTTCAAGGCCGGGGGGCAGCTTCCCATGTTTTTTAATATGTTTTTGCAGACCGGGGGGCAGTTCCTGCTTTTTGGCCAGGCCCGGGGGCAGTTTCTTATTTCCCCTGCCGCTTTTATAATGACTAATTATTTTCTCACGGTCATTGGCGCTGAAAATAACGGACGCACTGAAATCCTTATTTTCTACGGCAATAGTGCCTCTTTCAATTTCAGGATTTGCTGCGCATGCGCCAATCATTGCTGACAACAGAACAGCCAGGACTGTTAAGAGCTTTCCAAGCATTATGGCCTCCCCCGGGGTAGAGTTCAGTTAACGGAAAAAAGTGCTGTGACGGTTTTAATATCCGGTTATCTTTTGCCACTCAAAAAATCCTCTGCCTCGTCTACGTCATACCGGCAGCCGATAATAAGCGGTACCCTCTGGTGCAGCTCTTCCGGTTCAATTTCCAGGATGTCCCGGCCATCACCGGTGATCGCCCTCCCACCTGCCTGTTCCACTATAAAGGCAAGGGGGGCGGCTTCATAGAGCAACCTCAGTTTGCCGCTGGGCTTGGCCTGGTTCTTGTTATCCTTTGGATAGAGAAATATCCCGCCGGAGATGAGGTTGCGGTGAAAATCCGCGACGAGGGAGCCAATGTACCTCGAACTGTAAGGCCTGCCGCTCTCCTTGTCCTGCTCTTTGAGATAGTCTACATAACGCCGCATATTCTCATCCCAGTAGCTGTAGTTCCCTTCATTTACACTGAAGTACTTGCTCCTTTCCGGGATTTTTATGTCAGGGTGAGAAAGATAGAACTCGCCGACGCTTGGATCGAGGGTAAAACCGTGTACGCCCTCCCCAGTGGTAAAAACAAGCATGGTGCTGGAACCATAGATAATATACCCTGCCGCAATTTGCCGGTTGCCCTTCTGCAGGAGATCTTCGGCAGAGCCGCCCTTACCCCTGGCAGGCTGCCACTCTTCGCCGGGATCCGTGCTCCTCCTGCCGAAAGGGGGTTCCCCATGGTCTGATTTACGCCGGTGAATTGAGAATATAGTGCCGATGCTGACATTGACATCGATGTTTGATGAGCCGTCAAGCGGATCAAAGGCCAGGGTGTACTTACCCTCGTACCCTTCTATAACCGGAATAATGTTGTCCTCCTCCTCCGAGGTCATGACGCAGAGATAGCCGCAGCGCGCCATCCTTCTCTTTATGGTATTATTGGAAAATTCGTCCAGCTTCTGGACTTCTTCACCCTGTATGTTTGTTTTGCCTGACATGCCGAGAACATCAGCCAGGCCGGCCATGTTCACTTCAGCAGAAATGGTCTTGGCCGCCACGATCAATTCATTCAACAATCCGGACAAATCGCCTGTTGCTTCAGGATGCATGCGCTGCAAATCCATGATATGTCTGCTGACGGTGATTCCAAGTGGCCTGTGCATGACAATCTCCTTATCTGAAAAATTTTCCCAAGAGGTATAACACCACTATACAAATTACCCTGATAACAATATTAAGGAATAAAATATGATGCAATTGTAAATTATCTCTGATTCATCATCAGGGCATATAATATCAATCAGCCCTCTTCGGAATACCCGGCCGCGCAAGCTTTTGCGAGACAGACAATTATATCCTTGTCAAATCAAATTGATCCCGGTATGAACCCTTGGAAACGGTAAACCTGATAAAATCGACAAAAAATGATGAAACCAATCAAGATGCCAACCCCTGCCGAAGAGCCGAAACCCTTTCTGGCCGTTGGACGATTCCAATCGTACAAAATCCTTTTTACCACGAATCACAGGTTCAGGAGATTCTGGCTGGCCGGCGTAATAAGCCACCTTGGCAACTGGTTCAACTATATCGCAATTTTTGTGCTGCTGACAAAGTTAACAGGCTCCGGCGGGGCGGTCAGCTGGTTCCTGATTGCCAAGTTTATTCCCACAACTTTCCTGGGCCCTGCCGCCGGTGTAATTGCCGACCGCTTCTCACGCAAGGCTATCATGATCTATTCTGACCTGCTCAGGGTCTTTATCGTGCTCGGTTTCCTGCTTGTCCGCAAGCCCGAGCATGTATGGCTTGTCTATATCCTTGCCCTGGTGCAGGAATCAATCTGGACATTCTACGATCCGGCACGAAAGGCCTCGGTTCCCAATCTCTGCAGCCCGGAGGAACTTATCCTGGCCAATGCCCTGAGCGGCGCAACCTGGTCGATCATGCTGGCCTTCGGAGCTGCACTGGGCGGGTTCATAACATTTCTCTTCGGGTGGCAGACTGCCATTGTTATTGACGCCGCGACATTCCTGATCTCAGCCATTATGCTTGCGGGACTCGATCTGCCCCACCTGGCACCCGAAAAAAAAGAAAAGCCGGGATGGCAGGATTTCACCGGCCTGGCCGACATGCGGGAGGGCTTCAAATATGTTTTCCGCCACAAGGAAGTTGCAACGCTCCTGCTGGTTAAAAGCGGCTGGGCTCTTTCCGGGGGCATTCTGGTCCTGCTCACCGTTTTTGGCGAGCAGGTATTCTCAAGCGGGGGGCAAGGCGGAAAAAGCGGCATACTTTACTCGGTACGGGGCCTTGGCGCTGCCATAGGACCCATATTGGCCTGGCATTACTTCGGAGAAACAAAAAAGGACATGTACCGTTCCATCAGCCTCTCGTTTTTTGTCTCCTCAGGCGCCTATATGTTATTCTCCAGGGCACCGACCCTGCTCTGGGCTCTTCCCTTTGTCCTGTTTGGTCATATCGGCGGCTCCATCCAGTGGGTATTCAGCACAACCCTTCTGCAGCAGATTGTTCCCAACCAGTTCCGCGGCCGCGTCTTTGCTGCAGAAATGGCTCTGCTTACCCTGATCTTAAGCCTCTCCACCTATTTCACCGGCCTGGGACTCGACCATGGCGTTGACCCCCGCCTGCTTGCGCTGCGGCTTGCCCTGGTATTCCTGGTGCCGGGAACATTCTGGGTTATTTACCTGAGATTGAATAAAAAAAACATCGGCAGTCCATGAGTACCGGAATTCCTGCTTATAAAAAGATCCGCATTATCAGAATAAAGAAGATGAGTAGCGGGATATAGAAGGTTAAGGCCCCGATTGCGAGCTGTTTCTGCTCTTTCGCAAGCAGGTCCTGCCTGTTGAGAATGGGCCGGATGTAATTACGGACCCAGAAAGGGACAGCATCCTGGCCGAGAAAATCGACAAAATACGGCTCTATCCTTTTTTCCGCAGGTTTTTCATTGTACCAGGCCTGCCAGGCATCACAAAAAACCTGGAACTCACTGACCCCGAGCCAGGCCGATGCCTTGTGAACCTGCTGAACATCCGTAGGTTTATTTTTCTTTAACAGCATTTTCTACTCTTCCTGACAAACTTTATTATATAGTATACTATAACAACACAATGGAGTTCAGGCCATAAAGTTCCTCTTTTTAAGTTCTGTAGCATTATTTCAGCAGGAATGGGTAAAATAATTTGCAGTTGACAAACCAGTTTAAATAATTACATATATTTTTTAATTAATAATGATTCCCAAGAGTAGCTCTTTAATTAATAAAACTGCAATGGAGGAAATTATGGCAAAATACGAATGTCCCTGTGGCTATGTCTATGATCCCGCTGAAGGCGATTACGAGAATGGAATTGAGCCGGGTACTGCTTTCGAGGATCTGCCCGCGGACTGGGTCTGTCCCAAGTGCGGTGCTGAAAAGGAATATTTTGAAAAAATCGGTTGATATTCTAGTAAATGCAGATGTAAACATCAGCACAAAGGCAGGGCCAGTGGCCCTGCCTTTTTTATGCTCTGCATGCAAAAGTTCCCTGCGGCACAGAGGCCTTCCGGGCAACAATGAACAGGCTCAAATGATGATGCCCCCTGCCGGCAGTGATCCCCCTGTCTCGCTTCAATTTAATTTCTACCAGATATTTATATACTCTCCTTATAGAACCTGATGTTCCGACCGGTGAAATTTTTTACCCGGGTGCTCCTTTATTTTTACAAAATACTCCTCTTGAAAAATTGCCTGGCTGGTATTTTCAGTCGCTCCAATCCGATTCCTGCGCTGCATCCGACTCCCTAAATGCCAGTTCTGCCTGGCAGAATGCTGTCATTTTTTTTCATTGAAAATAAGTAGTTACATGCATTACAAGGCAACAAACACGTGTGCACTTATCTGTTCTCTGAGAGAATTAAAAACAACTAGGCTTAGTGGCAACCTGCGGAGGAGAAAGAAATGAAAGCGCAAAAAAAAATTTTATCTGCAGCGGCGATGCTGCTGCTGTTATCCACCAATTGCTGGGGCGGCGAAAAGGCAAAGCTCGGTCCCTGTGTCAGGCAGTGCGTAAGGGCTTTTAACCCGTCCCTGGCAGATTCAGGCGCCCAGGAGTTCCTGGCAGAGAATTTCCGGGCCAGGGATTGTGTAGAGCTTTGCAAAGAAAACCTTTACCAGGGAGAGTGCAATTCCCTGGCTGACAACTGCTGCAATCCCGACTTCCTTGATATGGACCCTGACTGCCAGGATGAGTTGCCTCCGGACCCGCCCGGCCCGCCTGATCCGCCTGATCCGCCCGACCAGCCTGATCTGCCAGGGAACGGACTGCCGCCCGATCCCGGTGAGGCAGGCAAGGCAACGCTTGAGGGCGTAGATTCGGACGGGGACGGTTTGCGCGACGATATCCAGCGTTACATCGCACTGACCTACCCTGATTCCCAGAAAACCAGGGCTGCCCTGCAACAGTTTGCCCTTGCCCTTGATAAGTCTATCCTGGAAAGTTCTGATGAAGAGCGTGCCCTTTTCAATACCGAATTCATGCACCGGGCAAGTGAGTGCCTGTGGTATATCCATGCTGAGCGCTCTATTAAAATGACAGATTTATTAATGTCTGAATACTTAAATACTTTGGAGCGAAGCCGGGCGTACCTTGATTATGACGCAAAACTGAGCGGACATGTCTTTGGAGGCAAAGATTTTGAAGAATACAATACATCCTGCACCTTTGACCCGGACCTTATGGAGGACTGAACATGAAAAATCATATCTGCATATTTATTTCGTGCCTGCTTGGAGCTATGCTGCTGGCTGAAACCTGTGCCGCCTCCATCTGTGACATCAAGGAAACGGCTGTCTTTTTTGGAAATGGCATAAAAACAGCAGAAAAAAAAGCATACGACTCAAGGAATATAATAAAACAACGATTGAAAGCAGAATTACCACCCGATGAATTTGACCTCCTTGCATTCGATGTTGCTTACAATGGTACCCATGGCCTCCCCCTTGACCTGCTCGAATCAACCGTCCAGATCCTGACCGGCAATACGAGCCGGTTCTGGCGCTTCTTCTGGGGGCTTGAAATCGTGCCCGACTGGTTTGCTGACAAATTCATCCTCCTGGCAAGCGCGCTTGACAGGAGTGCCCTGGTAACCACGGACAGCTTGAAGGGTCATGTCACCACCTATAAAACAAAGATAGCTGAAGGCAAGAAGGTGCTGCTTGTGGCACACTCGCAGGGCAACCTCTTCGGCAACCAGGCTTACAGCCTGTTGAACAGCCGCGAGCAGCAGAGCTTCGGCATGGTGTCGGTTGCCAATGTGGACAACAGCGTTCTTGGGGCAGACTCCCCATACACGACACTCCATACCGACAAGGTTATACTGGCGCTCATTGCGGCCCAGGCAGCGCTGCCTACCAAACCCATGACACCGAACACGGAAAACCCGGAAAACGAAGCGGCAGATTCCCTGGGCCACTGTTTTATCGAGTCTTACATGGCGGACGGCAGCAACAGTGCGGTCAAGATCACAGGCGATGTTATAGCTGAGCTGGACACTCTTGCCACGCCACCGCAGATCGTCGATTCCGGGGTCATTACCGTTTCCCTGACCTGGGGTTCTGAACCCGATGTTGACCTGCACGTATATGAACCTAGCGGCATGCAGGTCTCCTGGAAGAACTTCCAGGGGTATTCCGGCGTCCTTGACCGCGATGACCGGTCAGGACACGGACCGGAGCATTACAATGTGCCGTCATGCGACACACTGGAACAGGGGATATACCATGTTGCCCTGGATTATTTCAAGGGAGACGGCCCGGAAGTGGCGACAGTACAGATCGAGGCCGGTTTGCTTACCAGGACTTACGAGATCCCCATGCCATCGGAAATTTACGGCAGTTCCAATTATCCCGAGTTAATCGCCAATATCTGGGTGAAAGGAGGCGAGAACGGCGGCTACGACTTCGAGATCTACGAATAGTAAAGCTTGACGCACTATTTCAAAGCCTCCCGGCAGATGCCGAATCTCCGGGAGGCTTTCTGGTTCAGGGAAAGACAAAAGAATTCGCTTTAATCACTGCAATAAAAAATTGTATACAGTATTATTATTGGACAAACACAGAAACCGCACTGCTGATTGTGCGTACTAACTTATTAAAACAGTTGATGAATTTAATTTTTCTTTTCGCAATAATACCGTGTCAGCCGTTTTGACCGGTACAAGGCAAAGAGAGCGAACACCATGAACGAACAACTGAGTTTTGTTATCGGGGCGGACAACAACATTCCGGTTGAACAGCTGACCAAGATGAGCAACCGGCATGGCCTTATCGCAGGTGCAACCGGTACGGGCAAAACAATTACCCTGCAAATTCTGGCAGAAAGCTTTTCCCGGCTCGGGGTGCCTGTTTTCGCGGCAGATGTCAAAGGCGATCTTTCCGGTATCGCAGCTGCAGGAAAACCCCATCCGAAAATCGAGGAAAGGCTCCGGGAGATTCCCCTGGGAGAATACATCCAGCGGCCCTACCCCGTTGTTTTCTGGGATATTTTCGGACAAAAGGGCCACCCCATACGATCAACCATCTCAGAAATGGGGCCGCTGCTGCTGTCAAACCTCCTTGACCTGAATGACACGCAATCAGGACTGATGTACAGCTGTTTCAAGATCGCGGATGATGACGGCCTCCTGCTGCTGGACCTGAAAGATCTCCGTTCTCTGCTGTCATGGATGAGTGACAATGCCACCGAATTGCGCGGTGAATACGGCAATATCACCGGCGCAAGCATCGGGGCCATCCAGCGAAAACTGCTGATTCTGGAAGAACAGGGCGCTGAACATTTCTTCAGCGAACCGGCGGTGCAGCTCTCCGACCTCATGCAGACGGATTTTTCCGGCAACGGCGTGGTCAGCATTATGGATGTCTCCACCCTGATTGCAGAATCCCCCCGTATTTATGCAACATTCCTTTTGTGGCTGTTATCAGAACTCTTCGAACAGCTGCCGGAGATTGGAGACCCGGACAAGCCCAGCCTCGTTTTTTTCTTTGACGAAGCACACATTCTGTTTGACCAGGCGCCAAAACCGCTTATTGAAAAAATTGAGCATGTCGTCCGGCTCATCCGTTCAAAAGGTGTAGGAATTTACTTTATTACGCAAAGCCCGCTTGACATCCCCGAGGATGTCCTGGGGCAACTCGGGCTGAAGATCCAGCATGCCCTGCGTGCCTTTACCCCGAAAGACAGGCAGGTTATCAAAAGCGTGGCACGTTCATTCCGCAGCAATGACCGGTTTGATTCCGAAACTGTTATAACCGAACTTGGCATAGGTGAGGCCCTGGTTTCAACCCTTGATGCCAAGGGCAGTCCCAGGCCTGTCCAAAGAACCCTGATCCGGCCGCCTGAATCCCGTATAGGTCCCCTTACGGATGAGGAAAGAAAAGAGCGCCTCAATAAGTCCCCATTCAGAGGGCGCTACGATACAGTTATTGACCGTGAATCAGCATACGAACTGCTCAAAAAACGGGCTGAAGAACTGCAGGTGCGCCAGGAAGCGGAAATGCGCCTGAAAGCGGAACAGCAGGCGCAGGCAAAACCGGCCAGGAGCACAAAGAGACAAGGCATTGGCGATGCCTTTATGAAAAGCACTGCGAGATCCATTGGCAGTTATGTCGGGCGCCAGATAATCCGGGGGGTCCTTGGATCAATATTCGGCGGCAAACGTTAATACAATCCTCCAGGAAAACAATGATGAATCTTTCCCCCAGACTAATACATACTGTTTGCAGCCAATTGCATTGCCTGAGATTTTCCCGCTGGCTGGTCCTTTGTACTGTTCTGCCGCTGGCTGCCTTCCTCGTCTTGACCGGCTTCTCACAGGAGTCCGGCACCCCCCCGCTCTACAAGGTATCTGACAAGACATTTAAAACAATAAATGATGCAGTGTTTGAGGCTATTACCTCCCAGGTATTTCTTGTCGGCGAGCACCATGACAACCCCCACCACCATGCAAACCAGTTGGCGGTCATACGGGAAATACATGAGAAGGCGGAAAAGCCCCTGGCAGTCGGGTTGGAAATGTTTGAAACCGGCTACCAGAAACAACTCGACCAATGGGTTGCCGGGAACCTGCCGTTAGAAGAATTTATAAAAATTTATTATGAGAACTGGACGGAGGAATGGATATTGTACCGTGATATCTTTCTCTATGCGCGGGAGCACCAGATTCCTCTCATCGGCTTGAATGTTTCCCGAAAAGTGGTGCGTAAAGTAGCCCGGGACGGCTTTGGCTCCCTGACTCCTGCGGAGATGCAGGAGCTTCCGCAGGGAGTCACCTGCGATGTCACGCCGCCTTACGAAAACTTCATCAAGAGAGTGTTCGGCTGGCATGGCAAAAAAGACGACTCATTCACCAACTTCTGTGAAGCGCAGGTCCTTTGGGATACCGTCATGGCCATAAATCTTTTGCAATTCCATGAAGAAAATTCCGGCACCAAATTAGTGGTCCTGGCCGGTGATGGGCATTCCTGGAAACCGGGCATTCCCCGACAGATAGCCATGCGAAAAGATCTGTCCATGGCAGTCTTTCTTCCTGAGACTGCAAAACTGCACCGGCGCAATGTCTCGCTGCAGGATGCTGATTACCTGTGGCTTCTTACCTTCATGTAATGTCCTGCTGCAGTGAGAACCTTTGCAGCAGGATTCAGGAGCGTAAGCCGTTATACTTTTTTCTGGATTCTCGCCCAGGCATCCCGGAGGGTGACACTCCTGTTGAACACCAGTCTGCCCTCTCTGCAGTCATGCCTGTCAGCACAAAAATATCCCAGCCGTTCAAACTGGTAAATGCTTTCCGGTTCTGCCGCTGCGAGGCCGGGCTCAAGGCGGCAGCCGTTCACAATCTCAAGGGATTCAGGGTTGACATAGGTAGTAAAGTCCTCCCCCTCTGCCACATCGGCAGGGTTTTCCCTTGTAAACAGATGGCTGTAGAGTCTTACCTCTGCCGGCAATGAATGCTGGACGGAAACCCAATGCAGCGTGGCCTTGACCTTGCGGCCGTCAGGAGCATTCCCGCCGCGGGTTTCAGGATCGTAGGTGCACCTGAGTTCCAGGATCTCTCCTGTGGCATCATCCTTTTTCATACCGGTGCAGGTGATAAAATATCCATAGCGTAAGCGCACCTCCCTGCCGGGTGCCAGACGGAAAAACTTCCTGGACGGCTCTTCCATGAAATCATCCTGCTCTATATAAAGTTCCCGCGCAAAGGGGACTTTGCGGCTGCCGGCAGCAGGATCTTCAGGATTGTTGACCGCATCAAGCTCTTCCACCTGCCCTTCCGGATAATTCTCCAGCACAACCTTAAGCGGTTTTAAGACCGCCATGACCCGTGGCGCCCTCTTATTGAGATCCTCCCGCAGGCAGAACTCCAGCAGTGCCATATCCACTGTGCTGTCTTTCTTTGCTACCCCGATCCGTTCACAGAAGTCACGGATCGATTCCGGTGTAAAACCGCGGCGCCGCAGGCCGGATATGGTCGGCAGCCTGGGATCATCCCAGTCCTGCACGTGCCCTTCTGCGACCAGGCGCACCAGCTTCCGCTTGCTCATAATGGTGTAACTGAGATTAAGGCGGGCAAATTCAATCTGCTGTGGATGGCAGGCAAGCTCCAGTTCATTGATAAACCAGTCATACAGGGGCCGGTGATCCTCGAATTCCAGTGTGCAGATCGAGTGCGTGATCCCTTCAATGGAGTCGGACTGGCCATGGGCAAAATCATACATGGGATATATGCACCATTTGTCGCCGGTTCTGTGGTGACTGGCATGCAGGATGCGGTACATTACCGGATCACGCAAATTGAGGTTCCCGGACCTCATGTCAATTTTTGCCCGCAGGACATGGGTCCCATCGGGAAATTCCCCCGCCCTCATGCGCTCAAAAAGATCGAGGTTTTCCGCTACGCTTCTCTGGCGGTAAGGACTTTCCCGCCCCGGTTGGGTCAAGGTGCCCCTGTATTCCCTGATCTCATCAGCGCCTAAGCTGTCCACGTAGGCCTTTCCTTTTTTGATCAGAAATACGGCAAATTCATAGAATTTTTCAAAATAATCCGATGCAAAGTAAAGCCGGTCCTGCCAGTCGAACCCAAGCCAGTGCACATCCTCCTTGATGGAATCGATGTATTCCTGCTCCTCCCTGGTGGGATTGGTGTCATCAAAGCGGAGGTTGCAAACACCGCCAAAATCCTCTGCCAGGCCGAAATTAAGGCAGATGGATTTGGCGTGGCCGATATGGAGATACCCGTTTGGTTCCGGCGGAAAACGGGTCATGATGCTGCCGTTATTTTTATTGGCCTTGATATCCGCGGAAATGATGGCGGCAATAAAATTCGCCGCCGGTCCCTTCTCTTGTTCCATCATAGCTAATCTGCTTTTATTGTATTGTAAAACCTGCCTTCCAGGAGAACATCTTCTCCGTAACGGCGGGTTTTGCTTATTTTGAACCGTGGTAAACGCTTCATCTTCTTCCTGCCGGGAAACGTGGCCAATGGCACTCCCTGCTCGCCAATGAACGTCGGCGCTACAAACAGTACCAGCTGATCCACCAGGCCAGATTCCAGGAAGGAGCCGTGTACCCTGCTCCCGCCTTCAACAAGAAGACTGGTTACTCCGGCCTGCCCAAGGGCGGTCAAGACCTGGTTGAGGTCAAGCATTCCCCTTGATGCTACAGGAACTGTTTTAATAACTGCCCCGGCAGCTTCAAGTCTGCCGCGTCTTTTTTTATCAGCGCCCCTGGCACAGAAAATCCATGTCCGGGCCGATGAGTTCTGCTGCAGCATCGCTGCTGATACAGGCAAACGCAGGGCAGCATCAAGAACCACCCGCAGTGCATCCTGTCCCGAAGCAGATCCATGCAAACGGGTGGTCAGGGAGGGATCATCCGTCAAAGCTGTCCCGATTCCCACCAGTATCGCATCAACCTCATTGCGCAGGGCATGGACACGGCGCAGAGACAGTTTGCCGGTAATCCCGGTTGCCTGTCCTGGGAGTGCTGCAATCCTGCCGTCAATGCTCATGCCGGCCTTCATAATAACCCAGGGGCGGCCTGTGGCTGAATGCTTGATGAATGGCAGGTTTATTTCACTACACTCCTGCGCCAGGACCCCGGAAGAAACTGTCAGCCCCTGCGCTGCAAGGTAACGGGCGCCGCCGCCTGCAACCCCTGGGTTGGGGTCAAGCATCCCGATAACCACCCGGGAAATTCCGGCCCGCAGAACAGCCTCGGTGCAGGGAGGGGTTCGGCCTGTATGGTTGCAGGGTTCGAGCGTTACATACAGGGTGGCATCTTTCGCTTTTCTGCCGGCAGCCTCAAGGGCGTGAATTTCTGCATGGGGTTCCCCGGCCTTTTTATGATAGCCCCTGCCCACCACCTTGCCGTTCTTTACTACCACTGCACCGACGCAGGGATTAGGAGAGGTTCTGCCAATTCCCTTTTTTGCCTCCCGTAGGGCCAAGCGCATGTAATTGCGGTCAATATCAACCACTCTGTTCCTTCCTGGTATCCAGCAACCCTTTCAGTTCATCCATGAACTCATTAATATCCTTGAACTGCCGGTACACGGAGGCAAACCTGACATACGCTACCTCGTCAAGCTTTGCCAGTCCCTCCATCATCTTTTCCCCGATCCACTGGGTCGGCACCTCGCGTTCCCCCATATCCTGGAGCTCTCTTTCCAGCGAATCCACAAATTCATCGATAGCCTCCATGCTTACCGGCCTTTTCTCACAGGCTTTTTTCAGTCCTGCCACAACCTTATAGCGGTCATAGGCCTCCCGCCGCCCGTCCTTCTTGATGAGCATGGGCATCATGACCTCCAGCCGTTCATAGGTGGTAAACCGCTGTCCACATGATTCGCAGGACCGCCGCCGGCGTATAATGGTATTTTCCTTGTTCAGTCTGGAATCGACTACCTTGTTTTCAAGATGACCGCAATATGGACATTTCATGCTGTTCTTCCCTGGTATGTTCCTGGTCGCTTTGCCTGACCATAAGATTATCAGGCAGTTTAAACTACCGCAAGCCTGCTGTTTCCTCCGAAGATTGTCGGCATCTATTTGCCCGCATTGATGAAAAGTACAAGGCGGACAGGCAATGCGGCCGTTATATTGATATCACTGGCCCCGCTGATGATGCGCAGGGGATTTTTTACAATTGTATCAAAATTCAGCATAATCTGCTGTAACGGTTCAGCCAGATTTTTTCGGGATAATACCTGCTTCAGCGAGCATATCAGAGGCAAGAGGATCAGGGTAGCCTTCCTTGTAATAAATATCAATGATGCCGGCATTTATCAGCATCTTGGTACATATCGAGCAGGGCATGTTGGTGCAGTAAAGTGTTGATCCCTGGATAGTGACGCCGTGGATGGCTGCCTGGATAATGGCATTCTGTTCGGCATGCAGGCCGCGGCACAACTCGTGGCGTTCGCCGGAGGGGATACCCATCTGCTCACGCAGGCAGCCCACATCCAGACAATGCTTTATCCTGGCTGGCGCCCCGTTGTACCCGGTGGTAATTATCCTTTTATCCCTGACGAGAATGGCACCGACATGACGCCGCAGGCAGGTTGAACGCTGGGCAACAAGCTCTGTTATGCCCATAAAGTATTCTTCCCAGGACGGGCGAGTCACTTTTTCCATGGTTTTACAGTAAGGTCATTATTGTTGGTGCAGCAGGGAGGCAGAAAGATCAGCAGCCGCATTACTCAGCCATAATAAACACGGGTTATTTCTCGTCAGCGTATAGATGAGGATAGAGCGGGAACCTTTCACACATGGCCCTCACTTCGGAACGGATCTTTTTAATTTCCTGCTCATCCCCGCGCTTTACTATTGCCCTGTTCATCCACTCTGCAATCTGTTCCATGTCTCGTTCTTTCAGGCCGCGGCTGGTTACCGCCGGGGTCCCTACCCTGATGCCACCGGTGACAAAACGGCTTTGTGTATCAAATGGAACTGCATTCTTATTGACTGTCAGGCCTGCGGACTCCAGGACCTCTTCAGCTTCCTTGCCGGTAATATCCTTATTGCTCAGGTCCACGAGCAATAAATGGTTGTCAGAGCCGCCGGACACCAGCTTGAAGCCATAGCGGACCAGGGCTGCTCCCAGGGTCTGGGAATTTTTTACCACCTGCTGCTGGTAAAGCACAAATTCCCGGGACATTGCTTCCTTGAAGCTTACTGCCTTGGCGGCAATGACATGCATCAAGGGTCCGCCCTGGATGCCGGGAAAGATCTTGGAGTTCAGGCTTTTGCCGTACTCCTCTTTAGCCAGGATCAATCCCCCTCTCGGGCCTCGCATGGTTTTGTGGGTCGTGGTTGTAACATAATCTGCATAGGGTACCGGCGAAGGGTGTACCCCGGCTGCCACAAGGCCGGCAATATGGGCCATATCCACCATGAAAAGGGCATCAATCTGGTCGGCGATTGTCCTGAAGGCCTGGAAGTCAATGAGACGCGGATAGGCGCTGGCGCCGGCCACAATCATTCTTGGCCGGTGTTCATGGGCTACACGCTCAACTTCGGCCATGCTGATCATGCCCGTTTCCTTCTCAACGCCGTAAGAGATAAAGTTGAAAAGCTGACCGGAAAAGTTGACCGGGCTGCCGTGGGTAAGGTGCCCGCCATGGGCCAGGTCCATACCCAGAACCTTGTCACCCGGATTCAATGCCGCAAAGTAGACAGCCATGTTTGCCTGGCTGCCTGAATGGGCCTGGACATTTGCGTATTCAGCCTGAAACAGTTCTTTGGCCCTGTCAATTGCCAGGTTTTCAACAGCGTCTGCATTATCGCAACCGCCATAATACCGCTTGCTGGGGTAGCCCTCGGCGTACTTGTTGGTAAAAATTGAGCCCTGTGCTTCAAGCACTGCTTCGCTGACAATATTCTCCGAGGCAATAAGTTCCAGATAGTAGCGCTGGCGCTGCAATTCGTTCTTTATGGTGTTGTATACTTCGGGATCTTGGTTTTTCAGAATTGACATCGTTGCTATGGGCTCAGGAAATAGTTAGTATTTGAAAAAATTACGGATACTTTTAAAACATATCAATCCGGCGCTGGTGCCTGCCGCCGGCAAACTCCGAGGTCATCCAGGTTCTCACTATTTCCGCGGCCAGCCCCGGACCGATCACCCTTGCCCCAAGGCAGAGAATATTTGCATCATTGTGTTCCCGGCTCATCTTGGCGGAAAACATTTCATTGCAGAGCGCCGCCCTGATCCCCGGTATACGGTTTGCAGCCATGGACATGCCGATGCCGGTCCCGCATATAAGAATTCCGCACTGGCATTTGCCTTCCTTAACCAGTGAACTCACCGACCTGGCAAAACTCGGATAGTCGACGGAATCAGTCGAGTTGCAGCCCTGGTCATCAATCTCATGCCCCAGTTCGTGCAGCACTGACACCACGGTATTTTTCAAATCAATCCCGCCATGATCACAACCAATGGCTACCTTCACCTTATCACCTCGACAATGTAAGGGGTTTTAATCATTGAATTTCTTCATGGCAAGAACGGCATTCGTGCCGCCAAAACCGAATGAATTGGAAATAGCAGCCCTGATGCGGGTCTCGCGTGCCGTGCCAGGCACATAATCCAGGTCACATTCCGGATCAGGGTTATCCAGGTTTATTGTCGGCGGGATAATCTGGTTCTTGATGGATAAAGCCAAAAATACCGACTCAATTCCTCCGGCTCCTCCAAGCATATGACCGGTCATGGATTTAGTGGAACTGACGGCAAGTTTATGGGCATGCCCGCCAAATACGGTTTTTATTGCCCGCGTCTCCACCACATCGTTCAAAGGCGTGGAGGTCCCATGGGCATTGATGTAGTTAATTTCCTCCGGTGCAAGCCCTGCATCATCCAGGGCCATGCGCATGCACCGCACCGCGCCGTCACCATCCTCGGGCGGGGCTGCCATGTGAAATCCGTCTCCGGACAGGCCGAAGCCTACGATCTCGGCAAGTATGTGGCCCCCCCGCCGGCGTGCGTGTTCAAGTTCTTCCAGGATCATCATGCCGCCGCCCTCGGAGATGATGAAGCCATCCCTGTCCTTATCAAAAGGTCTGCACGCCTTTTCCGGGTTTTCATTCTGCCTGGACAGTGCTTTCATGGCATTAAACCCGCCAACAGCCAGGGGACAGACGGTTGCTTCGCTGCCGCCGGTAATTGCAACATCGCAATCTCCACGGCTGATGGAACGGAAGGCCTCTCCCACCGCATGGGTTCCGGCCGCGCAGGCTGTGGTCACTGAAAGATTAGGCCCCTTGGCGCCGTAAACGATGGAAATCTGGCCAGCGCTCATGTTTGAAATAACCATGGGAATGAAAAATGGGGTGATCTTGCGGGGTCCGCGTTCCAGTGAGATCTGGTGGTACTTCTCGATGGTCTGCAGGCCGCCGATACCATTCCCGGTAAAGACACCAACACGATGCGCTTTCGCCGGATCGATGGTCAATTCGGCCTCCTGCAGCGCCATGCCGGCGGTTGCCACTGCATACTGCACAAAGAGATCAAGATGACGCGCCAGTTTTGGATCAATAAAATCCTCGGCGTTAAAATCCTTAACCTCAGCTGCAATTTTGACGCTGTAATCACTGGTGTCAAATCGGGTAATTAGACCAATCCCGCTTTTGCCTGCACACAAATTGCGCCAGGTCTTTTCAGTTCCGGTTCCCAAAGGGGTAACCAGACCGGTCCCTGTTACTACCACCCTGCGTTTCATTATTTTTCACCCATCAGAATATATCCTGTATTCTGCCTGCCGCCTGAGACCTGCAAGGAAAATGCGGGGCCCAGCGAAGCGTTATGACCGCGCAGTCAAAGTTCCCAGGGGTTGCCAGAAAGGGATCTTATGAAACTTTTTTTACGTGATCTATGGCATCCTGAACCGTGGTGATTTTTTCCGCCACCTCATCAGGAATTTCGATACCGAAAGCTTCTTCCATTGCCATGATAAGTTCTACGAGGTCCAGGGAATCTGCACCAAGATCATCAACAAAAGAAGCGCCCGGCACCACCTTGTCCTTATCAACACTCAACTGCTCAACAATGATATCAATCACTTTTTCTTCTGCCGACATGTTCGATCTCCTTAAGTATTTGTTGTCTCGTTAGTGATTATATATAAAGCATATCTGCCCAAATAAACAAATGAAACTTGGTATAATTCCGGTTAATGACTGCGGCAGGCAAAATTACCCCATGAACATGCCGCCGTTAACATGGATGGCCT
>Ga0209742_10000089_pt1 | contig 48983 bp, 39 predicted proteins | sample DeeMarSeWOR38_10_FD_187462 | JGI IMG/M metagenome (GOLD analysis project Ga0209742, IMG submission 187462) | Marine sediment microbial communities from White Oak River estuary, North Carolina - WOR-3-8_10 (SPAdes) (version 2) | ecosystem: Environmental > Aquatic > Marine > Intertidal zone >...
CCTTGCGCGTAATCTACCTTCAATTCTTTTAAAATTTGCAAGGTTTCACTGTTTTCGACAAATTCCGCAATGGTTTTTAATTTCAGAATATGTCCGATCTGGTTGATGGACTCCACCATGGCATAGTCGATAGGGTCATCCATTAGATCTTTGACGAAACTGCCATCGATCTTCAGATAGTCAACTGGCAAGTGCTTCAGATAATTAAACGAACTCAGACCACTGCCAAAATCATCCAGCGCAAAACGAAAACCTTCTTCCTTCAACGCCGTAATCAAATGCGTGGCGTCGGTCAAATTGGTCACCGCCGCGGTTTCAGTAATCTCAAAACAGATACGTGATGCATCCACCTGATGTTCCAGTCGCTTGCCAATTATAAAATCCAGAAAATATTCATCACTCAATGACTGGCCGGATATATTAATCGTCCACATATAATCGGTATTGGCAATGTATTGCTGGTAATTTCTCAAGCTCAAGAACGCATTGTTTATTACCCAGCGATCAATCGCTGGCATCAGGTCATAGCGTTCCGCCGCAGGTAAAAACGCCATCGGTGGAATAATCTCGCCTTTTTCGTCGATCATGCGCACCAGCAATTCAATATTGTATTCACTGTCGGGACTGGAGACGGGAATAAATTTCTGGTAGTAAAGCTGGAAACGGTCATTTTCCAGCGCATGCCGAATCCTTGGCAGCCACTGCATTTCACCCCGGCGTTGGCTCAATATCTGGTCGTCGGGCTGGTAGATGTGAATACGGTTACGACCGAGGTCTTTTGCTACAAAACAGGCCGAATCAGCAGCGCTCAGCACTTCCGTTAGTCCGCCTGATTGACTGTTGATTGCCACCACACCCACGCTGACGCCGACCTCGAAGGACTTGTCACCCCAGACAAAGCGGAATTCGTTGATAGTATTACACAGGATGCGAATGATTTGCCTGGCCTTATCCAGTTTACAGTCGAGAAACAGGATACCAAACTCATCACCGCCTAGACGACCCAAGGTATCGGACTTACGAATCTTGCGATGCAATAATACCGTCAGCTGTTTCAACAACTCATCACCGGCGATGTGGCCGCAGGTATCATTCACCACCTTAAACTGATCAAGATCCATATAACATAAAACATGTTCTTCATGGTTATTACGCGCCACATTGATCGCTTCCACAAGGCGACGTTCAAATTCATCACGATTAATCAATCCGGTCAGAGAGTCATGAGTTGCCTGGTATGCCATCTGGTTAGCCATATCACGAATGGCCGTCATATTGCGAAATACCAGTACCGCACCGATGATGCTCCCATCGTAATCTTCGATGGGAGCCGCCGTGAGCTCCACCGCATAATTGTCACCGTTTTCGCGCACCAATGTCATAGGTTCGTAGTTATCAATGATGCGCTGCTCGTTAATCGCTTTCAGGACGGGATTGGTACTGGGAGGAACGCCTTCGTCATTTACCAGTGTTAATACATCAAACAGCCCCATGCCTTTGGCATCGTCGTTGGACACGCCTGTTAACTGCGCCGCCACCTGGTTGACATATTCAACCATACCATCAGCATCAGTGGTAATTACGCCATCACCGATGGAGTTAAGAGTTACCTGAAGTTTTTCCTTCTGCAGAAATACGCTGGCTTCGTTGGTCGCAGCACGTCGAATAACCACTACTGCCACAATAACCACAATGACAAACGCAACCAGTCCAAAAATATACATCAGGTTACGTGTACGATTGTATTCCAGGGTTGACTCCTGCACGGCGCGCTGTGTGGCCGCCCGCTGGATCTGGGTCAATTCATTAAGTTTCCTGAACACCGCCTCCTGGGCAGCCATGGTCTTGTCATACAACAGCTGTTTAGCCTCGTTGATTTCGTCCCGATAGGTAAAATCAATCACACGCTCCTGCAATTGCACCGCCACGACGGTTAACTGACCTTGCTCGTTCAACAGTCGTTGCTCCTCATCGCTCAATTGCATTTCAAGCAATTGATTGCGAGCGGTAATAAACTGCAAGGCAAACCGGTTGAAAGCCATGTATTCTTCATCACGCTCGAATGGGTCTTCCAACAACAACATGCGATACAGACTCAACATGCGTTCGCGCGCCGCATAGCGCATCGAAGTAGCAAGTTCAGTTTTTACATTCTGACTCTCAGCGATACTTTTCAGGCGATCCTGAATAGCCGACATGCTCGTGAGCCCCACGGCAAAGATCAGCACCATGAGCATCAAGGCAACGGTAAAGCCGATCACCAGACCTGCATTGATTTGTTGTTTCCACATGTGAATAAAATATCAGGTTTTAATATTGGCTATCAATTATAATGATAACGGCCAATTTCAAGAATTTATTATAGTAACCACTGTAAATATAGCCGAATCTCGCGCAAAACGATCAAAAGATTCATGCTTAAGATTGCACCAGAATGATACTGCAACAGTGTGTGAATAATATGGAGATTACGGGCATGTACAAAAGGTGGGTTGAAATATTCGCCGGATAAAAATAGCGAATATTACAACGCAAATAACCGATTGACTAACGCGTTAATTAGGCTGCCGAAGCGCCTTTTGTTGCTTTTTTGTTAAATACCAGGTGATCGCCGTCCACATCGACGTCGATGGTGTCACCTGGCACAAATTTACCTGCCAGTATTTCCTGCGCCAGTTCATTTTCAATGCTGTTTTGTATTGCCCGCTTCAAGGGACGTGCACCATAAACCGGATCAAAACCGGCCTCACCCAGTTTATCCAGCGCGGCATCACTCACCTGCAATTGTATATCGCGGTCCGCCAGGCGGCGCTTCAGGTAGTCCATCTGAATCTGGGTGATGGCACGAATCTGCTCTCGGCCCAGTGGATGGAACACCACCGTTTCATCAATACGGTTGATGAATTCCGGACGAAATTGCTGGGCCACAACTTCCATGACGGCCTTTTTCATGTCCTGGTAGTGTTCTTCACCGGAAAGTTCCTGGATCAGCTGTGAGCCCAGATTGGAGGTCATAACAATCACGGTATTACGAAAATCCACGGTACGCCCATGACCATCGGTCAATCGGCCATCATCGAGCACTTGAAGTAAAACGTTAAATACATCTGGATGCGCCTTCTCCACTTCATCGAGCAGAATCACTGAATAGGGTTTGCGTCTGACGGCTTCCGTTAAATAACCGCCTTCTTCGTAGCCCACGTAACCCGGAGGCGCACCAATCAGGCGCGCGACGGAATGTTTCTCCATGAACTCGGACATGTCGATGCGCACCATGGCGTCTTCCGTGTCGAACAGGAATTCAGCCAGCGCCTTGGTCAGCTCGGTTTTACCCACGCCAGTGGGACCCAGAAACAGGAACGAACCGTTGGGCCGGTTGGGATCGGACAAACCGGCGCGCGACCGGCGAATGGCATTGGATACCGCGGTAACTGCTTCCAGTTGACCCACCACACGCTTGCTGAGTTCGGTTTCCATACGTAACAGTTTTTCCCGTTCACCTTCCAGCATTTTGGACACGGGTATACCGGTCCACTTCGAAACCACTTCGGCAATTTCCTCTTCAGTAACTTTATTGCGTAACAGGTGTGTCTCGGATTTTTCCGTCTCCGCAGCCGCGGCCAGTTGTTTTTCCAGTTCGGGAATGCGTCCGTACTGCAGTTCTGACATGCGCGTCAGATCACCGGCCCGGTTCGCCGTTTCCAGTTCCTGGCGCGCCTGATCGAGCTGTTCTTTTACATGTTGTGAACCCTGCAAAGCGGCTTTTTCGGCTTTCCAGACTTCTTCAAAATCCGCGTACTCTTTTTCCAGCTTATCGATTTCCTGCTGCAAATCCTGCAGACGTCGCTTGGAAGCTTCGTCGCTTTCTTTTTTCAATGCTTCACGTTCAATTTTCAACTGCACCAGTCGCCGATTGAGTCGGTCCATCTCTTCCGGCATGGAGTCAATTTCCATGCGGATGCGACTGGCGGCTTCATCCACAAGATCGATGGCCTTGTCCGGTAACTGGCGATCCGTAATGTACCGTTGCGAGAGAGTAGCCGCAGCCACAATCGCGGGATCGGTAATATCCACGCCGTGATGCACTTCGTACTTTTCTTTCAGGCCACGCAAAATGGCGATGGTATCCTCCACCGTGGGTTCATCCACCAGCACTTTTTGGAAGCGCCGCTCCAGCGCCGCGTCTTTTTCGACGTATTCACGATATTCATTTAAGGTGGTAGCGCCCACGCAATGCAATTCACCGCGCGCCAGCGCCGGCTTCAACATATTGCCGGCATCCATGGCGCCTTCGGCTTTACCGGCCCCTACCATGGTGTGCAGTTCATCGATGAATAAAATGATCTGCCCTTCCTGTTTTGACAGGTCATTCAGTACTGCCTTCAGGCGTTCTTCGAATTCACCACGAAACTTGGCGCCGGCAATCAGCGCGCCCATATCAAGCGATAAAAGCCGTTTGTGCTTGAGCCCTTCCGGTACTTCGCCATTGATAATGCGTTGCGCGAGGCCTTCGACAATGGCGGTCTTACCTACGCCGGGTTCACCAATGAGCACAGGGTTGTTTTTAGTACGCCGCTGCAATACCTGGATGGTGCGGCGGATTTCGTCATCGCGACCGATGACGGGATCAAGCTTGCCCTGCTCGGCACGCTCGGTTAAATCTATGGTGTATTTTTCCAGGGCCTGCCGTTGTTCTTCGGCATTGGGGTCATCCACGCGTTGTCCGCCACGCACGTCTTCGATAGCTTTTTCCAGGTTGCTTTTGGAAGCACCCAGTTGGCGCAACAGGGTTCCCAGTTTGCCGTTGTCCTCTATTGCTGCCAGTACAAATAATTCGCTGGAAATGTACTGGTCTTTGCGCTGTTGGGCCAGTTTGTCGGTCACATTCAATAAGCGGCCCAGATCCTGCGAAATATGGACATCGCCGGCCATACCCTGCACTTGCGGCAACGCGTCCAGGGCTTCGCCCATTTGAGAGCGCAGGCTATTAACGTTAACACCGGCATTACCCAGCAGATGACGCACCGTACTGCCTTGCTGATCCAGCATGGCGGTCATAACATGGATGGGCTCGATGTACTGATGATCGCGGCCCACAGCCAGGCTTTGCGCGTCTGCCAGCACCGCCTGAAATTTACTGGTTAATTTATCCATTCGCATCTATCTGTTCTCCCGAGGAAATTCACAGGCTGTCCGATGATGAGCCCGATTTCATACCCAATAAATAGGGGCTTTTTGGGTTGTTTCAAGCAATTTACGAGAGAATAACCAGCAGGTTTAGACTAATCCGTTATGACTGATCGAAATGGCGCGCCTCCAGCAGGCGCTGTAATTGTTCCAGGTTTTCGGCGTAATGTTCGGGCTGACAATAGACCGGTGAATGGGTGACGATATCGGCATCACTGCGAATAAATACGGCCAGTATCGTGTGTCCCTGACCCCGCACGCCTTCGATGCGCACCGGGTAAATGGGACAACCGCTGATTTGAGCCAGGCGAATTGCGCCGCCTTTGATCTTTATCGGTGGATCAGTATCCAGGTGGATCTTGCCATGGGGAAACAAAGCCACCACCTCACCATTGCTGAGTGCCCGCAACGCCGCACGCATAGCCTGCTCCGGTCGCTTCTGCCGTTCCACCGGGATGCAACCCGCAATGCGGAACAACCAGCGCAAACCAAAGCGATCGTATTGTTCGCGGGCAATTAGAAAGCGTAATGGCCTGGGACTGGTTGCTGCCAATAATAGAGGATCCAGCCCTGATACATGATTGGACACCACGATTGCACCCCCCTGCTCTGGTAAGGGTATGGGTGTATACGTCAAACGATGGAAGTGATAGACAAAGCGGCACAGCAAACCGGCGACTCGATTAGTAAAGGGTGTTCCCCAATCGGCCATGCTAAACCGATCACAGCGGCGAAAATACCAGTAACCGGCGCCAAGCAACAAAACCGCAATCACCAACACCATGTATGGCAACTCAATCATTTCTGAAAGCACCGCAGTATCATATTTCCTGTCATGTTGCTGAAATGTACCTGTTTAATAACTGACATGCAAAGACCGGACACGACTTCCGAACAGTTAATTGCAGCCGATGACGTTGAACAACTTGTAAGGCTAACTCGAACCCAGTACTATTTCTGCGCATACGTGATTGACAGATTTGGAAAGCTCTTAGACCAGCAAAGGAAGCGCACGCTTGGCAAAATACAAAATGACCGAACAAGAACTCGGCATCGCACTGGGGCAGCAACTCCTGGGTTTGCAGGACCTGCATTACGGTTTGTGGGACGAAGAACTGGAATTAAATCTTGCCAACCTTTCCATTGCGCAACGCCGTTTCGCCAGCCTGATCGCATCTGAGCTACCGGACCCTGCAGTCAATGAAACCCACGTGCTTGACGTCGGCTGCGGCACGGGTTACATCCTTGCGCTGCTGACCCAAAAAGGTTACCAGGTTGACGCGGCAAGTCCTTCACAGTTTTTGATCGAGCGCGTAAAACAACGCCTGGCGGAACTTCCGGACAGTACGTCAAAAGTGTTTGTCACCCGATTTGAAGACTTCCCTGAGCCGCTCTATCAGCAGTACTACGATGTCATCCTGTTTAATGAAAGTTTTCACCAGACCCCCATGCCGCGAGCTTTTAGCAAAGTACAAAAATTACTGAAGCCCGGCGGACTCATTATCATCTGCGATATGTTTTTGACGGATGATGCGGCTAACAATGCCAGCCTGGATACGCGCCACAAGCTCACTGATTTTTATCGTTATATCGAGCAAAGTCCTTTTAGCCTGCTGCGCGATGATGACCTCACCCAGTACGTGGCGCCCAATGTTGCGCTTATGGATGATTTTTTGAAAAACAAACTGAAGCCGGCCAGCGAAATGCTGGGGACTTATCTGCAATCCAACAATCCGGTACTGAGTAAAATCGGTTCCTTTTTATTGAAAAAACGACTGACACAGTTCAACGAGAAAACCCTGTATCACCGTGGCAGTCAACGGTTAGTGGATGGCTCAGGAAGTTACCGTTTTATCGTGCTGCAGTTGGTAAAGCCTGTATGACAAACGAAAGCGGCATTACTGATAGCGTACGCATTGCGCTGCAAGAGGATATCGGCAGTGGCGACATCACTTCCCTGCTGATTGACGAAGCGAAAATCTCCCAGGCTAAAATCCTCAGCCGGCAAAACGCGGTGATTTGCGGCATGCAGTGGGTGGATGAAGTGTTTCGGCAACTGGATGTGCGCGTCAAACTGAACTGGCATGTTAAGGATGGCGAAAGGGTCAGCGCCGATCAGGTTATCTGTGAGCTGGACGGCCCGGCGCGCGCGTTACTGGCGGGAGAGCGTACAGCGTTAAATTTCCTACAGACTCTATCAGGCACCGCGACACGCACTGCGCGCTACGTCGAAGCGGTTGAAGGCACCAGTACCAAAATACTCGATACCCGCAAAACCATCCCGGGACTGCGCCAGGCGCAAAAGTTTGCCGTGCGCTGTGGTGGTGGCGTGAATCATCGTATGGGGCTTTACGATGCCATTCTGATCAAGGAGAACCACATTGAAGCGGCCGGCTCACTGGAAAAAGCCATCACCCGCAGTCAACAGGTCCGCGCCGACGTGCTGGTCGAAGTGGAGGTAGAAACCCTCGACCAATTGCAACGCGCTCTCAGCGCCGGTGTCAAACGAGTGCTACTGGATAACATGACACTGGCTCAACTCAGCGAGGCAGTCACTACCAACCAGGGGCGTGCCGAATTAGAGGCGTCTGGTGGCGTAAATCTGGACACTGTCCGAGCCATCGCAGACACCGGTGTTGACTACGTCTCTGTGGGGGATTTAACGAAGGATATCGAGGCAGTTGACCTGTCCATGCGCTTTGAACACTAAGCATTCACATCATAGCGGTCGTACCGCTGTCAGTCTCTTACCTACATAACTGTCACAGCTTACCCATAGTCGATTAAATCGTCCTGTGGTAACCTCCTGTCCCTTAGGCAAATAACCGATCAACACTTTCGGTGTCGGTAACAGTGGTGGTAGTTACTGTGGCGCTGATCTGCCAGGTGGCGGGTCGCGATGATCACAAATTTATAATAAGAAAAAACAAAGACTAAGGAAGTCGACTCAATACAGCAAAACATAAACGCCTGCTGTTCGCGCGTTAACTGGTATGTTGCTCTATTGGGGAGCGAGTTAACGCAGGAGCAACCCGAATGAAAACATCCATTCGACTATTCATCATTCTTATAGTCATAGCGATTATGGGGATCAGCCTCGGCTGTTCAGACTTTACCAACGAATCCAAATCCAAAACCCCGCCCAGAGATGAGCAGGTGCAAGGGCCACTGGCCAGCGGTCAGGTTGTCAATGCCCTGCGCGGTGGTGGATATACTTATATGGAAGTGGAAAATAACGGTGAGCGATTCTGGATTGCATCCAGCGTTATTAATGTCAGACGTAACGACATAGTGGCCTGGGAAAACGGCTCCTTGATGAGCGATTTCACCAGCTATGCCTTGAACCGGAAATTCGAGGAAATTCATTTCGTCAGATCAATCACTATATTGCGCTGACAGTTTCCCGCTAATCCGTGGCTGAATAGCGTGGCAATCCGCGTGCTGTGCTAGACCTTGCCTGCACGCTCCAGCTACAATCCCCTACTACTTCAACAGCAACCGATAACCATAAAACACTATGCGTACATCCGAATTTTTACTGGCCACACTCAAAGAAAACCCCTCGGACGCGGAAGTCATCAGCCATCAGTTGATGCTGCGCGCCGGTATGATCCGCAAACTGGCAGCCGGGCTTTACACCTGGCTACCTATGGGCTTGCGAATATTGCGCAAAGTGGAACATATCGTCCGCGATGAAATGAACAAGGCGGGCGCCCTCGAAGTGCTGATGCCGGCCGTGCAACCGGCGGAACTGTGGCAGGAATCGCAACGCTGGGATATGTATGGCCCGGAATTGTTGCGCCTCAAGGATCGTCATGACCGGGAGTTTTGTTTTGGCCCTACCCATGAAGAAGTGATTACCGAGCTGTTTCGTCGCGAAGTACGCAGCTATAAGCAATTACCCATCAACTTTTATCAGATACAGACCAAGTTCCGCGATGAAATCCGTCCGCGGTTTGGCGTCATGCGCGCACGTGAATTTATCATGAAGGATGCCTACTCGTTTCATATTGACCAGGCCTCGTTGCAGCAAACCTACGACCGCATGCACCAGGCGTACTGCAATATTTTCGATCGCCTGCGCCTCGATTATCGCCCGGTGCTTGCAGATACCGGCAGCATTGGTGGTAATGCCTCGCATGAATTTCATGTGCTGGCAGAGTCCGGGGAAGACGCCATTGCGTTCAGTACCGAAAGTGATTATGCCGCCAACGTTGAACTGGCGGAAGCCGTTGCGGTTGGCGGACCGCGCAAGGGGCCTGCCGCAGCGCTGACGACCGTGGATACACCGAATCAGCACACCATCGAAGACGTGAGCGCGTTCCTTAAGGTGCCCGCATCATCTACCCTGAAAACACTGATCGTCAAAGCCAGCGATGAGTGTGAACACGACGTTATCGCGCTGGTGCTGCGCGGCGACCACGAACTGAATGCCATCAAGGCCGGCAAGCTGGAACAAGTGGCCACACCTTTCCGTTTCGCCACTGACGAAGAAATCCAGGCGGCCACCGGTTGCAAGCCCGGCTCGATTGGGCCGGTGGGTTTATCCATACCGGTGATTGCCGACCATAGCGCCGCGCTGGTCAGTGACTTTGTCTGCGGCGCCAATGTCGATGGCAAACACCTCACCGGGGTGAACTGGGGTCGCGATTTACCAGAACCATTAACGGCTGATCTCCGCAATGTGACGGAAGGTGAACCCAGTCCCGACGGCAAGGGGACACTACAGATCAAGCGTGGTATCGAGGTGGGCCATATCTTTCAGCTCGGACAGAAATACAGCCAATCCATGAACGCTAACGTACTGGATGAAGCCGGGAAAGCTATCGTGCCCACCATGGGTTGCTACGGTATCGGTGTCACCCGGGTTGTGGCGGCTGCTATTGAGCAGAATCACGATGAGCGCGGCATTATCTGGAATGAAGCGATTGCACCGTTTCATGTGGTGCTGGTCCCAATTAACATGCACAAATCTCAACGATTGCGCGAAGCGGTCGATAGTTTATACCAGGAATTGCTGGACGCCGGTTTCGAGGTCCTGCTGGACGATCGCAAGGAGCGGCCAGGCGTTATGTTCGCCGACATGGAATTGATCGGCATCCCGCACCGGGTCGTATTTAGTGAAAAAGGCCTGGATAGCGACAGTCTGGAATACCGTGGAAGGCGGGATACGGAGTCGACGGACGTCCCGCTTGGTGAGATTGTTCCGTTCCTGAAAGAAAAAATCCGGCTATAATTATCCCGGAGACAGGATTGGTTAATTATTAGCCATCCTGAAATAGTTATCAATTTTTCAAATAGTTAAGGTGTTTAACCATGCAAGCTGTGGCTAAATCCGACAACATATTCCTGAGCAAAAAACTCGCCGGTACGCTGCTGGTCGCGCTGGCCTGCGTGATCATCAGCCTGCAGACACATGCGGCAAGCCGCCAGCCCATTGATAACCAGTTACGACTGGTGCTACTGGAAGCCGCCAATTCCAGCGACAGCTTCACCGACCGTTTCGAAGCCGAGGTCTGGTTGCATGACATGTCCAACCGCCTGGCGCGTTATATGCCGGAACCGGAAGACCGCATCCAGTTTTTAAAAAACGTGCATTATGAAGCGAAACGCGCGGATCTTGCGCCGGAACTGGTATTATCAGTCATTCACGTGGAAAGCGCCTTCAATCGCTGGGCCATTTCCTCGGTGGGCGCGCAGGGTTTTATGCAGGTGATGCCCTTCTGGTTGAAGGAAATCGGCCGCGAAGGCGACAGCCTTTTTGACATGAAAACCAATTTACGCTTCGGTTGCACCATATTGCGCCATTATCTCGATCGAGAGAAAGGCAACCTGACGCGCGCCCTCGCCCGCTACAATGGGAGCCTCGGTCGCTACAAATATCCCAACAAGGTCTTTGATAAATTACAGACGCGTTGGTATAAACGATAAGACGATAGCAACACAATAATAAAGAGCAACAACGTCAAAGACAGCGCCCGCAACTAGTCCGCTGCCAGCTCGGTATCCGAATCACGGTAAGGCGGCGAACAACAACACAGTATTTTCAGCGGGACTTCACCGATATTTTTAATATTGTGTAACGTGCCGGGTGCAATACAGATAGAATCCCCCACCTTCACTTCAAACATCTGGTCTCCTAACCGCATCAGGCCTTTGCCCTGGGTAATATGATAAATCTCTTCCGTAGTGTGATGTCGATGCTGCCGCGTTTCACCACCGGGTGCCACGGTTGCTTCCGCCAGGCTCTGTTGTGCATTGCCATGCTGGGCGGGATGCATGAGTTCGCGAATTTCCGAGCCATCCTTGGTAATGAATGCGTTGATGTCGTTGTAATGAGTTAGCATGTGGTTTCAATCTGATTGTTTGATTAGGGTTAGCGCATCCTCAATCTGCTCAACGGCCACGTTGATGCCATGGTGAATGAATAATTGTTGCTGGAGCAATGTCGTGTCAGTGAATTCAAGTTGCATAGCCTGCATTAGCACCGCGAGGTCTTCAGTCACCGCCCAGGGATAAATTATCCAGCGCCACTCCTTCACAGCTTCCGCATAATAGTCAGGTTCAAAAGTCGATACCGTTTTATGGTGTATGACAGCGGTTTGAATACGGGCAGGCTGACCCCTTGAGTGCAAATGCTCAAGGGCAACATTAAAGGTATCCCCCGAATCACTCACGTCGTCGACGAGTAATATGTGCTGCTGATTGACGTCGGCAACCAGCGGATACCTGATAATGGCCCGCGGCGATTTCCGGGATCCACGATAGTGTTCAATCTTGAAACTGGCAAGGTTCATGATACCCAGCAAATCTGACAAAATACGCGCCGGCATATAGCCGCCGCGTCCAACCGCCACAATCATATCGACTTTGATTCCCGAAGCGCGTATCTGCTGCGTCAACTGGCGAGCCAGGCTGTTAAACCGGTCCCAGGTCACCAGCTCACATGGCATGTCCCTGCTACTGCCAGCACCTAAAGTCATAGTCATCCTGTAATTTATACGATGCGAACCATCATGGAATACAATCTATCATAATAGACAACAGAAGTGCGTTTCCAGCACTGGAAATCACTATCAGGCTTAATCAGCGAATAACAGAATGAAGATACGGCTTTGCGACCAGCAACAAATTAGCAAGCACAGGGAACAACATAAGGATAATGGTGTGCGGATACCGCACAGAAATTAAAAGGCAGGAAATATTGCGAGTTTTGACGCTACTACGACAAATTAATAGACAGCGGCGGTTTTTGCCGGAAACAGCTCAGCGATTTTGCCGCCCTTTTTTTCCGCATCACCCAACCAGTCAATTAACGGTTGTAACGCCATACGCTCAGTAAGCGTTTGTTCGAAATCCATTTCCACGATCCCCATGCCCTTGCCCATGGCATCAATAAAATTGTCAGTGTCCGTAATGGTGGTAATAAAGGGAATCGCCAGCGAATCCAGAAAACGCTTCAGTGGTTCATACAGTGTTCCGTAACCCCTGACCCGATTGGCAATCACCGCCAGATCGGTTTTATGCGAGCGGATTTTTCCAATCAGGAATAAATCCTTGATGAAGTCCGAGGTCGCATGAATATCCACCGGTGATGGCGCCACAGGTATGACAATGCTGTCCGCGCGTTGCACCAGTTCCTGCAATAAAATTCCATCCACGCCCGCGGGCGCATCAATAATCAGTTTTTGTGTGCCATGCGGGATCACCATTTGCCAACTGCGAATCACATTACCTTTGCGACGGGACGCATCGGCACCATGGATCTGGTTCAAGTACGGCGGCCTCAACTTTAACCACTGCATGCTGGATCCCTGCGGATCATAATCCATCAATGCGGTTGCTTGCCCATGATAGGCATAGTAACTTGCCAGGTTTGTGGCCAGCGTGGTTTTGCCACTGCCGCCTTTGGAATTGATCACCAGGATTTTTCTCATTGCCAGATACCGCCATTTGATTGTTAAAACTTACAGCCGGAATCCGCTCAGACTCCGGAATGACTATACTCTCCCTTGTTAAATTATGGATTAATAATGGAATTATTTTTGTGACGTGTTTAACAGTCTTACTGCAATGACGATCACAGAACTGGAAACGATATCAGGATAATTGACGCAAAAAGGAGGCACGGTTAACCAACAATATTCAACTCAACCGTAAGCGGGGAAATGTAATTCGGGATACAGCGATTAAACCAGATACTATTTCGTGGTCTTGCCTACCTGGGTGAATCCCACCATAGTGGACAAAAGCTCCTTATGAAGAATGTCATCGGCCTTACGCTCCACGCGTATCATCACCTCTGACTGTTCCCGCGCCGATGCTTTTATGGGCCACTCCTTCTGACCCAGCACGGTATTTTGCTGGTCGCGCAGATTCATTAGCAGAACGCCGCGACCCCAGTACCAGCCTTCTTTCTGGAAAGTATCGGCCAGCTTTAACGTTACTTCCATGATATAATCGGCTTCACCATTATCAGTTACCGTAAAACCCGCTGACGATAACGCTGCCGGAAGCGCGCTCGCCACAATGCCTTCATTCTCGCCAAGCATCACTGGCCTGATCCGCACGCGTGGTAATAATTTCTCGTAATCAGTGATTAGTTTGGCGACATCATATTCTGATGGATCACCGCGACCGCTGGTGTCAATAATTTGCAAAGCCTGTTGATGACCGAGTCTTTCCTGTTGCGCGATGACAGCACGCCGCGCATAGGCAATTTTATCTAATGGGTCCTGGGCGTTCGCCGCCGCTTCAATGCTTAAACGTGTCAGGCTATCAAGACGCGAAATCTCCTCACGGATCGCCTGTGAAGCCTGCTGGCGCGGTAGAGCCGCCAGGGCATGCACGGTTTTGCTGGTTTCGTCCTTCCAGATGTCAGCAATCTGCACACCTTTTAACATCTTGTCGGTGCTGGTCACAATCGTGCGACTGACTTCTGATGTGAACTCACTCGTGGACTGCTCACCCGCAGTACTGCTGCTAAACTTTTGCTTGTCGATATCGGCAACGTTGACATTAACCACAAAGATTTTTGCCAGATCTGCCCGCGCCCGGTCTTCCGCGGTGGCAGTATCATCGGCCTGACCACGTCCGAGCAAATAACGCTGATTACTGTACTTGCTGCTGTTGCCTGAAACCCAATCCGGTTCAGAGCCGGGTTTACTACCGGTACTTGAGCATGCTAACAGGTGGGTTAATAACATTACAGACAGAATCAATTTAACGTGTTTCATAAGTCGCTTTCACTCTCGTATATTCTTTGGGCGTATTAGGCAGATTCACCACATTGGGCGGAATCCAGTGCAGTGACTGATAGGTATTCTCACCGGCCCTGATCCTGAGACCGTCAAAGCTGAACGTTTTATGTCTACCATCATAGCTAGATACGATATGCAATGACAGGTTGTAAGCACCCGGTGTTAATGGGATACGCGCCATATAAATTCCCTGCGGCAAGGTGGTCCAGCTGCGGGTATCGGCCTGTTCCAACAATGCGCCAGTAATGTTGACCAGTAAACCCAGCGCGCTATCCTGTTGATTAGCCTGTTTCGTTGCCTGGTACTTTAGCGCCTGTCTCGCCGCCGCGCGGGCAACAATGGTTGGCATTTCGCGCTCCAGCGCCTTGATGGCCAGCGGGTCTACGATTTCCGTGATTTCCAGCTGACCTTGCTGATCAGCTACCTGGTAATTGACGCCACTGAGCGCGATAGGTCGTTTGACATAGGCCGGCACCGATATCCTGATCAACTGCCCGGAGCTCGGACTGATCACCGTGGCGGAATTCGGTTTCTTCACCGGGGCCAGTCCGCTATTGACCACGACTACCAGTTCACCTTTGTGCTGACGCTCAGCAATAGTCTCCCATTGATTGATGCCAAACTCCTGCTTGTATTGTTCCAGTTCATCAGACAGGCCCTGGCGATCCGCGAGACGTAACAGTGCCACTTTTAACGAATAGGGTATCGACAACTTGTAACTGGCTAAATAACTCTTATAAGCCTCGTAGGCCTTGCGGTATGCAATCATGGCGTCGCTCCATTCGCCCAGGTCCTCAAATACAATACCTGCCATGTAGCGAACCCAGGCCTCTTCAGGCAAATCATCGCGTGATTGCTTTTGCTTAATTTCCTTTAAGCGCTGGTCGACCTGCAACACTTCAACCCTGGCCTCATCTTTTTTACCTAGCTCAAGATAATTCAGAATCTTGTAAAAATGCAGCAGGAGTTTTTCAAATACAGCGCCCTCATAACTTTTTACCTGATCATTGACGGCAAGGGATGTCGCCTGCTCTGTTAGGCTGATAGCCTCTAATCTGTCTATGAGCTGCTTTGCGGTTTCGAAGGCGGCATTGCTTGCACTGTAATCACCGCTCATTCGCAACAACATGCCTTTATTCAAATTGTAAAGGACCGCGTCACGGTCAGAGCCAGCGTAGAGTTTGTCAAGAGTAATCAGGGCAGCCTGATAGTCCTGAGAAATCAATTGTTGCTCGACATTACGAATATTGGCGCTATAACTGGCACATCCGTGAATGGACAATAACAGCAATGCATAAGCTGCTACGCGCAACCACATCATGTCTGCCATCCGACAGCGCTCACTCGCCATACCTCCCGTCGCCGGCTATTACTTACAGCCGAAACTTATTCTTTTCGACAAATTTCTTGATCTTCTTCTGACCGACCCATGCCTTGCGATTATCTACAAGACTAATCAACGTGAGGTCCACCTGATAGTATTTAACCTGCTCGTCGCCTTCAGCATCGATAATGGTGTTAATGGTCCCTTTCAGCATATAGTCAGCGCCGTACTCCTGCCCCATAGCTTTGCGGGTTTCTTCACTGGCATGTAAGTCCTGGTCAGACCGTTCTTCGCGGATTTCCTTGCGTTCGGTTTTGGAGGCGACAAAATCCACCCGACCTGAGTTAATTAACTCCCGCTCCATGTCACCGACAAACGTGCCGACCGCAATATGTTCATGACTGAGATTGCGAATTTCACCCACGATGACCGCTGGCTTACTACCGGTTTTCTGCACAAAATCTGACAACCATGGGCGACTTAACACATCGCCAATCATTTCTTTTGAAACCAGACGCGAGTCAGTATCGTTCCAGTCACCACTTAAATCTTTGGTTTCGTCAACATCCATGCGGGTGACTTTTTTGGAGCAGGCGGCCAGGGTAAACAGCACAAGAGAGACAATCAACAATTGCAGGCAAATTTTGCCAAATCGACCCACTTGATAGTTTTGCAACGACATCATTCTTTTCTGGTTCATTTACGCTCTCCCGCCATACGATCAAAAATATTATCTCCCTGGGTTTTGATATAGTCGCGAAAACCCGCATTCATACTATCCACATTATCCAGAATATTCTTCACGTGCTTCATATCCAGTTCTGCAATGGAATATATAGTGTTGGATTTTTTGTCGCGGTAGTTGCCAATAATCTTGGCGCCGGTCAGATTAACCTTGGTAATGTTTTCGATATCGTGGGATACCGCTTGCGATAACTCCTGCTGATCGCCAGTACCTACCGATTCCACATAATCCTTGGACACCACATTCATGTAAGAGGAAAGCACGCGCGCCACTTCCGCCCGCGCCCGATTATCCGCTGTGGATTTTTGCAGGGACATATCACCCATTTCAGGTGCAAAACCAACGCCATGAAACAGGCGCCCATCCTTGTCTTTCAGAATATTGGTGCCTTCGTTAACCCAGTCAGGCGCCCCACTGATATTCATGTCGCTTTCGACTTTTGTTTTCCCGGCGCAGGCGCTCAGTGCTACTACCAGAACAACGCCAACCAGTTTCATGCCAAATCGCACGGTTTTCATTCTCCGCCTCCTACACCCGTCATAATAATTGGAATACCTGGACTTACTCGTCCAGGTGATTGCATTTCTTTAATAAAGATAGAGTACTAATAATTTTAGAGTATACAGTTTTATTTTGTGATAAAACCTTGAGGAAGTGCCTCAGGATTGACCGCATCACACACCACGTCAACCACCTCCGAATGCCGTGGCCCTTGCCACAACCAGGATTTGAGTTCCTCTAATGCGCGCTCGTGGCCGCAGGCCAATACTTCCACGCGACGATCTGGTAGATTTTTCGCATATCCGGTGATACCCAGCATTTCCGCCTGTTCCCGTGTTGAAGCACGATAAAACACACCCTGCACTCGTCCTGAAACATAACAGCGAAAACATTTCCTGATGTTATTCACGGCAATGTGACTTTCGCAGATTGCCCTGCTCGCAGTACCCTACCCTGCGTGGAGAACGACACTTTAACTTCGTACTTGCTGCTTTTTTCCGATACCGGCTCCAGGCCGACGGCTTCTATAGTGCCATTATAGTTCCTGCCACCAACTTGTACTTTTGCCGCATTACCAATTTTAAGCCTGGACACGGTACCACCAGATACCAATACGTGAGCGGACATCATACCGCGTTCGGCGACTTCAAGTAACGGAGTAATGGCCGTCAAACTCGCAATGGTTTGACCAACTTGTGCAAATTGTTTGACCACAATCGCGTCATAAGGCGCGCGAATCGCACTGTACTCCATATCCATTTCTGCCCTGGCAAGATGCGCTTTCGCTGCCTGATGTTTTGCCGCCGCCTCAGCGCGGGCGATGATTGCCACTTGTTTCTCATGATCTGCGATCAAGGTCTGATCATACAATTCATTGGTCCTTTCCAGCTCGCGCTCCGCTTCTTCCTCCAGCAAGCGCATGCGTTCCACCTGCGCTCTGGCCTCTTCGAGATTTTGCGTGAACGCCCGGTCATCCAGCTGTAATAACACATCACCCCTGTTCACCAGCGCGCCGGGAGATACCTTGATGGTTTTGATGACGCCCGAAACCGGGGTGCTTAACACCGTTTTTTGCCGCCAGGTGATGGTGGTATCAATTTCCGCGGCGCCCACAGTGCCAGAACATGCCAGCATCAACCAGCCGCACCAGCAAAGGTTTCGCAATTTATTGTGCTGTTTCATTGAGTTGCTCCTGCAAGACATTGACTTGCTGACCGGTTAGTGCCTGTATTTTTGCCCATTCAATCGCCAACTGAAATTCCACTATTGCTTTTTGCAGACGCGCTTCTGTTACTTCTACCATGGCATCCCCCAGATCAGCTTGCGCTTCCATTTGATAAAGGGTCCGACTCCGATCCATGTAAAGCTCACGGTATTGTTGCTGAATATCCGTTTGCTCCCGCCCCACTTTCAGGCTTTGCAATGCCTGCCAGGACTCCAGCAATTGTTGACTGACTTCCATTTCTGCGTCGCGCAATCGTGCCCTTAAATTCACCAGCTCGGCATTGCGTTTTGCCACATTTGCCTTCACCGAGTCACTGGCAATCAAGGGCACGTCCAGTACAATACCGACGCGCCATTGGTCATAACTACCCATTTCACGTGCGTATTCCGACAGCCTTGCCTGTCCTTCAATGACTGGATGACGGCCGGACCTGGCTTCTCTGACACGTTCCTCTGCGGCGCTGACTTGCAAGCGCAATGCATTCAACACCGGATTATTCGCCAGCGCGCGTTCCTGTAACTGCTCATATTCGGGTATTTCAGCTAAGGGAACCCGTAACGTCGGTTGCACCAGGGTGGCGACCAGTTCACCGGGTCGATCAACAACATTTGCCAGGCGAGAGCGGGTATTACGTTGCTCAGCCTGGCTCAGAAAATAAGTACGACGCATCACCTGAAACCGGTTCTGCAATTTCAATAGCTCAACATCGGATACCTGCCCCAGACTATTACGTTGCCGCGCACGATCATACTGAACGTAACCGATCGACATGGCTTCGTTATCCCGGGTATAGCGTAAGTCTGCCAACAATACGGCAAAGAACGATGACATAATCTCGATACGATGCCGATTGAAAGCATCAGCATAAAGCAGCTCACTGCCTTCCACATCCGCCAGCGCCGCTTCTTCGGCGGCATTCGTACGGCCAAAATCATAGAGGCGTTTTGAAACATAAAGGTGGGCCTGGCTGTCATTGCTGCTCTGATCGAACGCAATGCGGCTGGGTTCAATCACTCGTGCTTCCAGTAGCAAATTGGCACTGAAGTCGTAGTTGGATTCTGCTGCTTCCTTATTAGCTTTCTGCATTTCGACAGTTGCGGTCGCGCGTTGCAAGGCGGGATGCCCGGAGACATCAAGGCCAAGGAGGAATTCCAGGCTCAGGGGTTCAGGTAACGCAGGCTTGCTGGCGTCGCCTGATAATGGCGGATCATCGGCATAGGCAAATGGCGCTATAAACGCGAGGAGTAACGTATACCCAAAGGTTCTCGTAAAATATGCCAGTCGTGGCAAGCGAATTTTTATTAAACCAGTTGTTATCAAACCAGCGGCCACATTAGGTTGTATTATGGATTATTGCCTTTTTTCTTCATTCGCTTATAGGCGGTGAATTTTGTATTCTTGTATTCACCATTGACAAAAAACTCACCTAGCCACATAAATTCTTCGATACCTGTTGTCGCGCCAGTGTAACGAACCACCTGTTTGCCTTCCAGATCGTAAAAGGCGAAGACCGGCGTGGCGCGCACCCGGTTTATTTTTGTCGCAAATTCTTTTTGCGTAAGACTGTTACCCTCGAAATCCGTGATTTCCACGTCACCCTCGATATCCACTGCAAAGCTGAGAAAGTGTTGTCTGAAATATTCCTGCACTTGCGGCTGATTAAGCACCGTTTGTTTCATGCGATGACAAAATGGGCATTCGTCCATTTCAAAGAACAACAACACGCCCGCTTTACCCTGCTCTTTTGCCTTGGCAAGTTCTTCAGAAAAATCCCCCCAGGATTCATTAAAAAAATGAACATAGGGATCCCGTCCGGCACTGGCAAACGCCTGATTGGCCAGCAGTATTAACAATAAAGTGAGTACTAATACTAAAACGCGTTTGATAGCCATATCTGTGCCCACATTAGTCTGGTAATAGTTAAGGATTGGATTGCTGGTTAATGAATTCTTCGATCATTTCGGCGGTGACCGGCCCTGATTGTCGCGCGACAAGTTTACCTTCTGGCGATATCAGGAATGTGGTGGGTAAGCCGGAAATGACACCGACCGGTGTTTTTGCAGTCGGCTTGGTCATCAAAATAGGATAACTCATAAAATAACTTTCCGTAAATTCCACCAATTCATCTCGGGGAATATCTTCAAAATCCACGCCAACCACAACAGCATTTTTATCCTGGTGCTGCTCATGAAATTCCACCAGCTCGGGGATCTCCTTTAAACAGGGCGGGCACCAGGTTGCCCAATAATTCAACACCACCCATTTGCCACGAAACTCTGACAACTTGCGTTCGACGCCTTTTAAGTCCGGCAAGGAAAAATCTATGGTTTCCGCTTTAATAACCAGCGGGAACAACAACAGCGTAGCAGCACCTATGCGTATAAGACTTGCGAACCTTGATGCCACCAACACCTGAACTCCTGTTGAAATTAATGCTACAAACGCCAAGATACAATAATACTGTTGTTAGGCAGTATTATTCAGCAAAAGTTGGTGTGATCTTAACGAAAAATACAGGGGAAGCCGTCGTAGGTAATTGACGATTATCACTATTAAATTTAGGAGTAATCTCTAATCCGATAATTTCGATTAGATTTTTTCGCACGCAGACCGCCATTTCCCTTCCCTGGGAAACAAGCTCATTTAGCCAGTACTTGAATCGTTACGTGTTCGATGTACTTTAAACAAAATACTGCCAGACGTTACTGCCGATGGAAGAGAGTCAACTAGGCTTGGCTACGGTGCAACACCATTGGTTTCCAGCGCGTCGTCTACTACCCCATAACGCATTGCCAGACGCGTCAGCGCAACATCACTGCTCACACCTAACTTGTCATACAAGCGATGGCGATAAGTACTGACGGTTTTGGGACTCAAACAGAGCTTGTCCGATATCTCCTGCACCTTGGTACCCTGGGTCAACATCAGCATCACCTGCAATTCGCGTGGCGATAATGTATCAAACGGACTTTCCTCTCCACCGGGCATCAGTTTCAATGCCAGTTGCTGGGCCACATCCGCACTGATGTAGCGCCGTCCGGCGTACACTTCCCGGATGGCGGTGACGATTTCTTCCACACCGCAACCCTTGGTTAAATAACCCATGGCGCCAGCCTGCAACATGCGCGAAGGAAAAGGATCATCCATATGAATAGTGACCACGATAACCTTTAAATCCGGATACATTTGAACAAGTTTGCGAGTGGCTTCGAATCCACCGATGCCTGGCATATTCACGTCCATCAACACAACATCAGGTTTGTGCTGACGCACCAGTTGCACAGCCTCTTCACCACTGGAAGCTTCTGCAACGACTTCTATACCGGAGACATCACTTAATAGACGAATGATACCTGTGCGAACAAGCTCATGGTCGTCGACGATAGTTACTTTGATCATGCATACCCCCTACGGTTTTTCTCCCCACCGCTTCAGCGCAACGTATGCCGGTTGACCTGGCGGTGTTTTATTATTGCTGCCTGCATGCACTTATGTTGATACAACATAAGGCGTCTGAAAAGTCTACCACATATGAGCACAGTACTTACAAACAACAATACGTATTAGGCAAATAATTTCGCCCAGGACAATATCTATTTTCGTGATACAAATTGTAATTACTGGATAAATGAAAGCCAGTTTTCCCTGCCACAGCTGGGGACATTTTGTAATTCCGCGGGCAACCCACATCGTAGCGGGGCGGCCATGTTCGAAAAAATATCGGAAAAAAGAAGGGATTAATGCGTGTTATTAAGTCGTTCCAGGCGTTCTACGGTGCCAACGTCTTCCCACAGGCCATCATACACTTGCCCCGTCAGTTCACCGCGTTCGATGGCAGCAAACAATAGCGGCGCCAGCGGGAACGCGCCGGGCTGACAATTCTTGAACATGGCGGGTGAATAAACGCCGATACCGCTGAAAGTATAGGTGGGACTACCTTCCCGCACCACAACATCACCCTGTAGGGCAAAGTCGCCTTTTGGATGTTGAGGGGGATTACGGACCAGCACTAAATGTGCGAGTTTACTGGGTTGAATTACTAATTCGGCAAATGGGAAATGGGTAAACACATCACCATTGACCACCAGAAAAGGTTCATTACCCAATAAAGGTAGCGCCTTGAATATGCCGCCACCGGTTTCCAGCGCCTTGCCTTCCGCAGAGTACTGAATCGTGGCACCAAACCGGCTGCCATCGCCCAGCGCTTTTTCGATCTGCTCACCGTGCCAGGCATGATTGATCACGAGATCGGTGAATCCCGCCGCTACCAGGTTTTCCACATGATACTGGATCAGGGCTTTGCCCCTGACTTTCACCAATGGTTTGGGGATATTATCGGTGATGGGTCGCAAGCGTTCGCCGCGCCCGGCTGCTAGGATCATTGCTTTCATAGGTCAGACTGTTGTGCTTGTTGGCTTGCCAGCGATGGCATAATAGATATTAAAAATTGATTTAAATCCTGTAACTCATCATAACGTCCACTAACATCGATAACATAGGACAGGGTTCTCGGAATATCGTTTAAGTACTCCGGTTTGCCGTCGCGCTGATCCAGGCGGGCAAATATCCCCGTTGCTTTCAGGTGCCGTTGAGTACCCATAAAATCAAACCAGCGCAGGAACTGGTTGTTATCCATCACCGCGATAATACCGGCATGCTCCAGTTCCGCTTTATGGCGTAATGCCCAGGACTCCACCTGTTTGCGCGGCCAGGCGATATAGCAATCCTTTAACAGCGACACCAGATCATAGGTAACCGGGCCGATCACCGCATCCTGAAAATCGAGAATACCCGGATTGTCCTTATCGGTCTGCATCAGGTTACGCGAATGATAGTCCCGGTGTACGCAAACCACCGGTTGTTCCAGCGCCACATCGATGAGGAGCGCAAAGGCGTTATCAATAATACCTTCCTGCTGCTGCGACAGACGCAATCCCAGGTGTTTCTGTAAATACCATTCGCGAAAAATTTCCAGTTCGCGCTGCAACAGGGCGCGGTCATAGGCGGGTAACACTCCCTGGCCGCGTGGGCCTTGCGCTTGTAGTGTCAGCAAGGCCGCCAAGGCGTCGTTATACAACTGTTCGACGTTATTGGCATTGAGTACCGATAAATACTGCGTGGAACCCAGATCCGACAGCAACAGGAATCCCTGTTCGGGATTTTCCTCCAAGACCAGTGGCACGTTCAGTCCCACGCCGGCCAGTAGCCTGGCCATCCGTATATAGGGCCCGGTGTCTTCCTGAAACGGCGGCGCGTCCATGACAATCAGGCTTTCTGTCTGGTAATCGACAAAAGTTTTATCCTTTGCCGTGATGCGAAAATAGCGGCGAAAACTGGCATCACTCGATGCGGGTGCAATGTCGTAATTGGACAATTGCAGCTGGTTCTGTAACCAGTCATTTATTTGTGCTAGGCGTTGCGGCATAGTGCGACTAAATCCAGGAAAAGATCTCTATCAGTTATGACTGAATATCGTAGTTGCTCACTTCTCGTTGTCTACGCTGAGGCTAGTACTTTTGTTTAATCTATATGAATGTTTTGTGCCAAAACTGTGAGATCATTGGTGGTTTGAGAAATTTCGAGGCCTGCTCGGGTGTTATTTGAACATCATTCCCACATATAATTCAATTGAATGTCAAACAATCATCGACAAAACCCGCCACCCAAAACTGTATTGATCACTGGCTGTTCCACCGGCATCGGTTATTGCGTAGCCATGGGATTACATGCGCGCGGTTACCAGGTGTTTGCCACGGCGCGCAAACCACACGACGTGGACCGACTTAAAGAACACGGACTGAATGCCTTGCAGCTGGACCTGGATGACAGCCACAGCATTAAAAGTTGTGTGGCGCAGATACTGGCGGAAACCGGTGACCGCATAGACGTGTTGTTCAATAACGCTGCTTATGGGCAACCCGGCGCGGTGGAAGACCTGCGCCGTGACGTATTGCGCGCGCAACTGGAAACCAATCTGTTGGGTACACTGGAACTGACCAATTTGGTCCTTCCGGTAATGCGCAAGCAAGGCCATGGCTGCATTATTCAAAACAGTTCCGTATTGGGTCTCATCTCGCTACCCTATCGTGGCGCCTATAACACCAGTAAATACGCTCTGGAAGGACTGACGGATACATTACGCCTGGAACTTTACGGCACTAATATCCACGTGGCACTGATCGAACCGGGCCCCATTGTCAGCGAGTTCCGAAAAAATGCCTTTGCGCAATTTCGTAAAAACATAGACCGTGAGGTCAGCCCCCATTGTGATATTTACCAACGCATGGAAAACCGTCTCACCAAAGCGGGTCCCGCCGCGCCGTTTACTCTGCCACCGGAAGCGGTATTGAAAAAAGTGATCCATGCCATCGAAAGCCCTCATCCCAGGGCCCGCTATTACGTCACCTTTCCCACTTACCTGTTCGCAACATTGAAACGGCTGCTACCACACCGCGCGTTGGACTGGGTGCTGTTGAGAGTTTCGCGAAGTGAAAATAAATAGCAAGAAAAGAAAATCCGAGCGACTAACCGGCTTTGGCCAGGTGGCGCATTTCAGAAACCAGGTCACTCAATTGCTGACTGAGGCCATCATTGGACACCTGGATATTGTGCGCATCATTGATTGACTGATCCACCAGATCCATCAACATCTGCTCCTGTGCTTCCGTCAACGCCAGTTCCGAAAAGCAACCTTCCAGCTTATAAGCCAGGTCGGACATGATCTTGATATATTGCGGCGCCAGATTCGCCAGTGCCTGCTCCATTGTATCCAGCACACCAATGGCGCGCTGGCTGACAGTTTCCAGTTCATGATGGTTATCTTGCGCGGGACTGGCTGGAACTGGCATCGGCTGCGACTGAACCAGGGAAACAATACGGACTTCCATGGCTTCCGTTAACAGCGCAATACTGCTTTTAACCTCATTATATTTTGTCGGATTATCCAGCGGCATGTTCTTGATCAGCACCGAAACATGATCAAAGTTGAAAACACTGCGCACCCCCAGGTCGACAATCTGGTCTTCCCGGGATATTTTCTTGACGACCGTTCGTTCCAGCTGATTGATGGCGCCGTCGCTGCTCTTATGAATCACCTCGTCACCATGGCGCACCTGGACACTGCTACGCAAACCCATGCCACTAATAGTATATAACGCCAGATCCGCCAGCTTTTCCGCCGTATCGCAATTCAGGGTGGAGCGCATAAACTCCAGCAACGCACCCACATCCCCGGTATTTTTCGTTGCCGACATGGCCTTGCGCATGGCCTCTTCGGCATCAGCCATCAGGCTTTCGCGTTCCTTCTTGTATTTAACCGCGATGCTGACCTTGGATAACAACTCACCCGCTTCAAAAGGTTTGCAGATGTAATCATCCCCACCCACTTCGTAACCCGCCAGACGTTCGGCCAGTGTATCCAGGGCAGAGACAAAGGTCACCGGAATGTTGGTGGTTCTCGGATTTTCCTTCAGTTGCTGGCAAACCTCATAGCCGCTCATGCCGGGCATGTTAACATCCAGCAGCACCGCGTCGGGCATAACATTCATGACCATGTCCATGCATTCCTGACCGGATTTGGCGTAGGCCACATCATAGTCTTCTTCAAGAATTTCCTGCATGATTTCCAGGTTAAACGGCTCGTCATCAACCACAAGAATTTTCGGACGTGCTTCTATGGTCTTTTCTTGATGCGCCAAACTCATAATATCTAAACCTCAATAGCGGGTGACTCAATCCACCACGTTGACTCGCGGCAAAATCAAATGAAAGCTGGTACCGGCTTCCAGATTATTCTCCGCATAAATTTTACCTTTGTGTTGCTCTACAATTTGCTTACAGATCGCGAGCCCCAGGCCGGTTCCACCGGCACCGGTATTGGTTTCACTGGATTGCACAAACTTGTCAAACACCGATTCCAGCTCATCTTCCGGAATACCAATGCCTTGATCGCTCACCGTTAAACGCAGTGCCTCGACCAGCTCGCCGTCTTCCAGTGTCAGCTGATCATCACTAAACAAGATGCGTACCACACTATCCGTTGGTGAAAACTTCACAGCATTAGACACCAGATTAGTCACTACCTGTAAAATCCGGTCGGCATCAAACCAGGCTTTGGTTACCACCCCACCCGGCTCGGCTTTTAGCGTGATACCGTTTTTCTTGGCAAAGGCATGAAACTCACCCATCACCTGATCTACTGTCTGCAACAAATCACTGTGTTCCATGAGAAATATCATCTTGCCCGCTTCCAGCTTGGATAAATCCAGCAGGTCATTGAGCATCAACAACAGACGTTTACCGCTTTCTTCGATACGAGAAAAATAGCGTATCAGCTTTTCCTCGCCAGCCTTGCCCACTTTTTCCGTACCCATGGATGCGAAACTCAAGATCGCGTGCATCGGCGTGCGCAACTCATGTGACATGTTTGCCAGAAATTCAGTCTTGGCCCGGTTTGCCTCATCCGCGACGTGCTTGGCCCGCAGCAGGTTAGCTTCCGCCTGCAATGCCGAACAGATATTTTCCAGGCGATGGATTAACAACGGCCAGCAGATGGGCTTGGTTATGTATTCCGTGGCGCCGGCGCCGAATGCCTTGTCCACCGATTCATCATCCTCCAGACCACTCACCATGAGGATCGGCGTGTATTTACCCTCGGCAGTACTTTTTAATTTCCTGGTGGCCTCAAAACCATCCATGCCCGGCATGTTGGCATCCATGAGCACAATGTCCGGTGACACACGTAGAAAACAGTTCACCGCCGCAAGGCCGTCACCGGCTTCAATGACCTCAAATCCAGATTTTTTCAATCGTACCCGAATCAAGCTGCGCAAAGTGGAATCATCATCGACCACCATGACTTTGGCGGCACGGCCATTGACAGTGATGTTGGGTTGTTCACTCATGACCGCTACCATGGCTGATTTTCCTTTGACTCCGTTATGCAGCGACTGTGCACGCGACAACCTGGTTACCGGGATCACGATAATCCAGACGGTCAAAACTCAGAAGCCGGGCGATGGCGATACCCCGTCCGTGCGTGTTCAGGCTGCGCGCGGCATTCACCGTGAGAAACTCCCGATAATTGAACCCTTGTCCTAGATCGGTAACCGTATAACTGACATAACCATCCTGTATTTGATAATCCACCACGACGCTTTTATCCTGGTTTTCCGGTAACTGCTGGCGGCGCTCTATTTCATTCAGCCAGCCACCGGACTTCTGCAACTCAGACTTTAGATTAAAACCAATGCCCAGGTTGCCATGCTCAATAGCATTGATGAACAATTCGAACAGTCCCACCACCACCTTGTTCGGATCGCAGGCCAGCCTGGCCAGCGCGGTAGCTGCGTGGCGCGCTTCACCTAAGGAACGAAATCTAATACTTCCCTGAGCCTGTACGGCTTCCTGGCTACTCTCGAGTTGCTTGCACAAGTCCTGGTATTCGTAAAAATAACGCACGGCGGTATCGACGATGGCCAGTAAATCTTCCTTGGCAAACGGCTTGGTGAGGTAGTAAAGAATACCAGCACCCAGTCCTTCCTCAATATCCTGCTTGGTCGCCTTGGCGGTTTGCATGATCACCGGGATCATGCGCAGTTGCGGCACCTGCTTCATGAAGTGCGTAACTTCAATGCCTCCCATCTCGGGCATCATGCGGTCCAGCAGCACTGCCTGGTATTTACCGGGATTGGCGGTAAGTAATTCCACGGCTTCACACCCGTTTTCCGCAGTGTCCGTTTGAAAGCCGTAGTCGTCCAGCAATTCCTCAAGAATCTCGAGGTTGAAAATTTCGTCGTCGACCAGCAACACGCATGGTTTCAGCTCGACAACATTTTTGATATTCAAACTTCGCATTTACCCAGTCTGCATTAATTCCCTGGCGATCAGAATTCACGGGCCTGATATTTGCATCGGTTTAACGCAAGACGATGAAAATACCTCCCACTGTCTTCATTTTCGTCAGAATCTGGGCAAACTTGAATGGGCTGGGCGGGCGTCTTGGGGCAGTCGGCACGGACTATGTGGTCAGTCATGGTAAGCAGGAATGATTTTTCGAGACTATACTGCAATAAGTACCATCGAAAATGGTCAAGTCATTAAACCCGCTTATAAGACTGCCGTTAACTAGGAATAAGGGTTCGGTCGTTACACAAATCCCTTATTAGTTCATCACCTACGTTGATTAAGGAGACGCGGATATGATCGGCATGTTATTCGAAGCAGTCGTCCTAGCTTTCGTTATCGGTGGAATCACAGGTGCCGTCACGGCACTTCACCTCTCTAGCCCTAAAAAAATACCTGTCAGGATTCAAAGCGAGACTCATCGCCACAACCGTCGTTAAACCGTTCGGCAGCCAGCTATCAATAACACCCAATATAAGTGGCAGGCACTGAATAAATTAAACCACAGCGCACCGGGTTCGATAAATCCCGGTGCGCCATTATCCTTGTTGCTGCAAGCTTGAGTGTTTAATCCATGGTTTTCGCGCAGCGAAATCCTATATCGCTGCTGGAAGTGGTTGGCGGCGCGAATGAGCGGGCAGCCGAGCGATAAAACACGCTCAACGCATAGTGTCCAACACCACCACCACCGCCACGTAATACTTTATTTTTCTCGCCGAAGGATTCTCTTTCCAGGGTCGAACCGGGATAAGCCTGATACCAGGAATCAACCCACTCCCAGACGTTACCCGACATATCAAATGCTCCATAGGGTGACAGGTTCTTGGGAAAGCTGCCCACCGGTGTAATTCCTTCCGGCCAGTCCGTATTATCGCCAGTATTAGTAACATCGGGATCCCATTCATTGCCCCAGGGATATTCCTGCCCATCGGCGCCGCGCGCTGCTTTTTCCCACTCATACTCGCTGGGCAGTCGTTTTCCTGCCCAACGGCAATAATCATTGGCATCTAACCAGGTCACACCTGTAACCGGCAAGTTATCCTTAATTTGCTGGTCTTTCAGCATGGCTTGCAATAATGCCGGCCTGGGGATGGTGTTCACGTCCAGATCCAGCTTGAAATATTCCGTGGCGATCCAGCGCAAGGTGTCGAGATCCGTAAGTTCGAGACGTTCTTTAATGAGGTTATACCCATTCTGACTCCAGCCAAACGGTTCCTTGCGCTGGGTTTGTTGTACAAACTGTTTATAGGCCGCGTTGGTTACTTCATACTTATCGATGAAAAAACCGTCCAGCACCTGTGTTTGCCTGGGGTGTTCATCCACATATAACGGATTCACCAATCCATATTCCTGTTGTTTACCCGAGTCATCGATTTTATTGCTGCCGAGTACAAACGGTCCCGCCGGTACAAACACCATGGCACCATAATCGCCCACCGGCGCACCAATACTGGCGGCCTGTGGTGTCGTCATTGCACCACTTTGCGCTTGCGCATTTTCGGTGGTTTTCTGCTGACACGCTGCCAATGCTGCCAACGCAAGCAGTAACATCAAGGAGACCAGTAAAAATCGAAAAGTGTGTTGGGGAATTACCATTGCTACCCTGCGTTAACATTTTGCACTATGTTGTACCAGTATGGCGCGGTTTGGATCCAATTCGCTGGCATAAGGGTTGCAATTTCGGTTTTGCTGATGTTTGCGAAATCTCGATTACCACGGGTGAGTTTATTTAGTTTCGTCACGACATTGATATTTTGATTATAATATGACCGCTCTTGAGCAAGCGCAAAAGATTCGATTTTCAGTTAGAATCGCGCTTTCACGAGTAAATGCGGCTATATTCTAGTTTCATTGTCGCTACTACTCAATTAGTAATACTAAAAACGGTAACACAAGGAATCATTAATGACCGGAAAATTGTTTTCACTGGAAATTCAACCCAGAATACCCAGTCAGCTCGCACGCCTGGAAGAACTGGCCAACGATCTGCTTTATAGCTGGGATCGCAACGTGCGTGCATTATTTCATCGTCTGGACGACGACCTGTGGCAAACCAGCGGCCATAGCCCCAAGGTATTTTTACGCCGGATATCCCAGGAACGGCTGGAGCAGGCCGTGCAGGACCAGGTGTTCATGGAAGACTACAACCGTGTGTTGTCCGTTTACGAAACTTATAAGAAAGCACCACAGAAACCGTTCTTCGAAAGCCTGGATCCCGAGTCTGACCTGATCGCATACTTTTGCGCAGAATTTGGTTTCCACGAAAGTCTGCCCATCTATTCCGGCGGTCTGGGTATACTTGCCGGCGATCATTGCAAGGCTGCCAGCGACTTAGCAATTCCGTTTGTTGCAGTTGGCCTGTTGTACCGGCAGGGGTATTTCACTCAAACCATCGATAACCTGGGCAATCAGATACCGCACTATGCGACGACCTATTTTGAGGACTTACCCATTTCACCGGCACTGGATCCCAATGGCAACGAAGTACAGGTGAGCGTAATTTCCAACGCACAGACCATCACTATCAAAGTCTGGGAAGCACGTGCCGGCCGTATTAAGTTGTACTTGCTGGATACTGACCTGCCGCAAAACAGTGAAGAAGTGCGTTCCATCACCCACCGTCTGTATGGTGGCGACCGAAGTACGCGAATACAACAGGAAATTGTCCTCGGCGTGGGCGGCGTACGTGCTCTCAGTGCTCTGGGCTACAAGCCAACCATTTGGCATATCAATGAAGGCCACTCGGCGTTTCAGATTATTGAGCGCTGTTATCAGCACGTATTGAATGGCCTGGACTTCGACAGTGCGCTGGAACTGGTGGCAGCAGGTACCGTTTTTACCACGCACACACCTGTACCTGCAGGCCATGACATTTTCGAACATGCCCTGGTCGATAAATACCTGGACGACTATGTCAAACATCTGGGCATCAGCCGTGATGAATTTCTTTCCCTGGGCATAAGTCCGGGCAATGAGGGTGGTTTTAATATGACGGCACTGGCCATGCGTGGATCGAGATTCCAAAACGGGGTCAGCCGTATCCATGGCAGCGTCTCCTCCAAGATGGAAGGTTACATCTGGCCGCAAATCCCCCATGCAGAGAACCCCGTTTCCTATGTCACCAACGGTGTTCACGTACCCACGTTTCTCGCCCGTGAATGGGTCAATCTGTTTGACATGCGTTTCAAGGAATGGCGCAACATGCTGACAGATTCAGATTACTGGGATTGTATTGACGAAATCCCGGATCATCGATACTGGAGTTTGCGTCAGTCGGTCAAAGGCGAAATGATGGAACATGTGTGGCGGCGTGCCGTAAAACAAATGCGCCGCAACGGCTGTAGTGAAGCGCAGGTTAAACGCCTGGTACGTTTTATCGAACCACGGGAAACCGATATCCTCACGCTGGGTTTTGCCCGCCGCTTTGCCACCTACAAGCGAGCCACCCTGTTGTTTTCCGATCCGGAACGTCTGGCCAGGATTCTCAACATTGCCAAACGCCCCGTGGTTTTGATCTTTGCCGGTAAAGCCCATCCTCATGACCAGCCGGGACAACATTTAATTCGTGTCATTCACGAATTTTCCCGGCGTCCGGAATTTGAAGGCCGCATCCTGTTACTGGAAGGTTATGACATGTCATTGGGGCGCAAACTGGTATCCGGTGTGGATGTCTGGATTAACACGCCGGAATACCCGCTGGAAGCCAGTGGTACCTCAGGTGAAAAGGCCGGTATTAATGGCGTGGTTAACCTGAGCGTGCTGGATGGCTGGTGGGGTGAAGGTTTTACAGGCGACAACGGTTGGGCCATCGCGCCACACGGTCAGGAATTCGATGCAGAGTACCGCAACCAGGAAGAGGCCAAGGATTTGCTGGATATTATTGAGAATGAAGTGGTACCCATGTATTACGACCGTGATGGTCGCGGCTACTCGCAAAAATGGGTACAAATGTCCAAGGCTTCTATGCGCACCGTCATCCCCAACTTTAATGCCCAGCGCATGGTGAAGGATTACATCAACAATTTCTATACCCGCGCCAACAATCATCAAAAAGCTCTGAGCGCCAACAATTACGAACCGGCACGCGAGCTGGCCACCTGGAAAAAGAAAGTCGCGAAAGTCTGGTCCAAGGTCAAAATGCGGCGTATCGATGAATCCTCTGACCACATACTATCGGGTGAATCACTACCGATACGCATTGCCGCCGAGCTTGGCGGTTTGACGCCGGATGACGTCATCGTGGAATGTATTGTAGGCACGGAAAACAAGCGCGGCGAATTCACCGCGCATGAGCATTTCATTTTTGACACGGTTGGCAACAATGAAAAAGGGGAAACCCTGTTCAGCATCAACCTGAAACCCAGCTTGCCGGGCAAACAGTTATATCAGCTGCGGATGTATCCATCGCACCGCATGCTGGCAAACCGCTTTGAAACCGGTTACATGATCTGGATTTAATCGCAGGCAAAGTCATCCGTTGGCAATCGCCAACGGATGACCGTTACTGCACATCACGTTCAAACTGAATCACCAGGTCACGAATCTTGTCTGTCAGGTGCTCTGGTACCTGATGCCATTGAAACCGCCAGCGCCAGTTACCTTCGGTCACACCCGGCGTATTCATACGATGCCCCTTGCCCAGGGATAAAAGATCCTGCATGGGCACAATCGCCCAGTCTGCCACTGATCGCAGCGCACATTCCACCAGCGCCCAGGGCATTGGTTCGCCAGGGTGATCCAGATACTCCAAAATATATTGTTTATCGTGTTGCGACAGATCCTCGTACCAGCTCAGCGTGGTGTCATTGTCATGGGTGCCGGTGTACACCACGCAGTTCTTGACATGGTTGTGCGGTAAATACGGATTGTTTTCGTCACCGTCAAAGGCAAACTGTAAAATCTTCATGCCCGGCCAGCCAAACTGTTCTCGCAAGGCATTGACCTCCGCAGTGATGGTGCCCAGGTCTTCCACCACAATGGGCAAGTCACCGATGGCCTGCTGCAGGGTTTTAAATAAAGCTTCACCGGGTGCTTTTACCCAACGCCCATTCATGGCGGTTTCTTCTCTGGCGTCAATTTCCCAATAAGCTTCAAAACCGCGAAAATGGTCCACGCGCACTGCGTCATATAAGGTTAACGCCACGTGGAAACGTTCGATCCACCAGGCAAACTGGTCTTCCGCCATCTTGTCCCACAGGTACAGTGGATTTCCCCAACGCTGGCCGGTCTCAGAAAAATAATCCGGCGGCACCCCAGCGACAGTTATAGGGGAACCATCCGAATGTAAATCAAAATACTCCTGATGCTGCCAGACTTCCGCGCTGTCATGCGCAACAAAGATAGGCATATCACCTACCATCTGAATCTGCCGCTCATTGGCGTACTGTTTCAACAGCGCCCATTGCCGAAAGAAAACATATTGCTCGAAACAGACTTCATCTATAGCGCCACGAAACTGCTGCCTGGCCCCGGCAAGCGTTGACGAATCTCGCTGACGATAGGCTTCCGGCCACCGGTTCCAGGACTGGTGCTGAAAATGCTCCCGCAGCACTATAAACAGCGCATAGTCTTCCAGCCAGCTCGCGTTATCGCGCACGAATTGTTGAAGCGCGGTATTTTGCTCCGCATCGTTCTGTTGCCGAAAAGCCTGATGGGCAGCGACCAGGAAACGTTTTTTGTCTGCAGCGTTAACTGATTTATCAAGTAAATCTTCGCTTAACCAGCCCCATTGATGGAGCAATTCCAGACTGATGAGTTCCGGATTACCGGCATCAACCGATAATCCCATATAAGGCGAACGATCGTCGTGCGTGGGCCCTACCGGTAACATTTGCCATACTGTTAACGCCGATGCCTGTAAAAAATCCACGAAGCGATAAGCTTCCGGACCAAGATCTCCCTGGGCATGTTTTCCCGGAAGAGAGGTGGGATGCAGGATGACGCCGGCACGACGCTGATGTAACGGGGATGTGTGTGATGTCGCTTGCTGGCTGGGCTGAGTCATTACTGATATCTTTGGGTTGGTTTATTGGTATGGTACGACACGAAAAGCAGTTTATTCCTGTTCCGAACCTCGACGCATCACGCCACCCATTTGTGGGGCACCACTGCCATGCGCAAACGTATGAGACAAATACTCCGGCGGTTCTTCTCCGAGCAATTCGTAGAGATTCACGAGTTGCATACGAAACAGGTGGTCAAAATCACTTACGGTATCCCCCGGATTATAATCACCAAACCACCAGAACCAGTCGGATCCTTCACAAATGGCAAGCTGAATTTCCGCGGCATGGCGTAACTCATCGGACAACTGGTAGTTCGCCATCACGCGATCAAACGTGCGTTTGGCATCGCCCAGCATGTCCCAGGCGCGATTCTTGTCCGCATCGCCAATCCAGGTTGAAAAAGTGCCGTAAACCCAGCTGCCCGCCACCACGTGTGGCAATGGTATCCGGGGTACATGGCGTTCCAGGCAACTGGAAAACGTGGTGAGGTTCAGATTTGGATGTTCTCCAATTTGTTTATACAAGGCATTTAAAAAATAGTAACCGTTTTCCGGATAGTACTCCCAGGCGTTTTCACCATCCAGAATGATGGAGACCACGTACTGATCGGCATCTTTCTCCACGCTGCTGGCAATGGTATCCAGATGATGCACCAGGTTAGCTACCGCATCGTCTGCATGCCAGGTGGAATAGGTAAATCCCACCAGATCCGATAGTCCATCATCACGAAAGAAACAGGCCATCTCATGGCCTTCCAGACAAAATGCCCGGCAATGCCCGGGATCGGATTTATGCTCACCCGCCACAGGCGCCTGATGCAGGCTGTTGCTCAGCACATTCTCGCCGCTGGCCACCCAGCGAAACCCGCTTTCTTCAAACAACTTAATGGCAGCATCACTGACGCTACCCTCTGATGGCCAACAACCTTCCGGACGATAACCAAAATAGTGTTCAAATACCTGGAGGCCGTGTTCAATTTGCCAGCGCGCCCGTTGTTCGCCACCCGGATAGGATTCCAGTAATGGCAGGGTGACCTTTGGTATGGCTTCCCTGGCACTCTTCAAATCCAGCAACAAGGGAATAATCGGGTGCGCATAAGGCGTAGTGGACAATTCTATCTTGCCAGATTCCGCCAGGGCTTTATAGCGTGGGATTATGCCTGCCAACAAATCGCCAATGATTTCCACTAGTACGCGGCGTTCATGCAGAGTATAGCCGCTGCCTTTCTCTATTAATTCATCGACGCGTTTGTCGTCACGGCGTACAGTTTCACCCAGCCAGGCGAGGTGATACCAGACCAGAATATCCACCAGGAACTGATCGTTGATATAGAGATTGGCATCCGGATGCTTGACAAACCATTCCGCCAATGCAGCAAGACGCTGGTAGTTCTTGTAGCGGTCAATCAAACGTTCCTTATTGGCTTTCAGGCAATCCTTTACCAGTTTGATACGCTGGGCGGTCTCCACCGGTAACACCGCGCTCGTTAATGCGCACAACAAGGGGTCAGTAATGCGTGATCCCTGCAGAAAATAATTGCTGACCTGTTGCGCGTAATCGTCAATTTGCTCCAGCAGGATGGGCGCAAAATTCACTACCGCCGCCGCCTTGGGCTCCGACTCTAGATGCGCCGCCATATCGACATAATCCTTGATGGCGTGCAAATAAGTCCACGGCAAACAGTATTCACCGGATGGTTTGTCATGGTAGGAAGGCTGGTGCATGTGCCAGCAAATAACAACGTTAAGCCTCGAGCTATCGGACCGGGAACTATCGGACATGGTGCAACTCTTGACCCAACATTTCCGGAATTACCAGCACCACACCTTCCGGCGACACATGGAATCGTTCACGATCTTTCTCCAGATCAATGCCAATTTCCATTTCATCCGGAATCTTGCAACCTTTATCGATAACAGCGCGCTTGATTTTGCAATGCCGGCCAATTTCCACATCCGGCAGGATTACCGAGTCTTCCACTGTCGCGTAAGAGTTGACATAAACATTGGAAAACAACAGCGAGTGACGCACCACGGCACCGGAAATAATACAACCGCCTGACACCATACTGTCGACCGCCATGCCGCGCCGGTCTTCATCATCAAAGACAAACTTGGCCGGTGGCAACTGCTCCTGGTAAGTCCAGATGGGCCAGTCGTTATCATATAAGTTCAACTCCGGCGTAATACCGATAAGCTCCAGATTGGCCTGCCAGAAGGCATCCACAGTTCCCACATCGCGCCAGTATGCCGTGCTATCGTGCTGCGCATCACGAAATGGGTAAGCGTAGGCCTGGTAATTTTCCACGAGCTTGGGCACGATATCCTTACCAAAATCGTGAGATGATTCTTCATCGTCCGCATCCTCGATTAACAACTCATAGAGGAACTTGGCGCTGAAAACATAAATACCCATGGAGGCCAGCGCCGTATTCGGATTGTGCGGCACCGGTTCCGGTCGTTTGGGTTTCTCTGCAAAACTTTCCACTTTCCAGTCGGAATTAACGCTCATCACACCAAAAGCAGTCGCTTTTTCCAGAGGTACTTCAATGCAGCCGACGGTAATATCGGCTTTGCGATCCACGTGCGCGGCAATCATAGGGCCATAGTCCATTTTATATATGTGATCGCCGGCCAGAATCAATACATAATCCGGGTCATGATTGCGAATGATATCGATGTTCTGATAGAGGGCATCAGCGGTGCCGGCATACCAATGTTCCTGGATACGTTGTTGCGCCGGTAACAATTCGACAAATTCCCCAAATTCACCACGCATGAAGTTCCAACCCCGCTGTACATGCTGAATCAGTGAATGGGATTTGTATTGGGTTAGCAGTCCAATCTGCCGGATCCCGGAATTCACACAGTTGGAAAGTACAAAGTCAATAATACGAAACTTGCCACCGAAGGGCACAGACGGTTTTGCGCGCCAGCGCGTTAAGTCTTTTAATCGTGAACCCCGACCACCGGCCATAATCATCGCCAGGGTGTTGCGTGTCAATCGACTTACAAAACGTCGTGTCTGTGGACCTGCCATTCTCCCCTGCTCCTTTAGACGCATTAATTCGCGTCGAAAATATTTAATTGGATTATAAAAGTAGAAACCACGATTCGGTAAAAATACAAAAATGCAATAATTAATATATAAAGTATTACATTTTCAGGAATCAAAACATTGATCCTGATCCGTATTTAATAATATTTTTGTGTTAGCATATATTGCACAGCGATTGACAACAAGAACAATTATTCGGCGGCCGAAAGACAGACTAACGAAACAGAACCATTTAACTAACTAATCCAATAACGAGTTTTTCAGATCCTGATGGACGATTCACAAAAAGACACAACGGTACGTACTGACGATATTAGCACTAAAAAAGCTGTTCGCTCAGTGAACACAGATCCTGCACCAGCACGTGGCGCACAAACACTGGCGCCCGAATTGCAGAAGATTATTGACGCCAGGCATCATGATCCTTTCTCGGTATTGGGCAAACACAATGTGGGAGGCACTGATATTGTGCGTGTGTTCTTACCCCGAGCACGCGAAGTACAACTGCCCGCAGTAAACGGTACTGTGCAGCGAATTCCTAACACTGACCTGTTCGAATGGCGTGGTGCAGCTGATCAACTCAGTTCACCTTACCAGCTCAAATGGATCGACGATACCGGTAACGAACGCTCGACACATGACCCTTACAGTTTTTTACCCCAGTTGCAGGATTTTGACCTGCACCTGTTTGCCGAGGGCAAGCACTGGCACGCCTACCGAATGCTGGGTGCGCACATGCACACCACGGATGGCATAGACGGCATACTGTTTGCCACCTGGGCACCAAACGCGGAACGTGTCAGTGTCATTGGTAATTTCAATCATTGGGATGGACGCTGCCATCCGATGCGTTGCCGTGGCGGCACCGGGGTATGGGAACTGTTTATACCGGGGCTCCACGCGGGTGATCTGTACAAATTCGAGATTCGCAGCCGCAATGGGCGTATAGTACAAAAGACGGACCCCTATGGTCAGGCTTTTGAAAAACGTCCGAAAACCGCATCCATCGTCACCGGGGATACACCTTATCACTGGCAGGACGATATCTGGATCGAGCGCCGCAAAAACAGCGACTGGTTGCACGCACCACTATCTATATACGAAGTGCACCTGGGTTCCTGGCAGCGTGATGAAGATGGCAACTTCCTGGATTACAAAGAACTGGCCCATCGTCTCGTCAACCACGCACAATCGCTGGGATTTACTCACATTCAATTATTGCCCATTACCGAGCATCCGTTTGACGGATCCTGGGGTTATCAAACCACGGGTTATTTCGCGCCGACCAGCCGTTTTGGCTCACCCCATGAGTTTCGTTATTTCGTGGACTATTGTCATCGCCATAATATCGGTGTGTTGCTGGACTGGGCACCCGGTCACTTCCCAAAGGATGCACACGCACTGGCGGAATTCGACGGCACGCCGTTATATGAACACGCGGATCCGCGCCGTGGCGAGCACCGCGACTGGGGCACGCTGATTTACAATTACGGACGCAACGAGGTGAAAAACTTTCTGTTGTCCAGTGCCTTATTCTGGATGCAGGAATATCACATCGACGGTTTGCGTGTGGATGCCGTGGCATCGATCCTTTATCTCGACTACTCCCGCGAGCCCGGCGACTGGCTTCCCAACATCTATGGCGGCAATGAAAACCTTGAGGCCATCGAGTTCATCCGAGAACTGAATACCGTGGTACATGGCGAATTTCCCGGCTGCCTGATGATCGCAGAAGAATCCACAGCCTGGCCCCAGGTGACACGCCCTACCTGGCTGGGCGGCCTGGGTTTCAGCATGAAATGGAACATGGGCTGGATGCACGATACCCTGACCTACTTTTCCAAGGATCCCATCCACCGCCACTACCACCACGACCAGTTAACCTTTGGATTGCTGTACGCCTTTACCGAAAACTTCGTGCTTCCGCTTTCCCATGACGAAGTGGTCCACGGCAAAGGTTCCCTGCTAAATAAAATGCCCGGGGATGAATGGCAGCGCTTTGCCAACCTGCGCCTGTTATATACGTATATGTACACCTACCCCGGCAAGAAAATTCTTTTTATGGGTGGTGAATTCGGACAGGGTACGGAATGGAACTATGACACAACGCTGGACTGGTATACCCTGCAATACCCATTACATCAAGGTGTGATGAAACTGCTTGGTGACCTGAACAAACTCTACTGTCACCATGAAGAGTTTTATGCCCACGACTTTGAACCCGAAGGCTTTGAATGGATTGACTGTCACGACGCTTCGCAATCCATTATCAGCTATCAGCGCAAAGCGAAGGACAACTCCCTGATCGTGGTATTGAACTTCACACCGATTCCAAGGGAAAACTATCGCATTGGTGTACCCCGTGATGGCACTTATCACGAGATACTGAATTCGGATTCTGAATTCTATGGCGGCAGCAATATAGGCAACGGTCAAGGCCTGATAACCGACCCTATCCCGTGGATGAATCAAAATCATTCATTGACTATCACTCTACCGCCGCTGGCTGCCATTGTGATTGAAAGAGATACAAACAACTAACGGATGCTGCCAACAACCAGACAGCTGTGAAATAACATCCGGTAATCACCATCGTCCATAATGAAAATCCTGTTTGCTTCCAGTGAAGTCCAACCCTTGATAAAGACCGGTGGGCTGGCCGACGTTTCCGGTGCCCTGCCCATTGCCCTGAAAAAAATGCGTCACGATGTGCGGGTTATCATGCCTGCCTATGGCGACACCTTAAAAAAAGCCAAACGCACGCAGCGAATTGCGGAACTGGAATTACCCGGTATACCCGGTGAAATCACCATCCTGAAAAAAAAGTTACCTGATAGCAATGTCGATGTTTATTTCGTGGATTATCCACCCGCCTTTCAACGTGGGGGTAACCCTTATCTCAACAGCGAAGGCGAACCCTGGCATGACAATGCGGAACGCTTTGCCCTGTTTTGCCGCAGCGTGTGTGAAGTGGCGCAAAACCGTGCCGGCCTGAACTGGCAACCAGACATCGTCCACTGCAATGATTGGCAAACCGGTCTGGTCCCGGCGCTGTTGCAAATAGAATCAACACGGCCTGCGACGATATTTACCATTCATAACCTGGCCTACCAGGGATTGTTTCCCCAACAAACTTATAGCTACCTGGGCTTGCCGGATCAGCTCTGGTCACCAGAGGCGCTGGAGTTCCACAATCAATTGTCGTTTATTAAAGGCGGTATCGTATTTGCGGATCGCGTTAACACTGTAAGCCCCCGTTATGCGCGGGAAATACAGACGGTGGAGTTCGGTTACGGACTGGAGGGGCTATTAACACACCGCAGCGCTAAACTGTCGGGCATCATTAATGGAATCGATGAACAGGAATGGAATCCCGCCAACGACCCGCATTTAAAATCACCTTACTCCCTGGAATCCGTTGCCCAGAAAAAACCCAACAAAGTCTTTCTGCAAACCAGCTTTGATCTTCCCGTGGATACCGACGCACTACTGTTGGGTTTCATCGGACGGCTGGTTGACCAGAAAGGTGTGGACCTGATTATCAAACTGATTCCAGCGCTGGACAACTTACCGGTGCAGCTGGTCATACTCGGCAGCGGTGATCACAAACTGGAACGCAGTTTGAAAGAACTTGCCACCCAACACAGCACGACCATCAAGTGTCACATAGGTTACGATGAAACCCTGTCGCACCAGATCGAGGCGGGCTGTGATGTGTTTCTGATGCCATCACGTTTTGAACCCTGCGGGCTCAACCAGCTTTACAGTCTGCGTTATGGCACTATCCCGGTTGTAAACAACGTTGGCGGGTTAGCGGATTCAGTGACTGATCTGAATGAACAATTTGGCAACCTGGATGTAGCCACCGGTTTTGTGATGAAGCAAACAACTCACGAAGCGCTTTACACACAAATCGTCAAGGCCATTAATGTCTACCAGGATCAGAACAAATGGTCACGATTAGTGAGAAATGGCATGAGCAAGGATTTCAGCTGGTCACGCAGCGCTAACGATTACGTCACGCTGTATGAAACGGCGCTTGCAGACAAACAAAAAGCGGAGAAAACAAAAGCGGATCTACCATCACCGGACAAAGGCTAAGCCTGCTCTGGCTGATTGAGAAAGGTTGATTGAGAAAGGTTGATTGAGAGGGGTAGATTATAAGGGGGATTGCGAATCAGTTAGTCACTGCGTGCGGCATAGACCGCAGCGCCGAGCAAACCCACCCCGGCATTATTCACCACCTTGACGGGTATCTTCGATAACAACGATTGCATTTTACTTTTATTGTTAAATGCTGCGATGAATGAACCGCGCGCCAATTCATCAACGATACGTGGTGCAATCCCGCCCGCAATATAAACTCCCCCCGTCGCCAGAGCGAACAATGCCAGGTTGCCCGCCGCAGCCCCATAAACCTCGATAAACAGATCCAGGGTTTTCACCGCCAGGGGATCCTGTTTGGCCAGCGCTGCATTTACCACAGCGGGCGTTACCGGTTGTTGCCGCGTGTCCAGGTCAAGCTCGCGGGTTAATGTGTCGGGTTCCCGTGCACAGAAGAAACGAAAAATATTTTCTATACCCGGACCAGACAGCACCCGTTCCAGACTGACAGGATTGAATTGTGTTTCCAGATAAGCGAGCAATTCTCGTTGCAACGTATCCGCAGGCGCAAAACTGCTATGCCCTGCTTCGGATGACAGCACCTGGTAGTGGTGATTGCACCACGCAATAATGGCATGCCCCACACCGGTTCCAGCACCGATGACCGCCCGCACCCCATGAGGAACTGGCTCTCCCGCCTGTAACGTCACCAGGTCAGAGTCTGTGAGTTCATCGATGCCGTAGCCGATGGCCTGAAAGTCATTGATCAAAGCAACACGGGGAATGGAAAATTTTTCCGCGAGTTCGCTGGCATGCAGGCGCCAGGGCAAATTCGTCACCTTGGCCAGCTGTTGTTCCACTGGCCCGGCGACGCCAATGCAGGCTGATTCGATGCCCTCTGCCTCCGCGGCGTATTGCTCGAGAAAAGTCGCCAACAAAACATCAAATGTATCAAAAGCACCGCTTTCAAAACGTTCTTCCGCCAGAACCAAAAACTCTTTATTAGCGTATTGCGCCAGCTGTAAGATTGTCTTGGTTCCCCCGATGTCTCCCGCCAGTATTTTCATAAAGTATGTATTGTCCCTGCTGTTGTTTTATTAAGCTCTAAAAATGCAGATCATCAGGTAACAAGCTTGCTGCATCTGCGTCGAGGAACCAGGTGAGTTCTCCCTGAGGTTGAATAGCTTCGATGGGATTGCTGCCGGTTTTGTCTACCAACACCTGTTTTATTTTTTCCGCCTTTGATTGCCCGGTTACCAGCAGCGCAACATGACTGGCATGATTGATCAAGGGATAAGTAAAACTCAAACGCCAGCTTTGCAGCTTTTCCACAAATACTGTCGCAACCAGCTGTGATTGTTCTTTGAGAATACTGGAACCGGGAAACAACGATGCAGTATGACCATCATCACCCATACCTAGCAAAATCAAATCAAACATTGGTATTTTCTGCAGCCCCAGCGGCAACTCACGCTGCAGAATTTTTTCGTAATGCCGGGCGCTGTTTTCCAGGTGGTCCAGATCGGTAATCAATGGGAAAACATTGGTCGCCGGTATAGCCAGTGAATCCAGCATGGCTTCATGAGCCATGTGGAAATTGCTCTGCTCATGATCGAGGGGCACCGCACGTTCATCGCCAAAATAAAAATTGGTGTGTTGCCAGTCAAATTTTTTCGCGTATTCATCGCTGGCAAGCAATTGATACAAACCACGGGGTGTACTGCCACCCGCCAGCGCCACGTGAAATTTACCATGGTCGCGCAACGCAGCCTGTGCTATCTGCCGCCAATAGTCCGCGACACGACGAAATAATTCCTGAGGATTTTCTGCTACGGAAATTTTAGCCATTTGTAACATCCATTTTTCAGCCAAAATGAAAACTGGCGTAGTTAGATTAAACCAGAGACTATTATTATTTAGTTTGTCTCATGATGCCAGCACGAGGCATTGTGCGGCGTACACAACTATTGACTACCGCCTGCAGTAAGGTTTTGTCGGTAGGCACCGGAAGACAATCCGCTACGCCCATGGCCAGCCCCTTTTCCGCTCCCCGCCGATCGCCCAGCAGGACAATCGATGTGCCCCGCATATTGGGATGGTTTTTTATATAATCCAGTAAACGCCAGTTCAATTTTTCGGCCAACGCCAAATCCAGCACAACGACGTCAAAGAACTGACTTGCTATCACGCTGATACAGGCTTCGGCATCGATCGCGGTTTGGCAGGTAAATCCCTTCTGTTTGAAATAGCGGGCAAATTGCTGCGCAACCACTGGTTCAGCATTCACAAATAACAGAGAACTGATATATGTCCGGCGCTCGAAGCGTTGTGAATCCGCCAAATTGATCCGCTGATGGCGCGCATCCATCCCCAGACTGGCAGCTTCCTGCTCCGTCTCCGTTTGTGTGAGATATTTAACTTTTACGGGTAACACGATTGAAAATGTCGAACCCTTGCCTTTCGCACTGGTCACGGTGAGATCTCCACCCATGAGTTGACAAAAATTGCGGCTGATCGCCAGCCCCAGTCCTGTGCCACCGTACTCGCGCGTCGTAGATGAATCCGCCTGGGTAAAAGCATCAAATATTTTCGCCATTTCCTTTTTCGTCAAACCAATACCTGTGTCGGTGACAGAAAAAACAATTTTTTCCACTTCGTTTTCACTAAAACGTTTGACCTGCAGTTGCACACTGCCATTATGGGTAAACTTTGCCGCATTGCTTAAAAGATTTAGTAATGCCTGCCGCAACTTGAGCACATCGGCAAATATAGCACCACTGGACTTGTCACAATCGATCACAAATTCGTTATCATTTTTTATGACCATTGGCTGAATGGTATGCTGCAAATCCTGTATCAAGTCAGACACATTAATTTCAGCCAGATCCAGTTCAATCTTGCCAGCCTCGATTTTGGTCAGGTCGAGAATATCCTTGATAAGAACCAGCAGGTGCTGCGCGGCAGAATAGACTTTTTTCAGATCATCTTTCAGCATGTCATCGTCGGTATGTTGCGCGTCCTCCAACAACAGCTCCGTATAACCAATGATCGCGTTCAAGGGCGTCCGCAACTCATGACTCATGTTAGCCAGGAACTGGCTCTTGGATTGACTGGCGCGGATTGCTGCATCACGGGCAATGGCCAGATCTGCCGTTCGCCTCTCCACCAGTTCTTCCAGATGGTCGCGATTCAATTTTAGCTGAACTTCCGCCGCTTCCCGTTCTTTGATTTCTGCTTTAAGGTCGTCATTGGCGTGGTTCAACTCATCATAAAGCATTTTCAGCTCTACGGTCATTTCGTTAAGACCCGACGCCAGATCCCGTACCTCGCGATTTCCCTGGACCGCAATAGTTTTGCCAAGGTACTCACTATCGCGCTGAATTTTGCCCAGATGCCTGCCCAGGCGACGCATGGGATCAAGGGTCGTCTTCTTGATAAAAAACAGCATCACCAGGGCAACCAGCAAGGTTGCGACAGCGACGGTCAACATCAGCACGGTACGGGTCTTGAGTAATTGTGATTCATACTGACTAACATCCCGAATCACGGATAAACGGAATGCCTCTTTATCAGTTCCAGACTTCGGCGTATATTGCGCAACGATACTATGCTCCGGAATACCTGACTCCGGCCACTGTTTTGACTGAAACGCAACAGAATGGTCGAGGAACTCGATGCGCAACGGCATGCCCAGTTCCTTTTCTATTTGTAAAACCGTATAGGTTGGATCGGCAATCACTTCCAGATAACCCAATAGACGTAATCCACCGATAGGAATCAACACATGCATAAATGGATAACCACCATTTAGGCAGAGTTCGGAAATCACCTTGTAACGATCAACACCACTGCGTGAACGAGCTTTAGCATGCAGGCTCTGGCATGCTGCGCCGCCGCGCAACACAGCCTGCTTCGTATCGTCCACGGCAATGGCAACAAAATTCAGTTGTGCGTCGTGTGCGATAAGACTGTTGAGCTTTAGAATTCCCGCGGTCACGAAGTACTGGTGAAAATGCTGCTGCAGGTAGTTGTGCAACCCTTGCGCATTATGGGCTTTAAGATCGCGGCGAAATTCGGGATTGTTTTGCACGGTTTGTCCGAGATCGCGCGAATACTTTTCCAGTTCCTCCAGCAAATCACCCACTCGCAAGCGCATGATCTCTTCGATAGCAACCCGCTGGTTATCAAGGGCAATGCGGCGATAAGTGACATCCACATAGAGCGCCAAGAAGACGCCCAGGACTCCCATAATGGCAATCCCAATGGTCAGGCTCAGACGCAGTGACAGGCGGTCAAACATTCGGTTCGTTGTTTTGGCGATTATGTTAAGGGCAGTGCAGGCCTTTCGAGCAATGTTAAGTACCTACAGTAAATTTCGACTCGTTGCAGGAAAATCTGAAATAAAATCAAACAATTTAAAGGCAGATCTACACTTTGCCAGCCTAAACCCTCATGGGCTCACATGTTCCAGTTTTGCGGATACACAGCAACAATCGACATAGGACTCATTATCGCATGCCAGCAAAGCGAGGGAAAAATAACCTGCCAGATTGTAACGTTAATTGCCGTGCCCTCCAACCACTTTTCCGACGTTATTATTACTGATAAAACAGAGTGTTACGACAAGATAACGGCGAAGCTTTTACTTTGGTCAACTACTGCGAGCCGGGTGTCAAACTGGTATTTAACGCTATTGTTGCGTATAGTTACGCCTCGCCCCATCGTGGGCAAGCTGCATTATCGTCGTGTCGAGTTAATAAATGTTTGCTCGATGGGGAGGCGCTATGCAGACAGGCATTGAACACAGCTGACGATAATTTATTTTTATATGATCGCTAAGCGTCCAGACTAAAGCCAAAGATTCAATGCCTTGCAAGCGAGGTGGTAGCTTTCCAGCGGTATCCCTCCGAAGTAAAAACAATAGAAAACAAATAACGATTCGCTGTTATCAGCGACCAAGGTTGTATTTTGTCGTTTCAAAAATTTGCGCTGCACAAGCTGTTACTAAAGGGAATTCAGGGTTGTGGGTTTGATTCTCCCACCGAGATCCAGGAAAAGGCCATTCCTCCAGCGCTGCAAGGCCAGGACATCATTGCCAGCGCACAAACGGGTACCGGCAAAACCGCCGCTTTTGTTATTCCGGCTCTCCAGCAGCTGGCGGACAACTGGGCCGCGCAGCGCCACTCCGGTAAAACCCAGACGCTCGTGCTTACTCCGACCCGCGAACTGGCCAATCAGGTCACCGAAAACATCCACCAGCTCGGGCGTTTCATGCGCATTCGCTACGCAAATATCGTGGGCGGCATGCCCTATCCACCACAAATTCGCCTGCTGAACCGAGCGCTGGATATTATCATCGCCACCCCGGGCAGGCTCATCGACCATATCAATAACGGACGAGTGGACCTGTCGCAGGTGAAGATTTTTGTGCTGGATGAAGCGGATCGCATGCTGGATATGGGTTTTGTGAACGATGTGAAGACGATCGCGGAACAATTGCCGCAACAGCGCCAGACATTATTATTTTCCGCGACCTTTGAAGACGCGGTGCAGGATATCGCCCACCAGCTGCTAACCAATCCTGTCAAGATCGAATTGACGCACGCCTTTAAAAAACATGCTGCAATCCGACAGCACGTACTGCAGGCCGATAACTATGGTCACAAACACGCTTTGCTACGTCGCATCCTGAACGATCAAGAATTGCAGCAGGCCGTGGTATTCACTTCCACCAAACGCAGCGCTGAGAAACTGGCGGACCAGCTCAAAGAACGCGGCTATAGAAGTGCGGTACTGCACGGGGACATGAAACAAACGGCAAGAAAACGCACCATCGAAACCATGAAGCGTAACCGCGCACAGATACTCGTCGCCACAGATGTCGCAGCGCGCGGGCTGGATATTAAAACCATTACCCATGTGGTGAATTTTGATTTACCACAAGTAGCAGAAGATTACGTACATCGCATAGGCCGTACGGGACGTGCCGGCATGAACGGCATTGCGTTTTCTCTGGTGGGGCCAAGCGATTGGGGCAACCTTCAGGAAATAGAAAAATTTACTGGTGACAAGATTTCGCAAACGACATTTCAGGGACTGGAACCCCGGTTGGCAAAACCCAGCGTCCCTTTGAAACGTTCACAAAAGACGCCACAAAAACGCTTGCCAATCATCAAGCACAAGCGTAACGGGCGCAAGACGCCTGCCATGGAATCCCCGCCAGGGTCATCGCAACACTCCACATCAGGGAACACCTCTGACAGCTAATTCTCGTCGTACTGTATTTTTATTAGCGACTAATTTTCAATGATTATGGTCGCCACCATGAGCGGGCGGCAATTGCCCTGCCGCGGGAGCGGATCCGGAAGATGTTGCGGCCGGCGTAGATTTGATATTGTCGTGACCACCCTGAATACGCGGATGGCTGTCGCCAAATCGTGGATTCGATTGCGGCTGAAATGGCGCGACATAACGACTGAAATACTCGCGCGTCAACCGCTGGGCATTTTGCACCAGTTCTTCCGACATGTCTTTTTTTAACAGATTGCGATTTTCCAGCGCCGTTGTCATGCCCTGCGATGCCGCCAGGCTAAACCAGACATAAGCCAGCACAACATCCTGCTTGATGCCCTCACCATTCGCGTAAGACACACCGAGATTCACCTGGGCAAGCGGGTCGCCGTTTTCCGCACCTTTTTTATACCATTGCGCAGCCAATTCCGGATTCTTTTCCACGCCTTCGCCTACGTCATAGATGTGTCCCATATAGTACTGGGCGCTCGCCACGCCCTGATCTGCAGCTTTTTGAAACCATCCAGCCGCCAGCTTCGAATCCTGCATCACGCCTTTACCTTGCCGATATAAAATTGCCAGATTATGCTGGGCTTCTGCGTTTCCCTCCTCCGCGAGCACCTTGAAAATCTGATAGGCCGTCATATAGTCCTCCTTTTCCACGGCCGCAATACCGGCTTCCAGGTCCTGCTCGGCAGCATTGTTACTTGCTGTTCCAAAGACCATAATCAGCGTGATAAAAATCATTAATCGTTTTTGTACTGACATTCTGTTTTCCTACCGGTAATTGTCAAAGCAGATGTGAACCCGATCAAAATTTGTAAGCAAAATGTGAATTTACTATAAAATTCCTGTGAGAGCTTCCGTTAACCTCAATAGTAACTGATAATACTGTTGCGATATAACCGAAAAATCAACAGGTTAAAATCCCCTGATTGAGCAGGGATCGGCTCCCTGGGGCAAAAACCTTTCTGTGACCCGTATTTCGCGTTAATGCAGATCGCAGCTCAGTAACGCCTTTGTAACTCTGTTTATTTCTAGTAATCCAAGTAGTAGCGCCTATGACCAACTCGACATCCAACGAAAACCAAATCACCTTATCCTCATCGGACTACAGTGACAAAATTGAGAAAATCGAACTTAATCAGGTAACTCATGAACTCCTGCAAGCCGCCAACTGGAGAGAACAACACAAACTACTGCGAGTTTTTGACAACAAATTTCTCAATGTTAATGAAAAGGTTTCAAAAAAAACTGTCAGCTACAATATTCATCTGTGGCTGCTGGATGCGAATCCGGTACGAAAACGTATCTTGCCGCTAAAACACGCGCTCATCGCAGGCGCCCTATTTGCTCTGGGTTGCCTGGTATATTACCTGAT